>Ga0066637_10000959_pt1 | contig 18223 bp, 8 predicted proteins | sample CryGeyCG2014_020_FD_62737 | JGI IMG/M metagenome (GOLD analysis project Ga0066637, IMG submission 62737) | Groundwater microbial communities from aquifer - Crystal Geyser CG08_land_8/20/14_0.20 | ecosystem: Environmental > Aquatic > Deep subsurface > Groundwater | place: USA: Utah: Grand County...
CTTGAAGTTTATGAAAGGTCTGTGGATCTTATAAAAGAAGGCCTGAAAGATTTATTTAGCTGGATAAAAAAAGAGGGATGGATTTAGTATGAAAAAATTAAAAATTGCCATAGGAGCTGATCACGGCGGGTTCTCGTTGAAACAGAAGCTGATAAAGTTTCTTGAATCAAAAGGCTATACGATTGCCGATATGGGTACACACAGTAATGAGCCGTGCGATTACCCTGATTTCGCGGCAAAAGTCGGAAAAGCTGTAAGCAGAAACGAGTTTGACCGCGGTATTTTAATATGTAAAAGCGGCATAGGCATGTCAATGACGGCAAACAGGATAAAGGGTATACGCGCCGCGCTTTGCCGCGATATAACCGATGCAAAGACGTCAAGGCGGCACAACAATGCGAATGTATTGTGCCTTTCAGCGAAAAAAACCGGTTTTCCGGCAGCAAAAAATATTTTAAGAGTGTGGCTTAAAACAGAATTTGAAGCAGGCCGGCATAAAAGGCGTATAGATAAAATAGAGAGGTTGTCATGAGTTATTTACGAAAAACAGATCCTGAAATATTCCGGGCTATAAAAGATGAGACAATCCGTCAGGAAGAAACCATAGAGCTGATTGCCAGCGAAAATTTTGTAAGCGAAGCAGTGCTGGAAGCGCAGGGCTCGGTGCTTACCAATAAATATGCCGAGGGCTATCCTGATAAAAGGTGGTACGGCGGCTGCAGGTATGTTGATGTTGCCGAAGAATTGGCCGTTGAAAGGGCAAAGAAACTTTTTGGCGCAGAACACGCCAATGTCCAGCCGCATTCAGGCTCGCAAGCCAATATGGCGGTTTATTTTGCGCTTCTTAAGCCGGGCGAAACAGTGTTGGCAATGGACCTTGCCTGCGGCGGGCACCTGACGCACGGCCATCCGCATAACTTTTCAGGAATGTTTTATAAAATAGTCCCTTACGGCGTAAACCATAAGACAGAACAGCTTGATTACGATGAGATCCTGAGCCTGGCGAAAAAACACAAACCACGGATGATTTTAGCGGGAGCGTCGGCGTATCCAAGAACAATCGATTTTAAAAAATTCAGGCAGATTGCCGATGAGGTTGGGGCGTATTTGTTTGTGGATATGGCGCATATTGCAGGCCTTGTTGCAGCGGGCGTGCATCCAAGCCCGATACCGCATGCCCATGTTGTTACAACTACAAATCATAAGACGCTCCGGGGCCCAAGGGGTGGTATGATTTTCTGCAAACAGGAATTTGCCAAAAAGATAGACAGTATAATGTTTCCGGGTATTCAAGGCGGGCCTTTGATGCATGTTATAGCGGCAAAGGCAGTGGCGCTTAACGAGGCCCTTAAACCGGAATTTAAAAAATATCAGCAGCAGATAATAAAAAATGCGAAAATCCTGGCCGCAGAGCTTGCGGTAAAGGGCTACAGGATAGTTACAGGCGGAACAGATAATCATTTGATGCTTGTTGATTTAAGCGTAAAAGGTTTAACAGGAAAAGAGTCGGCTGCAACGCTTGATAAGGCGAGGATAACAGTAAATAAAAATCTGATACCATTTGACAAAAATTCGCCTTTTGTAACAAGCGGCATACGGCTTGGCACGCCAAGCGTCACAACGCGCGGCATGAAAGAGCCGGAGATGAAAATAATCGCGTCATTGATAGATGAGGTTTTAAGCAACATGAATGACCAGAAAAAAATAACAGGCGTATGCAGAAATGTTTCAACGCTCATCGCGAATTTCCCTCTGTATAAAAAAAGAATAAAGGATATGAAGCAATGATTCTACTTCGCGCTACGCAATTTAATAGATGGTATGCGCTTCGTAGGAATTCCTGCGAAGCTCTACCAGCATGTAAGAAAGCAAGGAGCGTAGCAGAATGAAAAAGCGGCCAAGCTGGGATGAATATTTTTTAGAAATGGCGTTTTTAGTGGCCAAGCGTTCAACATGCTTAAGGCGTCAGGTGGGAGCGGTGCTTGTTAAGGATAAAAGGATTCTGGCAACCGGTTACAACGGCGCGCCAAAAGGAATCGAACATTGCCTTGATATTGGCTGCCTGCGCGAAAAATTAGGCGTGCCGTCGGGTGAGCGGCATGAGCTGTGCCGCGCGCTTCACGCCGAGCAAAACGCGATAATTCAGGCAGCTGTTTACGGCACGCCGCTAAAGGGGAGCATTTTATATTTAACAAACCAGCCGTGTATAATCTGCGCGAAGATGATTATAAACGCAGGCATAGAAGAAGTTATTATAGGCGGCGATTATCCGGATGAAATGGCAAAAGATTTTTTAACCAAAGCAAAGGTAAAGGTAAGAAAAATAAAATGATTCTACTTCGCGCTACGCAATTTAATAGATGGTATGCGCTTCGTAGGAATTCCTGCGAAGCTCTACCAGCATGTAAGAAAGCAAGGAGCGTAGCAGAATGAAGTGTCCGTATTGCGGAAATTTTGAAGACAAGGTGGTTGATTCAAGGGAAAATCCCGAAGGCGGCACCATACGCCGCAGGCGCGAATGCTTAAAATGCGAGAGCCGCTATACCACGTACGAATATATTGAAAAAACGCCAAGAATGGTTGTGAAGAAAAATTCAAGCCGCCAGCCGTTTGATAAAAATAAACTTCTCTCAGGCCTTGTTAAGGCATGCGAGAAAAGGCCTGTTTCAATGGAAAAGATGCATGAGATAGCGGATGATGTTGAAAGGCAGTTTGAGAAGAAATATGAGAAAGAAATACCTTCCACAGAGATAGGCGAAGCCATAATGAAGCACCTGCAAAAAGTGGACGATGTTGCGTATGTGAGGTTTGCTTCGGTGTACCGAGAGTTTAAAGATGTAAACGAGTTCATGTCAGAATTATCCCGCCTGCTTAAAAACCACAATAAATAATAGTTCATGGAATGTTCGTTTTGGCGGTCCGTTTCGGGGTGGCTGTTCACAGGGACGTTCGGCGCGCTCCTGCGGCGCGCCTCACTCTAAGATGCTTTTTTGCGCCCCTCGCTTCGCTCGGGGGCATAGCCGCAAAAAATCATCTAAGCCCTGTTCGCAGCCACCCACTCACGGCCGCCAAAACTAGAGCAAACGCGCTCACGCTCACGGTTTAACCAGGGGACAGGTCTGTCAGGACAGCTATTTTACGCCAGACCTGTCCCCATAATTGCTATAATTGCTGTGATAGTATTATATTTTACATAACTCGTTTACTTATAATGGGTTAGTGTATGATAAATACATTTAAAAATAGTTGAAAAAGATGGGAATATTTGGGTGTTTGGGTTGTTATAGTAATGTAATAGGATAGTTATTTTACATATAATTGTTATATAACATATATATTAAATATATAAGGGGATATATAAGCCAGGGAAAATCATCATATGGTTGAGTTAAAAAATACTATAATAAGAATAATAGCCCTAGTTACAGTGGTAGCCTTTGTGGTTACTAACTGCGGCCTGGGCTATGCTTATGATAATACATCAAAATTAAGGCAGGTTAGCACAAGAGAAGGCAATGGTACAGCCAAAGTCATAGGTAATGAGCTTAATCCAAACATGCCTGCGCCTCAGGAAGAGATTTCCGCTCCTACAGAAGGCGAGGCTGGTGCAGGCGGCGAAACAGCCGCCAGCGCCGTGGCAGATGCAAAAGGAAAAAATTCTCCGGAGGAAATCAAGCCTTTAATAATAAAAAATTTGAAACCCATAAAATTTGAGCCAAGGCTTGTTATGGTTATACCGGTTTGGGCGCCGTCATGGGCTCGTCGCGCATGGAATATAGCAGAGGAAGGGTTTGTAAATGCTCTAATTAAATCAGGCATTTTTTCTTATGAATGGTTATTCAAAGTTGTTTTGGATGAAAATATACGCCGAGTCAGGGAAGCTGAAAAAGTTTTAATTGCCCGGGCAGAGAAAAACATAAAGCGAATTCAATTGCAAATAAACAGAGAATTGTGTAAAACAGACAATCCTTCTGCTGATGAGCGCGTAGCTGCAATAAGGGCTGCAGAAACCAGGGCAATGCTGCCAATCCTTACAATGGCATTTATGAATGACGAACACGCAAGAGTCAGGCAGGCAGCAGCCATAGCTCTTGGCAGGCTGGCGACGCCAGAAGATAAAGTCGCATTAGATGCTTTAAAATCACGAACAGGTGGGAGCGTTGTCGATTCTCACGACATTGTTACTCAAGCCGCTTCTAAAGCATTAGCTGATATAAATACCTCCGCCGCTGGACCGACGAGCGAAGCGAGGAGCGCAGGCGCAGCAGGCGCCAACGCCGCGGCGGCACAACCGCTTTTGCGCGTAGAAGAATATGAATCTTTGAAAAAGATTTTATTGCCTCTTGCCGGGCTCAAATCCGTTACTTGTTTCGATGTGTTTTGCGGCAAGGCGAATTATAGCAATCCGCTTGGAGATGCGCTAGCCGGCGCCTTGCCGAACGCCGAAAGAATCAATATTGTTTATATCGATAAAAATCCCAAAAGGCTTGAAGAGGTCCGTATCCGGCCTGTAGAGCAAAGACATTCTTTTAGTGATGGCAATCTCAGGATTGTTACGATAACAAGCAGTAAAGTATTGGCTGATATTCAAACAGGGCAGCCAAACAAAGGCAATGCGAATGTAGTATTTCTTAATAATCCTCCGACAAGAGCCATGACTCAGGAGACTATAGGCAATATAGTATCCGTTATGGAAGACGGCGCTATGGTCTTAATAACACCGAACAGGCATGATATGAGCCATATGGGTGAGTGGACTAAGTGGTTGGCTGCGGCCGGGCTTGATATATCAGTGTTTGAGGTGTTGCCGGGAATGAGACCCGGAACCACGGGCTATCCTGTTTCCGCGGATTACGATATCGGACGATATATTTTGGTGGGGCAGAAACAGATTTCTTCGCCTGATACTGTTGCCAGCGCAGGCGGCGGCAAAGGCAGGACTTGGCGTTCAACCCAATGGCTTAGAGACCGATTAGATGAGTCCAGGCGTAACAAAGCCGAGCTAAAAGCGCAAGAGGTAGCAGAGGCCGGCCGCAGGAGAGAACTGGCAGGACAGCATGAATTTGAGTACTATGCGGCACTGACCGATGAGGAACAAGTATTAATCGGCCCGGAAAAACTTTACATAGATGGTTTGCTGGAAGGTAGCTCCGGGCAAAAAACAGATCTTCGTTCAGTAGCGGTTTTATTGAATTCAGCCCAGAGCTATCTTGTCGATATGGGTTATGACGAGGAATCGCGTGCAAAAATAAAGATTGCCGCGGAAAAATTAACCGGTTTCTGCGCAGCGCGCGATGAAGTCAGGGCCGGCGCTGCAGGCAACACGATAAGCTGGCTGAGCGATAAAGATGCCAGGCGGCTTGCGGAAAAGGTGAGAAGAGCGCTCGGCGCGAAACCGTTTGTACGCGGGAAGCCGTATAACATTTCAGGCAAAAAAATAATATCCGAATACACCACAGATAAAGAATGCTACCGCATAGGGCCTTTGATTTTTGTTTCTGTGACAGCCATGGTAGAAGTGGAAAGTATAGCTGCAGCGTTTAAAGACATAATATTATATGCGCCGGATCAAAGGCGTACCATGCAGGGCCATTTTGAAGACATGACAGAAATCGCTGTTGATGAGTACAGAAAATTGCTGGAAGAAAAAATGGGCGGGAGCTTTACAGGCAACGCGGGCAATATAATCTTTGTTTTCCCGTTTTCGCCCAGATATAAAGCAGAGCCCATTCCGGTATACACCATAGAAGCGGTTGCTTCGATGCTTGCAAATCAAGAGGCCTTTAAGGATTCTATTGTTATCGATGCAGGCGCAGGCACAGGCGTGCTTTCACAGGTTGCGCTTAGGCTGGGCGCCAAGCGCGCGGTTTTGATAGAAAAAGATGACAGCGCGGCCATTACAGCAGAGGCGTTTCTCAAGGCGCAAAATCCCAAACAGGATTTTACGATATGGCAGGCGGATTTAACAGATATGCAGGGCCTGCAAGACAGATTTTCAGCCTTAGATACGTCTGGCACGCGTATAATAGGAATCGCGAATATAGGGCCGTGGGAATTTTATGGCCGCGCGAATGAAATTGCGGTAGAGTTTTTAGCCGGCCTGCCAGGGCTTGAAATGCTGATAAACGGGGGTTATTATCTCGGCGGCGACATCGTTGATACCAGGACGCTGGAATATGAAGATCCAGGTGCGAGGGTTACAAAGAGCCAAGCTAATAACTTTGCCGAAAAGTTAAAATTACTTGAAAGTCGTGTTTTCAGCGTAGAGGCAGTTAAACATAATGACCACGGCCTGCTGGTTGCCAGGCATGTCAGCCGCGCAGCAGGCGATCCGATATTTGCCGAAGACGGCAGCCTTGATATAAAGGCGTTAAAAGACTTATTTCCAGAGGTTCTGCAGTCAGCTGTTGCAGAAGTAAACAAAAAACGTATGGAAGGCGGCAAACCCGAGGTTGTGCCTGCTCCGCTTAAGCCGTGGATCGTGGGCAGCGCTTTATACCTTTCGGAAAACGGCATGATAAGACCAGGGCTGGCGACTGATGTTGACATAGATCTGGAAGGCGTAGATATAAGGGACTGGCAGGATGTGCGGGAAGAGTTTGCGAATCAATTGCGGGCTAAGCTGGCCGGGATTTTGGGCCAGGAAAAAGTTTCAGAGGTGTCCTGGGGCATTGCAGGCGGTGGCTTTGCGGATGTAATGCTGGAAGTGGACAAGATATATAAGTTTGAAATCGAAACGCCCGGCGCAAACAGGATTGAAATAAACATAAATATAACCTATGAAGAAATAGGCGAGGCAGTTTTGCGTGGCGTCGCGGACACGCTTGAAAACAGCGGATACAGCAATATCAAGGATCTTGTCGTCCTGGATAACGGCAGATATTACAAAGTGATCAAAAGATATATACAGGCTCTTTACTTTATCGGCGGTTATCTGGGTTTTGTTTTGGATGATAAAGACGCCTTGCAGCATCTTGGCGCGTTAAAGGCATTAAGGGACCAGTACGTTTCCATAGTTTTAAGCAATATTCCGCCTGCCGAAAAGGATCAAATGGCCCGCGATTTCTTTGACGCAGAGCTGTTCAGCCACCAGTTAAAGGCCATGTATTTTTCCCAGATCAAAGGCGACAGTTTGGCGCTAAACGGACTGGAAGATTTTATAAGAGGCGCGGTAGACAGAGGCGAAATCACCTGGCCTGATGTTGTTGTTTCGGCCAGGGCCGACGGCGGCGCAAAAAGCGATGAACTTGAAGATCATATTGACAAGCTTATAGGTTTGTTTAAAAATCGCCTTGGAGAGAATTCGCCTGGTTTTAAAGCGGCATTAAATGCTATCAGGCAGTTCGATGTGCACTTAGTTTTAAAACCAGCTTCTGAAGTATTTCCTGTTGAAAGCGCACCACCTTTTGCTGAAAAAACACTACAAGAAACTCTAGTAACTGGATTGGTTTTTGACGAGGAAGAAAATGATATTCCATCCAGTGTTAAATCGGCTACGATTTTCTGCGCTTTTAATGTATCTCCGGATCATTATGAGGAATTTATTCACGAGTTAGTAGAAACAGAAATTACAAATCATATAGTTAGTTCTTGTGGAGGAGCAGCTGTTTTATCAAATGAGTTGCTTCAAGAGATTATATCTCTTAAGCTTACAGAATGGCTAACATTTTTGCTTATGTTTAAACGCGCTGATTTATACCAATTTACTCAAGAAGAAAAAGGTTACCTCGCAAGGCGTGCATTTAACCTGGGGTTTGAGGCATCTACTTCATTAATATTGGCATCCAGACATGCACGCCTTGCTTCAATAATAAGTGAAATTCCTTCCAATCTGGAATTTAGCAAATATTTGCAAGTATTTAAAGCAAGGTTTCCGCTTATAACAGGACAGATAACAGATTTAAGAAGAAAAGGAGAGCCGTTATCAGATCTTTATGTTACTGAAATCGATAAATATTTGAGGAGATTAGAAAGCTTATATAATGAATTGTGTCAATCACATCGTATTCCTGAAGGTCCAAAATGGATATTGCTAGACGACAAGGCATTAAATATCCGTAGCGAGGCCAGCGAAGCGGCCGAAGGCCGCGAAGTCCCGCGAAGTCCCGAGCCGCAAGCTATTGCAAGCAACGGCGAGGGAAGCGGCCAGCCAACATATGTTGCCGCGAGGGAAGGCGAGGCGGATGCAGGCGGGGCGAGCGCGAATGCGGCAGCGGATTTATCAGAGGCTGCCAGGCAGGCTTTGGACAAAGCGCAGGAGCTGATAAAAGAAAGAATGGACAGCATTAATGAAGAGATAGACAAAGCTATTGAAACTATTCCTGAAACTCACGATGAAATTCATCTGTTGCCGGATGCTGTCCAGAATAAATACATGGAACTTTTTGCGGAGATTGCAAAACTTGGGCAGAGCCTGCCTGAGTTTGAACAATTGAGAAAAGCCATAGAAATTAATGATATAGAATCAGCTTCCATAGCTCTAACAGAGTTGTTTTTTAAAGGCAGCATATTTTTTGGATATGCTTCAAGCCCGGTTATGTACCGCAATCGCCTGTTTCTTGTCCCGGTATTCCTAATGTATAGAATAGATCACAGTTCTAACCTTGACATAAATATCCTTGGCAGGCAAGTCAACGCTATAACTATTGAGGCCGGAGATATGATTGTTCCCGGATATATAACAGCCCGCACAGGCATGAGGCCCGCCGCCTTTGCTTACAGCGGCGTTAACTTAAACGGCGGCATTCCGATAGTGATCAATAAGCAAAAGCTGTTAGACGATTTGGTTGGTTATTATCATCTTGTTAAGCATATAAATCAAACAGGCGCTTTGCCAGAAAACTTAAATACCGAGCATTTGCTCGTTAACCAGGTATTAATAGATTTATTGCATCGCCAATGGCCTGCCCTGCCGGATACAGTTCAGGAATTTTTAGAACAAAATTACCAGGAGTTTATAAATGTAGTTCTTTTTCATGAGGCAACTCACCTGGTTTTTCCAGGCCCTGATTCGGAATATATCGCAAACTTATTTGTAACCGCAAGTACGCAGTATGTTTGGCTACAGCTATTTCAAGCCCTGAAGGGTATATCTTCAAAACAAAGAAATTATTCAGGGCCTCATATGGCAGCAGCTGTTGATTTAATTTTTAAAGTTTTTCCAGCCGTTTTACAGAAATTAGAACCTGGCTCAATTGAAGGGATCGATCCCGGCCGGCATAGAAGGGCTGCTATTATTCAAGATAGCGGCGTATCTGAAGATACATTAGAAGCGCTGCCAAGAATGCCTGCAGATATTCTTAGGCAGGGGATTCAGTCAAAATTATTGGGTTACATAGAGCATCGTGAATCCAGAGCCGGAGCTGCCCCTGCCGCTGGCGGGGTGAAGGCCGATGCCAAAGGCGCTACAGCAAGAGAAGTTGCCATAAGCCAGGCAATGGCAGTTGGCATATCCAGAGAAAGTATGCGTATCGCCGTTGCATTGGTAGTTTTTGCTGAAATTAACCGCCGCCTGGCGCTGAAGGCGCAGGAGAAAAAAGTTTTGATTGCCAATTTTGGCGGAGAGGCTATGTCTATGGCCCTGTCTCTTAAAAGAATGGGCTTTGATAAAATTGAAATTAGAGAAAATGTGATTTTAGCAGAAGAGGCGGAACTGGATTATTATTTTATAATAGCTAAAACTGCGGAAGGCGCTTATGTTATTACAGGCAATAGTATTCCTGTAGGATTACCAGCTTCATCCATAGGCGATGTAAGGGACAAAATATGGGAGGCTTTAGGCAGCGCATAATGAAAAGCCTAAGGAAAAAAATGTTTACTAGTAAAAACACTCCAATCCGAATAATAGCCTTAATTACAGTGGTAGCCTTTGTGGTTACCAACTGCGGCCTGGGCTATGCCTTGGATAATACTTCTAAGCTAAGGCAGGTAAATATAAGACAATCTGAAGATACTGCCAATGCCCTGGGAAAAGAGCTTAATCTTACTGCAGGTGAGGCTGATGCAACAGGAGAGAATGATTTGCAGGAATTATTGAATATTTATATAGAAAAACACCGCGGCAGAGCAGAGAAAGCGCAGGCTTTTGCCGACAGGATTAAAGATAAAAGTCAGGAAGAATTTATAGCTGAATTGTATGCTGCGCTGGATGAGGAAAAAACAGATAAATCCGGCGTAATGGAACAAAATGAAGCGGTTGCGCTTGTTACAGAAGAAAAAAGACTGGTAATTGACAATACTCATGTAATGTTTGTGCCAAGATCTTCATGGATAGCAGGGCTGTTTAATCTTGGGAGTAAGGTCGCGATTAACACCGCAATCTATACAGAGGCAAGCGGGACATTTACCAATATAATTATAGTAGACGATTCTATTAAAAATCCGGCAGCATTGATAAAGATCCTTACGCATGAATTTATGCATAATAAATTTAATAAAGCCAGGCAGCTGGTTAGCGCAAAAATGCACCATTTGGTAAAATTGTTTTCTATTTTAGAAGAGGCCATGGCAGAGCGTATTTGTAATAGAATCGCGCCTGATATAGCAGCTAGAAGTAAAATATGGGATGGCGGTGTTTTAATAGAACAATTTGAAACAAGAGCTATTAAGGCCATGACCCAGAAAGTGCCTAAAGCGTATCGTCAAGAACGGGCTTTTCTTTCAGCGATATGTAAAGGCAACAAAAAGACAATAGTAGCAGTCATGGTTTTTTTAACCGAAGGAAAAGCTGGACCTATTAAAAGAGCCCTTGGCCCCAAGTCCTGGCGGGCAATTGTTGTCATAACAAACAGTATCCATGGATCGCGCGGTTCGGCTGAATATGTAAAAGGCCTCAGTGATATGACAGCAGCATTGCTAAGTAAAAATCCGCAAGGTAAATTGGATGAAATCAGAGGGCTCATGGCAGGCGAGGCGGATGCAGCAGGGCTCAGCAGGCAGGAGCGCGCGCAATCGAAAAGCAAGCTGCGCGCTCTTATGGACAGCGAATTGACAGCATGGCGCACAGTTTTAGAATCAGAAAAAGGTAATAGCATAAGCCGCGCGTTATTGTTAAAACTTGTTAATTTAATGGCAAAAAAAATGGATCTTCCGAGCGGCAAACATTTTGTCCGCTACAGCCCTGCCGGCTATCCGTTTGCTTTTACGAACGGCTTTACAGGTATAGGCTCTTTGTTTACGCGAAGGTACTGGGCCGGCATGCTGACAGATTTTGTCGTGGCATTAATAAGCTATCCTACGCCGCATCCTGTCATTGCACCTGACGCAAGGCATATAGACATACTAACCCAGAGGTTGCACCTTAGTTTAATCAACATATTTTTCATAAATCTTGCCGGGTGGTTCTTTTTTGGCGGGTTTATAAGCCCGACCCGCCTGAAGCCAGAATTCTTTTTATACCTGGCATTGGCAAATACTGCGATGGGCGAACTTACGTTCGTTGATTCCGACACATATCTCAAGCATGCCATATTGCGCGCGTATCAATACAGCCTTTTACTCAAGCTCAAAAAGCAGGGCGTATTAAAAGAGGATTTTCTGGAGGTCAAGCTTGCCCTTGATGATAAGCTGGATATGATTTTTGCCCAGGAAAAACCAGCCAAAGAAAGCGAAAAAGATTATATTAACAGATTAATTCATGCCATAATATTAAACTGCACTGTAAGGCAGAGGGAGATTTATTTAGCGAGTAAAACCATTGCCGCGCGCAGGCTTCAAAAAGAAAAACCGGTTCTTTTTGGAAAACTCAGAAAAGTTGCCAGAGATATGCCGTTTAATCCGGATGCGCTGGACAGATTTACAGCAGGCTTACCCGAAGAAGCTAAAACAGACCTTACATCGCGCGGCCTTTTAAGAAAGGTCAGCGGCAAGCTTATAATGCCGGCCTCTGTGCAACCTGTGCTTGTTTGTCCAATTGAGGATGAGAAGACAATAGATACCAATATCAGGAAAGCGCTTAGCGGAGAGGGCATACGCATCAGAAAAAACCGCAGGGATGTTGGCCCATTTCTCGAGGATAATTTTGAAGAGTCGCAGCTGGACTCGCCGCATCATTTGGAAGGCCCGAAGCTTAAATGGCATGTGCAGATGATGTGGAATCTGCTGGATTCCCTCAAGGAAGATGATAATGTTTTTCACATTTTTCCGATGGCGGATCAGACTTGGGACAATCTGCCTGAATTTATCCGCGCAGCGCGCGAAAACAGCGAACTTCTTGAAATGGTTATACTTTTGCACGATATAGGAAAGCTAGGCGCCCAAAGAGACCAACACGCAGAGGATTCTGCAAAAATAGCATTAAAAGCTTTGCAGGTCGCGAATAAACGCAGCCCTGAACAAATAAGCCTTATTACATGGATAATAAAACACCATATGAACATGGTTTTCGCGTATCAGGAAGACGAATTCCCCGAAGGCGCTGATATCAACGCCATGTCCAATGAATTAATGCAGGCCGCATACAAAGATTTGCAGGATCAGCCGCTGATTAAGGATAAAGAAGAGGCATTTAAATTGTTGTTGGTTTTTACGCTTTTGGACAGGCAGTCAGCGCTTAAGCGCGAAGACAGGAAGCCTGCGCAAAAGCTAAACAGGCAGTACCTTATGCCGCACACAGGCAATTTCAACGAGATCGTCGAGTGGTACCTGAAAAACGCAGCCAGCGCAAATGCAGGAGGCGTTAAGGTGGTAACGCAAGGCAACAGGCTTTTTATGCAGCCGTCAGATCAAAATTATTCTTTGGAAGCTGATCTGACAGTATGCCTTGCAGTAGCGGCTTTTAACAGCGCAACCGGAGAATGGGGTATTGTGCACATACTTCCGACAGGTTATTCCCGGGATTATTCAGATATTAATTTGCCTGATATACTTGCGCCGGACTATGATATCCGTTTAGATATAGCTAAAAACCAGGCCATGGTTTTATACTTAAACAGGCTTTTTGAGCCCATGCGTAAGTCGCCTGGCGAAAACTGGAAAGCTGTCGTATTAAAAGGCCCTGATTCTTACGAAGGCATAACAGCAGAAATTTTGAAAGATTATCTTAAAGGCGTGTTAAGGTTGCCACCGGAGAATATTTTAGAAGATACGGCTATTCCTCCTCACAGCGCCTTTGGCAGGACAGTCGCGATTCAGCGCTCAGGTAATGTAACAACTTTTTATCATACTAGGAGTACTGACAGAATGCCGTCACAAATAGTCGGCGAACCGGTTGTTATTTCTCTTGCCGGCGCCAGGGCCAGGGCCGGCGATAATATTCAAGAAATTCTGAAACCCATTCCCAGCAATTTTTCTCAAGACGAAAAAACTGTTGTAGATAAGATAAGATCTCTTACCAGAATAGACAGTATTGACGTGCCCGATGATATATTAACAATTTTACGCAAAGATGATTTTACATGGCAGAGCATGGCAAAGGTTTTTTGTTATTTCAGCAATATTTTAAATAGTTCCAGCGTAATTGAGAGCGGGTTCGGAGATAAATTCAGGCGTTTGCAAATCGCATTTAAGTCAGCGGAAGAATGGATGAGGTATCAGGAAAAAAGAGGAATTGACGGTTTTGTAGGAGTTGCAATAGTCAGGCGCATAATATCAGGCGCTGAAGCCAAAGGCGCAGGCGCCTCAGCTAGCGCCAACAGCTCCGGTAAAATGCTAGCGCAGGAATTTATGACGCAGTTTCCGTCGAATTATGCATTAATGCTTTCGATGTTTGGAGAACTGGTAATGAAAGATGAGTCTTTAAAAAAATATTTTGACAGACTGGTTGGGTTAACAAACAGGCCGATGTCTGAAAATCAGGCGCTGTATTTTTCATCGCTTCTTCGTATCGAAAACCCTGCCGGTTTGGGCCAATATGATTTGAATTATGAAAGAGAAGGCGAAGATGGAATGATTGAATCCGCCTGGATCCCCTATCATGAATTAGATGACGAATTTCTTACATGGGCTGTACGCAAAAATGTTCCCGCAGAATATTTTTCATTGGCCTACAGTCTTTATCTAAAAAGAAAAAATATATTAGCCAGCGTTAACGGTCCTCAGACAAAGATACGTATTCAAGCCGGAAAAAAACAAGGAGAGGATCTTTATGAGGAATTGTCAAAACAAGCAAGACTAGCATCCCGGGAAGAACTCGTTGTTTATAGAGGCGATGTAGAAAATGTGGATAGGATGCGCTGGATTGATTTGCCGCAACGCGAAGACATTAAAGAGTTTTTTGCTGAATACGGCATCGCTGCCGGAGATATTCAGATAGGTATTCTGGAAAGCAAAGATACGTATGATATATACATATTTACGCGCAATCCAGATTTTATTAAAGAGGCTGGCATGGCGGTAAATAGAAAATTGAAAAGCTTAGTTGCCGTCGGATATGCCCAGGCATGCGTTATTGATGGCAAGCTGCTTATTTATGCGCTGCAACCGCGTTTTTCATTTCCGCATACTGTTGACGCAAGATTAAAAAATTACGCTGAAGGCGGTATCCGAGGATTAGTATTGGCCATCGAAAATCAAGTCCAAGCGATCATTCGTTCTGATACAGCGATAAATGAATTATATTTTCTTACGCCATCATGGCATTTGGCTAATTCACGCATGTCTGGGCATACCGCGCAGCATTATTATTATGATGTGCCGCAGGCATTAGGATATTCCCTTGTAGCGCTTGATGAGCCCATGAGATTGAGCGGATATTGGAAAGTTAATTTTGCATTTAGAAAAATATTGCCTACTGGTACATTTGCCGAACGCGTAGCCGAGGCCCCAGCCAGCGGCGCACTGAAGAAAGTTATTAAAGAATTTACAGACGCTTTGGAGCGCGTGCAGAGTAATGAAGAAATGGACAGCCTTGTAGCTTTATTAGGCAATGCTGTTAGAGGAATCTATAAACAAAAAATTGCCAATACTGAAGAAATAATATTAGCAATAGACGATATTAACAATAAATATCTTTCGTCCCGTTTTTATATAATAGAGCTAAGTCCGCCAGATATTTTTGATGAAAGGCCTTTAATACTTTACTATATATACAGACAAGAATTACGCAACACTGATGAGGGCCCGGTAAAAGTATGCTATGTGTATCAAGTAACGCGGATCAACGAAGGCCAGCTGTACAGAGCAGGGTGGAGCCCGCTTTATTCTGATTATATTGTAGTTCATCCTGCCGGGATCAATTTATTAGAGTCGGATATTTTGCCTATTTTTACAAGACAGGAATTGTCTTTTGAGCCCGATCCGTCAATTGAAATTACCCCGTACGGCCAGTTAATTCTCCGGATTGCGAAAATGACAAAAGATTTATTTTCCAGAAGCTTTGGAAGATTGAGCCCGGAAAGGCAAAAAGAGGTTCAGCTTGAAAAAACAATAATGCATGAATTAGAGCATGAACGCCGGAGAAGGAAACTCGGATTTAAATACGGGGATCCTATTAACAAAGGGCTTGAAGAAGATTTGGCCAATCTTCGGGATATGTCTGAAGGAGAGGCATCGTTTGTTCTTGTGACATGCATATTAAGCGCTGTGTTAAGCCAAAATAAAGATGCGCTATCAGTTTTAAGGCGTTTAACAGGATTAAATTCTGCTCAACCCGAAGAGATATTTAATAAATTGCTAGAAATGGACATGAGTTCTGATCAGGCATTAAGAGGCTTGGCAGAAAAATGCTATCGTGAGGCAGAGGTTGAGTGGGAAGAAACTAATAGAAACGCATTGCAAAGGCAGCGGTATAAAACAGCTGCCGCAGATGAGGCAGCTGCCGACGCCAAAGGCGCAGCCGAGGCCAGGGCCAGGGCCGACGGTACGCAGAAGCGCGTTGCGCCAATCGTTGAAATAGATCGCGTTTTGGTGGTTGACGACGAATGGAATCATTATATGTTAATTAAAATGGGAGTAGGTTATTATGAGCGTTCTTTGGGGCTTGAATCAGGCCAGATAGATGTTGTGTGGAAAAATAATTCAAGAGACGCGCTGACAGCGTTGGAAACCGCTGAAAAACCGTTTGATCTTGTCATAAGCGATAACGGTTTAGTTACCGAAGATCAGCCAATAGGTAAAGACGGCGAGGGCTTTGTTGTTGATATACGCAAAGCGCAGTTAAAAAGACAGCCTATCATTATACTTTCAACCGCGGATTTGCATAGATGGGAGACAAGGATTCTTTATACAAACGGCATTGTTGATGCAGTTGCGCAAAAAGATGACCCTGCCGCGCAAGGTACGCATCTGCCTCCGCACTTTCCGGAATACCTAAATAGGGTGCTGGAAGAAGTCGCTGCCAGGCGTGAAGCCCTGGCCAGGGCCGACGGCGGCGCGAGCCAATCTGAAGAAGCTTTGAAGGCGATAAGGCAGAATTATGAAGCTGACTTAGTAGCTGCTGAAGAAGTAAAAACCCACGCTGAGCGAAAAGCCGAGGATAATATGCTCAGCTTTACTGCTAAATATGGCGTTACAGATGGAACCGCAGCAATTATTGCTGATAATGCTTATAATATGGAAATGTCAGCAGCAAAAGCAAATTATGAAAAAGCAGTAGCCGCAGCCAATCGTAGCTACCAGATGAGGACAGCAGCCATTGAGCACGCTTTTGGCTTAGGTAGTGCTGTGACTACAGCCTCAGGCGAACGGCGAAAACTAAATGTAGTATTTATTACTACTCAGAAAGATGTCGTTGACATTCTTAAAGAGAAGGAAGATATCGGAGATGCGGAAATAATGGTGTATGAGATATTGCCGGACGCAGCGCTTGTGTTGGACGATGAAACGAAACAGGTTTTAGAGGAAATATCAAAAGCAGACAGAATAATATTGGATATAAGAGGTAATCACAACTTGTGGGAGTTTTTTGTATCAAATCTTAAATTAGCGCAAGAAAAGCTAAAAGATATTTCCGGTATAACAGATCCGCATAAGAGAAAAGAAGAGATTCAGTCAGTGTAATCGAAATTTAAACTTAAGGGAGCAGGTTTTTTCTGTGGGGACACCTCTTTAAGAGGTGTCCCCAAAAACCTGCTCCATGTTATTTGCTTTACTCAAAAATTTTCCAGCGGTAATGATTTTAGAGGTAGCAGCCCACCCGGAGATGCCTGCCTGCCGGTAGGAGGTGGGTTATAAGTTTATAAAAGTAAACTTTTGCTTGACAAAGTTATATTTTTATGATATGCTTTATTTGGAGGTGAAAGAGATGAATAAGATATCATATGCTGTTAAAATAGACCCTAATATCATAGTTAAGATAAAACTCTATTGTGTAGTGCACGGAATAAAGCAGGGTTTTTTTGTAGAAAAGGCGCTAAAGGAACAATTGGTAAGAGAAGATCTAAGGGAAGATTTGTTAGATCTGAAAGCGTTACGGTCTCAGGAAGACAGCGCTATTGATTTTGAGGAGTACCTGAAAAAAAGGCGTAATTGATGTATAGGCTGAAGATAATACCCCAGGCCCAAAAAGACCTCAACCAGCTGCAAGACAAAACTTTTCACAGCGTAAAAAACGCGATTTTAGAGCTGTCTGCCAATCCCAGGCCTTACGGAGTTACTAAGCTTACCAACGAAAATGGCTATCGGATTAGGATAGGCGACTACAGGGTGCTTTATAGAATAGATGATAAGTTGAAAGAAGTTTTCATTTATAGGATCAATCATCGTAACGAGGCGTATCGGTAAAATTTTTGAGCAGAGGTTAGAAGTCGTCCATAGGCATGGACATAGGTACCGGCTGTTGCTGCTCGGGCTTTTCGGCGCCGCTGATTTTAAGAGCGGCTTTTTCAGTCAAATCCTTGAACCATTCTTCAAAAACCGCTGCCTGTTTTTCCTGTAAAGCGGTTTTCGCGAATTCTTCTTTTTCGGCCTTGAATTTTTCCTCATCTATATCTGTTTTCTGGGTTGTGAAAATAATTACAGAACCATTTTCAAGCCTTGTTACGCCTGCCAATTTTTCAACGCCAGCTGAAAATGCCGCGCTTGCAAACGCCTCTGACTTGCCAAGCTCCGGAATATAACCCTGCCTGTTAAACTCGCCGGTTGATTTAACGTCAAGCTTTAATTCCGCGCAGGCGTCTTTGAATTTTGCGCCGCTTTGAAGCTTTTGTTTTATAATTTCCGATAATTCCGTTGCCTTTTTTTCCGCAAGGATTCCGGCTTCTTCCATAATTGCGGCGTCTTTTACAGCCTGCCTTATCTCGGACAGTTCAGGCACGTACGGATCTTTCTTTGATTTCAATCTTATTAT
>Ga0066637_10000960_pt1 | contig 18215 bp, 19 predicted proteins | sample CryGeyCG2014_020_FD_62737 | JGI IMG/M metagenome (GOLD analysis project Ga0066637, IMG submission 62737) | Groundwater microbial communities from aquifer - Crystal Geyser CG08_land_8/20/14_0.20 | ecosystem: Environmental > Aquatic > Deep subsurface > Groundwater | place: USA: Utah: Grand County...
ACCACTCAGCAATCTTTTCGCTGGACTTGTTTCCAGACTTCTATGAGGTTTTGGACAGCTTTCGCTTTGGGCGAGTGCTCGTTCAGTCTGTACAGCCGAATGCGCCCGAACATTTTGTGCTGAATGATGCCTTCGTCCTCCAAAACCTGTAAGTGTTTGCTTGCTGACTGATAGTTAACGCTGAGTCTTCGCGCGATTTCTGAAACGTTGACCTCGCCTACCTGCGCCAGAACTTTGAGTATTCTCATTCTCAGTTTTGAAGAAAAAACCTCTTCCACATTCATGCTGTTCTCACGCTCCTTGTTTTTCCAACAGGGCACATAATTCCCTTTCAAGTTCGCGAGCTGGGATTCTAGGCAGGCGGATGAGTGTTGATCTTCCTCTAGGCGCAACTGTTGAAACCTCTGTCTCTATTATGCCAACTATTGAAAGGGTCTGCAAATACTTCCATAGCTGTGTGTGACTGTGAGGCTGCACGTTGAATTCCTCACACACGACAGCGTAAGCCTGTTCCGCTTCTGCCAGAGAGACTTGCGACTTTTGGCTTTCTTTGAAAAGCCTAGCTGTACCTAGAGCGAGGAGTTTTTCATGGAAGTTTAGAGAGGCTAAATCAGTTTTGCGCATTGCTGGGACGATGCTCGAAACGGCCTTTCGAACACACTCTGGTGACACGGTGCCTAGTTCGTCGGCATCCGTGTATTTCCCCGCTCGCCAGAGCAGCTCAATTCCGAACCGAGCGTTTCCATTTTCAGAGAAGGCAAGTTCAGCCGTCAGATCTATGGTGTCTTCGGTGACAGTTGAGGGGTTGAAGGCCAGTGAGACACGGTCGTTGAGGATGTCTATCAGTTGTTGTCTTGAGTATTTTTCTAGGCTTATTATGTTAGTCTGTAGGGTGCTTCTTGTGCTAGCATCCAGTCGTTCAATTTCCTTCAGGTTTCTAAGAACGCATATGAGCGAGAACCTCTGAGGCTTGTTCTGTCTTGTCTCCTGCAGCCGAGTCAACTTGTAAACTGCTTCTGAGCCTTCCTTCTCAACCAAGCTGCCAAACTCGTCTAAGGTCAGTATTACGTGGACGTTTTCTTCATCAAGCATCTGCACAAGAATCCGCAGAAGCTCCTCTGCAGAATAGCCGCGCCTTGGAAAGTTGGGATGGAAAACGGAAACTGTGTGCTGGAGGATAAGGAAGAGGCTTCCCCGGTATTCACGGCAGTTGACATGAACGTATCGAAGATTGATGCCGCGCTTGCTTGCTTCGCGAGTTATGTCGGCGCCGAAACGTTGAGAAAGAACGGTTTTGCCTGTGCCGACATCGCCTGTTATCATGACCCTTTGAGCCATCTTCTCTGGCGACTGAAGCGCGAAACTGAAAAACTCGGTAAGCAGACGCAGTTCTCTGTCTCGATGGGGAAGCTTGTAGGGAACGTAGTTGATATCAAGCTTTGTTTCGTCTCTAAACACGCTTTGATATGGTTTCACTTGGTTAGACCTCAAATTAATCGAGCATAAAGCTCCGTTACTCTTTTCCTTTGCGCTAGTACACTTTTTTTAAAAAACAAAAGACTAATAAGCTTATTCTATTTATTCTATTCCGAAATTGCAAAATGATTCCGAAATATTTCTTTTTGACCAAAGGTGTAGGCAAGCACAAAGAGCAACTACAATCTTTTGAATTGGCCCTCAGAGACGCAGGCATACAGTACTGCAACATCGTGCGCGTTTCAAGCATAGTTCCGCCTGGGTGCAAACTCATCTCGAGAGAACGAGGCTTGAAAATGATAAGGCCTGGGGAGATAACCTTCATTGTTCTAGCCAGAAACTCCACTAATGAATCGCACCGACTGATAGCTTCATCAATAGGCGTCGCAATTCCTTCAGGCAAGAATGATTACGGTTACCTCTCTGAACATCATTCTTACGGAGAGCCGGATGACAAGGCTGGAGACTACGCAGAGGATTTGGCGGCGACAATGCTGGCGACGACTATGGGAATTCAATTTGACCCTGAGATTGCCTGGCACGAAAAAGAGCAACTCTTCAAAACCAGCGGAATGATAATCAAAACAACAAACGTGACCCAATCAGCAACGGGAGACAAAAGCGGCTTGTGGACAACCGTCATTGCAGCAGCCGTCTTCGTTCCGGGAAAGAATGTGCTGAAACGCTGGAAGGCCCACAGCGGGCGTTAAGCAACCATTTTACTCCAAAACAATATTAACGATCAGGATTAACCCTAAACTGGGTGAAGAGACTCTTGCATGAAAAACTGCGAACACCAATGATAATTGTCAACTTCAAGACCTATCTGGAAGCAACAGGGCGGAAAGCAGTTGATCTAGCAAAGAAAGCCGAAAAGATAAGTCATGAAACAAAGGTTTCCGTCGGAGTGGCTCCGCAGTTCGCTGATATAGCGGCTGTCGCAGAAGCAGTGGCTATTCCAGTTCTAGCTCAACACGTGGATCCGATCAGGTCTGGTGGCTACACTGGACATGTGCTTGCAGAATCTGTTAAAGAGGCTGGAGCGGTTGGAACATTGATTAATCATTCTGAAAGGCAGCTTAAGCTCTCGGACATTGACCAGATAATCAAAATAGTACGTGCGAATGGCTTAACGTCTGTCGTCTGCGCAAACAACCCGCGCATAAGTGCAGCAGTGGCAACTCTTAAACCGGACATAATCGCGATTGAACCGCCTGAACTCATAGGAACTGGCATCCCCGTTTCGAAAGCGCAGCCCGAGGTAATCACAGGCACAATCGACCTCGTCAGGAAAGTCAACCCAGATGTCGTAGTACTGTGCGGTGCAGGCATTAGTCGCGGGGAAGACGTGGCGGCGGCTCTGAAGCTTGGCACTCAAGGCGTGCTCGTGGCGAGCGGCATCGTTAAGGCGAAAGACCCTTATGCTGTTCTGAGAGAGTTTGCAGATGCAACAAAGCAATAGGTGAGTTCTGGAAAAGTTGAAAGTCGAGGCGGAATGCGCAGCGTGCATACTCAGCAGGGCTGCAGCTGAAGCAAAGGAAGCCACCACAAATCCTGCACTGCGATTCAGAGCCATGAGTGAGCTTCTTCGACTTATGAATAGGGAGTTTAGGCCAACCTCGGTTCCGGCCGACTTGGGCACGAAGAGGGATCGGCTGATAAAGAGAATCAGCGGCAATGATGACCCGTACAAGAGGAACAAGAGGATAAGCAATGAGAAGGCGCTGAAGCTTCTGCCGTACGCCAGGAAGATTGTCGAAGAGGGGTACGCGCAACAGGACAGGTTCAAAAGGGCATGTCTATGCGCGATTGTCGGCAACATCATGGAGTTTGACATTCCAGGCCACAAGTTCACGTTCGGCAGTTTGAGGAAGAGTTTTCGGGAAGCGGCAAAGGATTTGGTTGTGGATGATGTTGGCAGTATTTACGAGTTGGCCAAGAAGGCGCGGACGGTTCTTTTTTTGACAGACAACGCCGGCGAGATTGTTTTTGACACCTTGCTCGTTGAGCAGTTGAAGAATATGGGTTTGACAGTGATCGTTGCAGTCAAGGGAGGAGCGATAATCAACGATGCCACTTTGGAGGATGCGGAGGTTTCTGGGATGAGCAAAATCGCGGATAAGATAATCGCAACAGGCACCGACGCGGTAGGCTTTGCCTTGAAAGAAGTTTCTCCAGAATTTCTTGAAGTCTACAACTCCGTTGACTTGGTTTTTGCGAAGGGCATGGGTTACGCTGAAACGTTGACAGAGTACAAGCTGAAGAAGCCGCATGCCCTGCTGTTTAGGACCAAATGTAATCCTGTTGCAAACTATTTCGGCGTACCTAAGGAGAAGAATGTTGCGAAGCTGATGTACCAATGAAATTGCCGCTGATAAGTCTCGACCGGAAAGCTCTTGCAAGCTTCGACGAAGCAATCCAGAAAGAATGGATCATAACAAACGGTTTAGGGAGTTACGCGTCTTCCACGGTTTTGGGTATAAACACGAGGAAATATCATGGACTCCTTGTTGCCGCCCTTCATCCGCCGGGAGACCGTAGAGTCCTTCTGTCGAGACTGGACGAGGAAGTGGTCATCGGGAATAGCACCTATCCGCTTGGGGCCAATGAGTTTCAGAATGGGGTTTTTCCTCAGGGATATGGTTTCATCAAGGAGTTTTCTGTTTCGCCTTTTCCGAGGCATGTGTATTCCGTGCAGAATGTTGAGGTTCAGAAGACTGTTTTTATGCCGCATGAAATGAATGCCGTCGTGGTTCTGTACAAGATTTTGAACAGGAACGGCTTTGACATCAAATTCAGAGTTCTTCCCTTGGTGAATTGGAGGCATTTTCACTCGGTTACGAACAGGTGGAAAGTCTCCGCGGAGCCTATTCAGAAGTGCACAGACAGAGAGGTCAGCGTAAGGTTCAGTTTTCCCCAGTCTGCGCTGATGTTGAAGGGCACAGGTGGGCAATATCGCCCTGATGGGAAATGGTTCGAGAAGATGTTCTACCGTGAAGAGGCGAGGCGCGGAGAAAGCTGTTTGGACGATTGCTATCAGGTTGGATGCTTTGAGATGGGAGTAACGGCAAACAGGGCTGAGAGTTTCGCAGTTGTCGCAGTTGCCGGAGAAAGCGAAGATGGTGCACTAAACCTGATGGACAGGATTTCTGTAACGCTTTACGATTTGAGCGCGTTGTTCGAGAAAGAAGCGAAGCGCTATGATAGTCTTCTTACAAGATTCTTTGAGGCGCATGAAACCGCTCCGGCAGAGGATTGGCTGAAATGGCTTGTTTCGGCTACTGACGCCTTCGTGGTCAGAGGAATCGATGCCGGTTACAGGTCTGTGATTGCTGGTTATCACTGGTTTGAGGCTTGGGGAAGAGATGCTTTCATTTCCCTACCCGGGTTGATGCTTGTAACTGGAAGGTTTGAGGACGCGAGAAAGGTTTTCTTGACTTTCAAAAAGTACCTGCGGAATGGTTTGATTCCCAATTTTCTTCCGGACCAAACCGGACCTGCTGCCTACAACACTGTTGATGCTAGCTTGTGGTATGTCAACGCGGTGTTGCAGTATTTGAAGTACACTGGCGATTTCAGGTTTGTTCAGGAGCAGCTTTGGGAGAGTGTGAAAGCGATTGTTGAAAGCTTTGCGAGAGGAACCGATTTTAGTATTCGTGTGGACAGTGACGGCTTGCTTTGTCATGGTGTTCAGTTGACGTGGATGGATGCGGCTGTGGATGGTCAGCCTGTTACGCCAAGGACTGGAAAGGCCGTTGAGATTCAGGCTTTGTGGTATAACGCTCTGAGAACGACGGAGCTGTTGGCAAACAGGTTTGGCGAGAAAGGTGAAGTTGAAAGGTGTGAGCAGATGGCTGAGAAGGTCAGGAAGAGTTTTGTTGAGAAATTCTGGAATGTAGAAGGGAACTGTTTGTATGACGTAGTGGGTGAGGACGGGAAGGATGGTTCCTTGAGGCCCAATCAGGTTTTTGCGGTGGCTTTGGACTTCACGATGCTTGATGATGTGAAGAGTGAGAGGGTTGTTGATGTTGTGCATAGCGAGTTGTTGACGCCATTTGGCCTGCGGACACTTGTGAAGAGTCATCCCCGATATGTGGGAGCCTACGCTGGGGACAGGAGAAGCAGAGACAGGGCTTACCATAATGGCACAGTTTGGCCTTGGTTGGTGGGACCACTTGCAACAGCGTTTCTGAAAGTAAAAGGCAACAGTGAGTTTAGACGTGATTTCGCAATGAAGTATTTTCTGTCTCCGCTGTTTGGCAGGCTAGTCTCTGGTGCCGGTCTTGGCGCGTTATGCGAGATTTTTGATGGTAATCCTCCGCATGCACCGAAAGGATGCATTGTCCAAGCATGGAGCATCGCGGAACCTTTGAGAGCCTATGTTGAAGATATAATGCAAGTCACGCCAGAACATGAGAGGGAAGTCTTGCAGAAATTAGGATGAAATCGTTTTCCGCAGGTGTTCCGCTGCTGCTTCGGGAGTGACGGTGTTTATGTACATGCCTGTGCTTTTCTCGAAGCCAGCCCAAATCGCAAGTTTAGGATAGACTTCCAAATGCCAATGATAGTAGTCACTTGCATCCTTGTCTATGGCTAGATGAAAACCATAATTGTAAGGCGGATCATTCACCAACTTCTTCAACCCGCCAAGACACGCTTTCAATGTTTCAGCTAGAGCCTTCACATCGCTCTTGGACAGGTCAAGCAGCGTAGCCTCATGTTTCTTCGGGATTATCCAGAACTCCATCGGATTCACGCTTGCGTAAGGAGCAAAAACCACAAACTTCGAATTCTCAAGAATGAGCCTGGGCCCGCCGCGTTCCTTCTTAATGATTTCGCAGAAAACGCATTTCTTGTTCTGCTTCCAGAATCTTTTGCTGGCTTCGAGCTCGTCTTCCACAGTTTTCGGGATGGATGGTGTTGCGATTATTTGGCTGTGAGCATGTGAAAGCGAGGCTCCAGCTTCTAGGCCGTGGTTGCGGAAGATGGAAACGTACTTCACGTATGGCCTTGCGGAGAGCTCGCGGAGCCTGTCAACGTAAGCGTCAACAACATACTCCAACTGCGAGAGTCTGGCGTCTGCAGGGTGCTCGTCATGGTTCGGAGATTCAACCAGAACCTCATGGTGTCCAACAGCAGGAATCATTTCAGAGCATTTCGCGGTCTTCCTTTGGCTGGTCTTGTTTTTGGGCGGCGCAAAGGCTGGAAAAAGGTTTGGAATGACCCGTACTGCCCAGTTCTTGTGCCTCGTGTCGTCTTTGTCTTCTGTCTTTCGGATTCCATTACCATGCTTGAGATAGACCAAAACTGCTGGGGGGGTCATGTGTTCGTTTCCGGGGCACATGGGACAAACGCCTGTCTTGGCTTTTTCCCTCTCCTTGTTTGCAAAATCTGTGGGGCGACGGCCACGTTCAGTTGCAATCACTACCCAGCGGTCAAGCAGGTAATCTTTGCGAACTTCGTTAAACCCCATAAGTCAGACTTCCAACGAACATCAAGTATGCCTTGACGGCATTTAGCATTTTCCAAAAACCGTCAAGCCTTAGACGGCTCTGGGAAGTTTAGACCCTCTATATATAGAGTGAACCTAACTTCGAATTTCCTTTGTGATGATGTAGTGATGTTGAGAAAAGCGGTGGGCCCCTGGGGTTCGACGCCCAGAATCCGCAGGAACCCCCAAACCCTACACTCGTACCCGCACCCCCTTGAGCGCTGAACGTCCAAACTTAGGTTGCTCCCTCCCGGGCCTGGCCAGGTTCGCCTGGTAAACATTGAAGGCAGCTTCCCTACGGAAGCAGCTCAACGACCACCAGCCCCAAGGGACGGATAGTCACTGGTTCGGAAATGAAGGTCTAAGCGGCCTTAAACGCCTCATCCTCAGCTTTCAGCCCGTCATATAGAGGGTTTACGGTACAGGGGACCCCTACCCCCCCGCCTAAGACCCACCGCAAGAAGATTGTGGAGCACTAAAACTATAAAACTTTACCCCAAGCCAAATCAAAAGGTCAGCAAAAATAGCCAGAGCGGACGCTATGGGAAGACCTTTTCTACGAGTCTAAGTAATTGGTAACCAAAAAGTATGGCTACGAAGTAGGTGGGCCACAGAATTGCGGGCCAGTTTCTGGGGACATAATTCCACAAGTTCATTGACGTGGCGAACATCTCTATTGACACTAGGACGCATGACCCTAGAAAGCTTAGGATGAACTGCTCTTTCGCTTCCTTCTTTCCGAAGCATTTTCTTCTCACGACCGCCAATGCCAGCCAAGCTAGGAGGAATGTGAAGAAAAGCACGTACCAGCCTTGGCTGAACTGAAAATCGAATGCCATGCCACATGCCACGCTCAGGATGCTTAAAAAGGTAGTCTTGGTTTGCACAAAACTTTACCTAAACCATGCTTCTCTTCAGCTTGTCAACATAGCGCAAGATATCATCATAACTCGCTTCTCCTTCCAACTCAACAGTAAAAACACCAGAATATCCAAGCATCTTGATTCTTCTAAGAGCCTCTCTATAATCAATTTTTCCAACATTTGGAACCAAGATTCCGTCCTGATATTTTCCCTGAATGTGGATGTTATTCACGTGTTCAATGTTTTCAGCAAAAGCATCGAGCTCGTTAAACATCGAAGCCCACTTCAGATCAAGAGTTTGGTGTTTGAAGTTTTGCATGATCTGAAAGGGCGTTCTGTTTCTGCATTTTGTCGGAATGTTTTCAACAGAAATCTCAATTTCGGGATGCAATACTTGGAATCTGTCATACAAAGCTTCTAACCGAGCAAGGTCTAGGCTTTCTTTCCAAGTGTCCCAAAAATGAAAAACACAAACCTTAGAGTCCACATCTTCTGCAAACCTCAAACATACATCTATAAGTCTTGTTCCTTTCGCAACCTTTTCAGGTTCTTCAGCACAAAGGAAGTTTCCAACATCTCGATTGGCATGCACAGACAAAATCGGAAAGCTCTCATTGCGAAGCACTTCAAAGACTTCTTCAACACTGTGTTTTTCGCATTCAAACGGCGCAGATGTCGGAGTAAGCGGTGGATTCTCCTGATCCCATTCGGGAAGCAACACAAACTCGAAACCATCCACATTTGATTCTTTCAAAAACCGTTTCATCATTCTAATAATAGAGGAAAGTTCATAGAACTGGCAGCCTTCCAATCGCGGAAGACAACCAGTCGATATGGAAATGCTGTTCATGTTCACCAAAATGCTTGAAGACACAATAGCAATTTAGCTTTTTTCACTCGAAAACAAGGTCAGATTTATCTTCAATCAGCCTACATAATCATGCTAGACAAGTTGCACAGTCAAAGAGGGATAATGGTTGAAGAACATAGGCATAGTCACGAGCGGCGGAGACGCGCCAGGCATGAACGCGGCCATTCGAGCCGTCACTCGCATCGCACATTCAATGGATTTTCGCGTTCATGGTTTTGAAAGAGGCTGGGAAGGCCTCATAACAAACACTTTCAGGCCTCTAACTCCACGCTCTGTCGGCGGAATAATCCAGCTGGGCGGCACAATTCTGCTCACTTCGCGGTGCCCAGAGTTTGAAACAAAAGAAGGCGTCAGGAAGGCATCTGAGACGCTTGCCACCAACAAGATTGATGGGCTTGTGGTCATCGGGGGCAACGGTTCGTTTAAAGGGGCTTTGGAACTGAGCAAGCACGCAGACACGCTGATCATAGGGATTCCTGCTTCGATTGACAACGATGTTTTCGGCACAGACGAAACGATAGGCTTCGACACTGCCGTGAACACAGCAGTAACGGAGACTGACAAAATTCGAGACACTGCGCTTTCTCACGAGAGAGTCTTCATCGTCGAAGTCATGGGAAGAACGAGAGGATTCCTCGCATCAGTAGTAGGCCTCACCGTAGGTGCAGAAACAATCCTAGTTCCAGAAGTCAAAATTGATGAAGAGAAAATCTTTGCGACCATAATAGAAAACATTGCCAAAGGCAAGAAGTCAGGAATAATCGTTGCGGCCGAAGGAATCGGCGACACGCGCAAGCTCGCAAGAGACATCGAACAGAAAACGGGAACAGAAGTCAGGCTCAGCATTCTTGGCTACGCCCAGAGAGGCGGCAGCCCTACAGCAAGAAGTAGACTTCTGGCTGGTCTGTTCGCAAACAAGGCTGTGGAACTGCTGTCAAGAGAAGAGGGAAACAGAATCGTCGGACTACAGAATGGGAAGATAGCCAGCATTGACCTCGAGAAGTCATGCAAAACTGAAAAGCCCCTGGATCTGGAATTGCTTAGGCTGGCAACTGTGCTTTCGACCTAGACGCTCAAGGACAAACACCGTCAGCCGAAGAATACGCTTGCGATGTTGTAAAGCTCCATGTCCACGGTCTTTCGCTTGCCGATTACGTCCTTGAGCGGAACAGACACTATCTTATTCCCTCTGATGGCAACCATCCGTCCGAATTTCTTTTCGTGGACAAGGTCAATGGCGCCTATTCCGAACTGCGTAGCGAGGATTCTGTCGAACGCCGTCGGAGATCCGCCCCGCTGAATATGGCCCAGAACTACCACGCGGGTTTCGATGCTCATGCACTTCTCAATCTCCTTTCCAACATAGTAGCCAACACCGCCCAAGCGTATGTGCCCAAACTCATCCACACTTTCGCTGTACACAATCTCTTGCCCGCCTTTAGGCTTGGCACCTTCAGCAACGACTATTATGCTGAAGTTTCTGCCTCTCTTCTGCCTGTGTTTGATATATTCGCAAACGTCTTTTACGTCGAAGGGTTTCTCAGGAATCAGTATCGCATCTGCCCCGCCAGCCAAACCAGCCTCCAACGCAATCCAGCCCGTGTACCTTCCCATGACTTCAAGAATCATAACTCTCTGATGCGCCTCCGCCGTAGTGTGAAGCCTGTCAAGCGCCTCAGTGGCTATCGAAACCGCAGTGTTGAAACCAAACGTGTAGTCCGTGCCCGCCAAGTCATTATCAATCGTTTTCGGCACCCCCACGCATTTAAGCCCAAACTCGCCCATCTTACAAGCCACGCTCAAAGTGTCATCGCCACCGATGACCACGACAGCTCCAATGCCAGCTTTTTTCGCGTTGCTGACTATTCTTTCAGGGCCATTCTCATGTTTGAAAGGATTCGTCCTCGAAGTGCCCAGCATTGAACCCCCACGAGGAAGAATCCCAGAAGATGCTTCCAAGTCCAGAGGCAGAAACTCGTTTTCAAGAAGCCCCCGCCAGCCCTCCTTGATGCCCACAATCTCATACGTGTAGTTTTGAATGCCCTTTCTAACGACAGCCCTCGCAACCGCGTTGATTCCAGGCGCATCGCCTCCGCCGCTTAAAATGCCGACCTTCGTTCCCTGTCCCTTCGTTACGCTTTTCCTGAGCTCCCGAACAGGCGCATCTTGCCCTTCACAACCTCTTTCATAGCTTCCTTCGCCGGCCCCAAAATCTTCCTGGGATCGAATTCTTTAGGCTGGTTTGCCAACACCTCACGCACGGTTGCCGTGAACGCAAGCCGTAAATCCGTGTCGATGTTTATCTTTGCAATGCCCAGTGAAATGGCTCTTATGATGTGTTCTTCTGGAATGCCTTTTGCTCCGCCGAGCTCGGCTCCATACTTGGCGGCTTTTTCGATAATCCACGCTGGAACGCTTGAGGCTCCATGCAAAACAAGAGGTAGGTCAATCTTTCCGCTGATGGTTTTCAACCTTTCAAAGTCAAGTTCGGCTTCACCTTTGAACTTGTACGCACCGTGAGATGTGCCGACGGCAACAGCAAGTGCATCCACGCCAGTGCGGCTGACAAACTCCTTAGCTGAGTCGGGATCAGTCAGAATTGCCTCTTTCTCTTCAACTGTCTTCTCTTCTATACCAGCCAACCTTCCGAGCTCAGCTTCGACAGATACAGCCTTCGGATGCGCCAAATCAACAACCTTTTTGGTTAAGGCAATGTTTTCTTCAAACTTCAGATGCGAACCGTCAATCATGACTGACGTGAACCCCGCCGCCACGCATTTGGATTCAGTTTCGAAATCTTCACCGTGGTCAAGATGTAACGACATCGAGACTGCGGAAGATTCGGCGGCTGTTTTGACGATTTTTGAAAGGTAGGACAACCCCGCGTATTTGATGGCACTTGGCGTAACCGCGATTATGGCAGGAGACTTTTCTTCTGTCGCAGCCTCAGCAACGGCCAACACGGTTTCCAGATTATTTATGTTGAAGGCGCCGACAGCGTAGCCTTTTCGCCTAGCAGGCACCAGCAAGTCCTTATTAGTGACAAGCATATCTCTCACTTCGGACTGGTATTTGTCTCATATCAGTATAAATGATTTACACGGCACCCAGCAAAGTTAGACGCTGAGAAATTCTTTCCTCATCGTGGTCTTCCCATCAGAATAAACACTGCCAAAGCCGCCACACAGATAGCTACAACAACCAAAGCGAGAAAAAGCATCTGCGGCATTCCTAGAATGTAATGTTCAAGCTCATAGTCTAATGTGACAAGCTTGCTCTCTGATGAGAAGGTGTTGGAGAAATGCAGAGGAAGATGGGCGGGTGTGAGAGTTATAAACTCAACCTGCATCCTCTATTCTGGGAGCAGGCCATTGTGACTTGCTATTTCAAGCACCTTCAACAAGTCTTCACGAAAGCAGGAATAGAAGTTACAGGCGAAAACAAAAAGGAAATTGACAAGATAATTCACGGCATCGTGCGAGTGAAGTACAAGGACTGTCCAGCCACTTGGAAGGAAGTCAAGAAGCGAATCGCCGAAGACGAAGAGGATTTCGTCTCCAAACTCAAGGAAGCATGGAGCAAACAACAGTATCCGTCTTAATGACAGGAACACACCTAACCGTACCTCCATAAAGACAATCAAGGACACGTCGGCTTCTAAGGGCTCACTTCCCGTCATTAGTCAAGACTTAATTATACTACCGCGCCTTATGTTCTGAAAAAGAAAGGTGAAAACCATTGAATGAAGACGAAAAGTTCGAAGAGCTACTCGATGAAATGATGAAGAAATTTCTTGAAAACAACCCGCATTACGCCACTTCTCTTGGACTGCACGACCCGTACGACTACCTCATGCCAAAAGGCTCCACGGACAGATTCACAGAAAACCTCAGACTCGAAGAAGAATGGCTCAAGCGTTTGAAGGAAACAGTCAAACGTGAGGAACTGAACGAAGACCACAAGCTAGACTGGAACATAATAGAGAGATTTCATGAAAACTCGAGATTCTTATTCTACGAACAGCGAATGCACGAGCTAAACCCGGACGCCTTCGATGAAATAGGCGGATTAATCTTCATGATGCTCACACGCGACTATGCACCGCTCGAAAAAAGAATGGACGCAATAGCAGCACGAATCGAGAAAACACCAAAGTACCTAGAGGAATTCCACTCCAGATTCGAAAAATCAAAACCAGTGAAACTCTGGACAGAAATCGCCATCGAATCAGCCCAAAACATCGGAGGACTATTCCAGTTTGTGCTTTACGTGGCCAAAGACAAAGTGTCAGACAATGTCTACGAAAGGCTCAGCAAAGCAGTTGAAAACCTCCAACCAGCACTCAAAACACACATGGAATGGCTCAACAGCCTCTTGCCCAGAACTATAGAGAAATGGGCCTTAGGCAAGGAAAAATTCGAAAAACTCATCAAACTCCGGGACCTAGGCATGACTTCGGACGAGATTCTGCACCTCGGCGAAAAATATCTCGAAGATCTGAAAGCCGAAAGAAAGCGACTTGCACAGCAAATAGCCCTTGGAAAACCAGACGAAGAAATCATGAAGAAAATCGAAAGCAACGCTCCAAAGACCTTCGAAGAAGCTTTGAAGGCAACTGAAGATGCCATGGGAGAAGCACGAAGATTCATAGAAAAGAACAACTTGGCAACCGTTCATCCTGAAGACAAGCTAGTAGTCAAGGAGACACCGTTATTCCTTACACCTGTGATTCCCTTCGCAGCTATGATGATGCCCGCCAAGTATGACAAGCCCCAAATAGGTGTATACATCGTAACCCGACCAAAGGAAATGGCGAACTTGGGCAAACACCTGAACTACCACTCGTTGAAAAACACAGCGGTTCATGAAGCCTACCCAGGGCATTTCCTGCAGGGCGCAGTCTCAAACCGCGCAAGCGTGGTTCGCCTGTTGGCAGACGGCACCGAGACGGTTGAAGGCTGGGCACACTATTGTGAACAGATGATGGCTGAAAAAGGCTTCATAAAAGACAGAGAATCAAAACTGATACAGGTCAACGACGCTATTTGGCGCGCTGTTCGAATCATTGTAGACGTGAAACTTTCAAGAGGCGAGATGAGCTTTGAAGAGGCTGTGAAAATGCTCATGAAAGAAGCTGCGCTGTCGCAAGAAGGTGCCGTTGCCGAGGTCAGAAGATACACCCAAACGCCTGGCTATCCGCTTTCTTATTTGCTTGGAAAACACCTCATTCTGCAGTTGAAGAAAGAAATGAAACAGAAAATGGGCAGCAAATTCGACGAGAAGCTCTTCCACGACACCATAACTGCCAACGGATATCTACCGATTTCGCTGCTACGCACCGTGTTCGACCAAAAGCTGCGCCAACGCAACGCTTAGTTTCAAGCATCCTTTTTCTTTTTCCGTTGTGGGTCGTTAGCAGACCATGGTGTTCTAGTCTATTTCTTGCCCTTTGGCTTAGCCTCTTTCACCGGCTTCATTGCAGCACCGCAGCAAATCAGGTCACATTCAGAGCATCCGCAGGCGTCGTCAACCACGACAACGAGCCCGCATTCTTCACACTTGTATTTCTCACCTTTTCTCTTCGCCATCTTCCATCACCCCCTCAGATTAACTGAAGTTGAAAATCCCCTTAGGAATATGAAATCATGTAAAGCATCCGTGTTTCATGTCGGGACAAGTTTAGATTACTCGAGCTCGCACCAAACATACCGTGGAAACCAAAACAGTTCTAGGCGCAATCGCAGTCGCTCTTCTCTTGTTTTTCGGTATCATATTTGCTGTGGCCTCTACGGTTCAAGACAGCGTGACAAGACTGGCAACTGCCATTCTGATGTTTGTCGCTGCTTTTGGAATAGCCTATTACATAACCCGAAAACCAAAAACAATAATCCAGACGCTTGAAGTTTCAGGAGAAATGAAAACAGTTCCCCTCAAATGCCCCAACTGTTCAGCTTCAGTTGATGCCCGCGACATTAAAATGGTGTCAGGCGTGCCCTACGCAGCGTGCCCCTACTGTGGACACACCTTTGAGGTGACTGAGGAACCCAAATGGTGAAAAACCACCTTCTTCTGGCTACGATAATGTTCGCTTTGTTTTTGACAACGCTTGCACTTCCTGCTTCAGCGGCGTGGAGCGGAACCTATCATCTTAAACAGGAATGGGTGAAAATATGGATAAAACAAGACGGAAGAATCGATCTTTTCTACAACATAAGCCTGGCGTTGGATTCCGGCGACAACATAACCTACGTGACCATCGCCCAACCCAACTCTGACTTTACGATAGGCGAAGCCACGGATCAATACGGCAACCCGCTTGACACAAGCTATGGCGACAGCACCCATGTCAAAGTCGTTCTTCACACACCCCTGACTGTAGGACAGACCGTCTGGTTTACAGTGATGACGAACGTTGCCCACATGATATACTTGGACACGATGAATCAGGGCAATGTGGGCATGAAGTTCATCCCGATGTGGTGGACGCAGGCAAGCATGAATGACCTTCGAGTGCTGATTGTGTTGCCTCCAAATGTCACGATTGAACAAGTGAAAACGTTGGAAGGCGTAAACTGGAACAGCACACAACAGGATGACGGCGAGTGGGCAGTGTTCTTTGAAAAGCAAGACCTTGCACCCGATGAGCAGTACCCAGTTGGCGTTTCTTTTCCAAAAGAATACGTGCAAAACTATGAAACGCAAGCAACGGGTTTGATTGCCTTTCTTGAACAATACGGACCTTCACTTTTCGTGGTCTTGATTTTGATCATTATCGCGGTTGCAGCTGTGTTGGCAATCCGCAAGCGGGCGTATCTGATGCCGACGATCAGCATGGAAACCCTAGGTGTCAGACGCGGCTTGACAGCGGTAGAAGCATCCTATCTTCTCGATGTGAAACCGACAAGAATAGTCACCGAAATCCTTTACAGCCTTTTGCAGAAAAGAGCCGTATGGGTTGAATCCACGACGCCCTCGATCAAACTGAAGGTTATGCCGCCATTCCAGAACAAGACTGGAACAAAAGAAACACCCCTCAGATATTATGAAATCGATTTTCTCCACACACTCAAGGAGGACGGAACCCTTGACGAGGAGAGACTTGCACAAACAATAATGGCCCTAAGAGATACGGTTGAAGAGAAACTGCGCGGATATTGCAGACGCGACACAATTGACTATTACAGGAAAGTCGTGGAGAAGGCATGGGAACAAGTGGAACAAGCAGGCACGCCCGACTTAGCGTCTAAGGCTTACGATGAACAGTTGCTGTGGCTCTTCCTTGACCCGAACTATCAGACGCGCACTCAAACAGCCTTTCATGACAGAGCCTTCGAACCCAGCCCACTGTGGCTCTGGTACTGGTTCAGCTACCAAAACTATCACCCTCACCCGACATATCGACCAAACGTAGAAACCCCCGCACAAGCAACTAAGCCTCCAAGCATCCCCGGAGCCGAGTTCGCGAACAACATCGCAAAGGCGGTTGAAGGCACCTCAAACAGCATCGTCGTAAACCTTGAGAAATTTGCGAACGCAATTCTTCCAATGCCAGCAGCGAAGTCTTCAACTGAACCTGCCCATCATAACGCTGATTGCGTGTGCGCATGCGCAGCCTGTGCGTGTGCATGCGCCTGCGTGTCTTGTGCCTGTGCTTGTGCTGGCGGGGGAGTTGGCTGAGAAGGAAAGGAGTATGAAGAAATGAATCTCTTGCATAGGGTCTTTCGCCCGCCCAGAATTCCCGAAGGTCGCTACACCTATCGGGGAATAGGCAAGTTTGCAGGTTTGGCACTTCAGCTGCGCATCGAGTCTGGCGGAGGAGGAGTCATGGTCATCAACGCTCGCACAGTTCTTTTTCTGAACGAAACCGCAGCGGCTTTTGCTTATTTTTTCATGCAAGGAATGCCTTCGGACGCGGTGTTGAAGAAGGTTCGAAGGATTTACCGAGTCAATTCAGCAACTGCAAAGAAGGATTACGACAAGCTTGTCTACGCGATTAGCACGTTGGCGAAAACTGAGGAAGTCTGCCCGATATCGTTTCTCGACGTGAAAACGGTAGAACCTTTCACGCAGCCACTTTCAGCACCTTTGCGCATGGACTTGGCGCTCACCTTCAGATGCCAAAACAACTGCGTTCACTGCTACGCTGGCGGCCCGCATGAAACAGATGAGCTCACGACGGAACAGTGGAAACATGTCATTGATCGACTCCACGATATCGGCGTGTTCATCCTGACCTTCACAGGAGGCGAACCGACCCTACGCGAGGATTTGCCGGAGCTTCTGCTTTATGCGCAGAACAAGGGAATAGTCACGGGACTCATAACAAACGGCAGAAGACTGAAGGACAGGGGCTATGTTGAGAGGCTCGAGAAGTCTGGGCTGGACTTTGTTCAAGTTACTCTTGAATCGCATGAAGCTAGGATTCATGATTTGATGACGGCATCCAAGGGCAGCTGGAAAGAGACAGCTGCTGGAATCAAAAATGCCGTCAAGACGAACATCTACGTGACAACAAACACTACCCTAAGCAAGTACAACGCTTTGGGGTTCTTGGAAACCATGGACTTTCTGAAAGACCTAGGTGTTGCGGCTTTCGGATGCAACAGCCTCATTTATTCGGGAAAGGCAAACAAGGTGAGTGACGAATTTGCCTTGCCTGTTGAGACGTTGAACGAGCTTTTGCCCAAGATTCGCGACAAGGCCAATCAACTCAAGCTCAGGTTTCTCTGGTACACTCCGACGCAGTACTGCCGCCTTGACCCGGTCAAACTAGGCTTAGGCGTCAAATCGTGCACAGCCGCAAACATCAACATGTGCATCGGACCGAACGGCGACGTTTACCCGTGCCAAAGCTATTTTGAAAGCCTCGGCAACATCCTGAAAGACGATTGGCAGAAAATCTGGAACAGCCCGTTGGCAGTACGAATAAGAAGGCGAGAGTACGCAGAACCGAAATGCAAAGAATGCCCACAGCTGCAAGTCTGCGGAGGCGGCTGCCCACTTGAACGGCGGAAAGAAGGCTACATCTGCGCCGGGTCTCGGTAAATCTTCGCTTTTCTACTGTGCTGTTTGAGGCGGGTCTGCGATTTTGCAAGCCTGAGTTTCTGGCAATGGGTTAGTCTCTTTATTTGCTTCTCTCTTTTCATGGCTTCTGCTATTGAGCCGAGTTCCTCGGTGTAAACAACCTTCTCGGGCCTGTGCATTTTCGTGTATCGGGCACCCTTACCGTTCAGGTGAAGTCTCATCCGAGAGTTCAGATTCCTAGTGTATCCAGTGTAGAAGCTGTTGCCTTCGCATTGGATGATGTAAACGTAGTATGGCACGCGCCATCAGCACTCCATAACAGAGACGCTATTGCCTTTTCAAGTCAGACACTATAAGGATGGTGTATAGAGGCACTGTCTCTAAATCGTCTCTAAACTGTCATTTTTGTCTCGAAATCCAAGGATTTACGGCAAGAGACCGATGTTAAACGTGCACAAATAATCACGAACAAATCAACCCGACCGAATTT
>Ga0066637_10000961_pt1 | contig 18215 bp, 18 predicted proteins | sample CryGeyCG2014_020_FD_62737 | JGI IMG/M metagenome (GOLD analysis project Ga0066637, IMG submission 62737) | Groundwater microbial communities from aquifer - Crystal Geyser CG08_land_8/20/14_0.20 | ecosystem: Environmental > Aquatic > Deep subsurface > Groundwater | place: USA: Utah: Grand County...
CCGTGTGAGGGAAAACCTCACGCACGGTTTGATGAGGGGGCGGTGGAAACACAATTCGGCTGTGCGCCACTGCTCTACTCTACTTCTCCGAAGGGATTTTAATCTGTGTAATCTGCTTTTTAATCTGTGTAATCAAGTTACTGCTGGTTTTTTCAGCAGTAACTAATTAAGGAGAAATTATTATGGTTGATGTCGGCATAGTAGGGGTAACCGGATACACGGGCCAAGAATTAATTCGCATTCTTCTCAACCATCCTGAGGTAAGAATAAGCGGGCTTTTTTCAAAGAGTTCCTATAATAAGTCAATCCAGTCAGTATTTCCGGAATTTGCTTCAAGGCTGGATTTAGTTTGCGTTAAGCCTGATATAAAAGATATCTGTGCTAAGTGTGACCTTGTTTTTCTCGCCCTTCCGCATACTGTTTCTATGAAGTTAGTACCTTCGCTTCTCTATGCCGGCAAGAAAGTGATTGACCTAAGCGCTGCCTACCGGCTTAAAGACGTAAAGGATTATGCCAAGTTTTACGAAGTAAAGCATAAGGATATCTCAGGGCTTAAAGAGGCTGTTTACGGGCTTCCGGAGTTATACCGGAATGAGATTAAAGCGGCGAGATTAGTAGCTAATCCGGGTTGTTATCCGACGGCAGCGATATTATCTTTGGCGCCCTTAGTAGCTTTTAATATAGCCGATTTTTCTTCCATAATTATTGACGCTAAGTCCGGAGTAAGCGGGGCGGGGAAGAAGATGGTTGAGGCATTTCTCTTTTCGGAGGTAAATGAGGATTTTAGGGCCTATAAAGTAGGCGTGCATCAGCATACTCCGGAGATTAATCAAGAGCTATCCAAGTTGGGTGGAAAGAAGATAAATGTTGTTTTTGTCCCGCACCTGTTGCCTTTAAATAGGGGAATTTTAGAGACGATATATGTGAAGAAAGATAAGAAAGGTAGAGGTAGAGGCAAAGACTTAATTGAATTATATAAGAAGTTTTATAAAAAAGAGCCGTTTGTGAGGATTAGGGCAGAAGGCCAGCTGCCTAAGATAAAAGATGTCGTCGGGACAAACTTCTGCGATATCGGGATTAAAGAGGACGGCGATAACGTGATTGTGATTAGCGCAATAGATAATCTGCTTAAAGGCGCATCGGGGCAGGCTGTGCAGAATATGAATATTATGTATGGATTTAGAGAATACACAGGGTTATTATGAGGGTATACAAAAAAGCAATTCTTCCGTTTGGTTTTAAGGCATCAGGCATATCCTGCGGAATTAAAAAATTTGGGAATTTGGATTTAGCCCTATTTTATTCTGATACGCCTGCCAAAGCCGCTTGTAAATTTACCATGAATAAAATTCAGGCAGCGCCGATTAAAATAAATAAGAGATACCTTAAGGCCAATAAAGAGTTTCAGGCAATAATTATAAATAGCGGCAATGCCAATTGTTTTAACGCGGGGCAGGGGTTAAAAGACGCTAAGGATGTAACGGATAAAACAGCTGAAATTTTAGGCATTAAAAATGAAAGCGTCTTAGCCGCCTCTACCGGTATTATCGCTAGGAAATTGCCGGTTGCTAAAATTACATCCGGAATAAAAGAATTAGTTGCTAAGCTTTCTTGCCAAGGGATAAACGAAGCAAAAAAGGCAATCTTGACTACGGATACATTTACTAAAGAAATCACTATTAAATGCGGAATAGGAGGTAAAGTTGTTACTCTCTGCGGTATTGCCAAGGGCGCGGGGATGATTGCTCCGGATATGGCAACACTCCTCGCTTTTATTTTTACCGATGCAGATTTAACTAAGAATGCGCTTAATAAGGCATTAAAGGAAGCTGTTGATAAATCTTTTAATTGTATAACTGTTGACGGATGCATGAGCACTAATGACAGCGTAATGCTTTTAGCTAACGGAAAAGCTAAGAATGCAAGGATAAATACCGGTAAAAACTTAAAATTATTCAAAGATGCCTTGACGACAGTTTGTCTAAAGTTGGCCAAGATGATTGTAAGAGACGCTGAAGGAGCAAGTAAATTTGTACAGATTAAAGTAAGCAAGGCAAAGAATCCCATGCAGGCAAGAAAAGCAGCCTTAGCGATAGCTAACTCTAATCTTTTTAAGATCGCTATTTACGGAGAGAATCCTAACTTCGGCAGGATTGTCGCGGCAGTCGGCGCAAGCGGAGTAGATGTTCTTGAGAGAAGCTTAAAGATAAAAGTAAGCCCACTCAAGGGGCAAGATATATTTGTGGATGTGGCGCTTGGGCGGGGAAGTTCTTCGGCAACAGTCTATACTTCTGATTTGACGCCTAAATATATTAAGATTAACGCCGAGTATAATTAAGTGAGGGCATAAGTTATGGAAGAGGCAATTAAGAAGGCAGATGTTTTGATTGAGGTTTTGCCCTATATTAAGAAGTTTCATAAAAAGGTGATTGTAATTAAATACGGCGGCAGCATTTTGGGGGATGAGAAAATAAGAAAGGGCGTACTTGAGGATATTGTCTTTCTTAATTTTATGGGTTTGCACCCCGTATTAGTGCACGGCGGAGGCCCGAATATCAGCGACCGCATGCGCTCAAGCGGAAAGAAGGCCGAGTTTATTGATGGTATGCGCGTTACTGATCAAGAGACCCTGGGGATAGTGGAAGAAGAACTAAAGAACCTGAATGATATTATCATTAACGAGATAAGCGAATTAGGCGCAAAGGTAGTTGGATTAAACGGTAAAGAGAATCAACTTATTCAGGCAGAAAAGAAAAAGGCCGAGATAGATCTGGGGTTAGTGGGGCATGCTATAGGTATAAATACTGAGATAATCACAGCGGAATTAAAAAAGGATAAGATAGCGGTGATTCTGCCTATGGGGATAGGCAAGGATAAAAAGATATACAATATCAATGCTGATGAGGCAGCGGCGAGTATTGCTGTAGCGCTTGAGGCGGAGAAATTTGTCCTTTTGACCAATATCAAGGGGATCTTACGCAATCCCGAAGACCCGAATTCGTTTTTATCAACTCTGACTACGCAGGAGGCTAAGGGGTTGATTGAGGGCAATGTCATTCAAGAGGGGATGATTCCTAAAGTAAAGGCCTGTATTACAGCCTTGGAGGATGGTGTCAAGAAGACGCACATCATAGATGCGCGCACGCCGCATGCCCTGCTTTTGGAGATATTTACTGATCAGGGAATTGGGACAGAGATTATTCGTTAACCAGTTATCCTGTTTGACGGACTAACAGGCAACAGGAAAACAAAAATGCAACTACAAGAGATTTTTGACGCGTATAACAATTATATAATGCCTACTTATGTCAAGGTGCCTTTAGTATTTGTTAAAGGCAAGGGCAGCCGGCTTTGGGATATTCATAATAAAGTTTACTTAGACTTTTTTCCCGGCTGGGGAGTGGGAAATCTTGGGCATTGCCATCCCAAAGTGATGCAGGCGGTAAGGGATCAGGTTTCTAAGCTAATTTTTATCCCGAATAATTATTACCATATCCCTCAGGCAAGGTTAGCCAAGGAGATAGCTTATTGGACATATCCGGCAAAGGTTTTTTTCTGTAATTCAGGTGCCGAGGCAAATGAGGCAGCGATAAAGTTTAGCCGCAAATTTGGACAGGGTAGATACGAAATTATTACCTTTGAAAATTCTTTTCACGGAAGGACACTTGCCGCGTTAAGTGCCACGGGCCAGAAAAAATACCAGAGTGGTTTTGAGCCTTTGGTCGCAGGTTTTAGGACGGTTAAATTTAATGACTTAGAGGCAGTTAAGCAAGCAATAACCGCCGAGACCGTAGCAATAATGTTAGAGCTTATTCAGGGCGAGGGGGGGATAAATGTAGCGGCCAAGGATTTTGTTTTAGCTTTAAGGAATATCTGCGATGAGAAGAACCTGCTTTTGATTATAGATGAGGTTCAGACCGGGATAGGCAGGACAGGGAAGTTATTCTGTTATCAAAATTTCGGTATCATTCCTGATATTATGACTTTGGCTAAGGCCTTAGGCGGAGGCCTTCCCATTGGTTGTATGGTGGTTAAGAAAGATATTGCTGATATCTTAACCCCGGGGATGCATGCCTCTACTTTTGGGGGCGGGCCGGTTGTTGCCAAGGCAGCCTTAGCGGTTTTAAGGGCAGTGCACAAGGAAAAGCTGCTCGCTAACGCTAGGGAGATGGGAGAATATTTGTTGTTTCTTCTTAATGCCCTGCAAGATAGATATGAGGTGATTAAAGAGGTAAGGGGTATAGGATTGATGTTGGGTGTGGAGTTAAATATTGAAGGCAAAGGAATAGTTGAAAAATGCCTTGAGAGAGGGCTTCTGATTAATTGCACGCATGATAAAGTCTTAAGGCTAATGCCGGCATTGAATATAACAAAGAAAGAAATTGATAAAGCAATAAGGATATTAAATGAGGCGTTAAGATGAAAAAAGATTTGATTTCAATTAAAGATTTAAGCAGTCAGGAAATTAATGAGGTTTTTTCTCTCACGGATAAGCTTAAAAAGAGCAGGGACTGTCCCCGCAGGGGACTGTCCCTAGGTTTTAAAAATGATTTCAGCAAGGCCCTAAAGGGTAAAACCTTAGCTTTAATTTTTCAGAAACCTTCTAATAGGACTCGCGTTTCTTTTGAAGTCGGAATGTATCAGTTAGGCGGGAATTCCATATATTTGAGCCCGGGTGAGATTAATTTAGGGGTGAGGGAGTCGATAAAAGATGCGGCTAAAACTTTATCCCGTTTTATCGACGCGATTGTCTTAAGGACATTTGAGCATAAGGATTGCTTAGAAATGGCCAAGGTTTCAGATGCGCCGGTTATAAACGGCTTGTCGGATTTCTCGCATCCTTGTCAGGCCTTGGCTGACCTTTATACCATAAAAGAGAAATTTTCCCGCCCAAGCGGAATTCCGCAAAAAGCGGGAAAGAGTTTAAAGAATATAACCTTAGCTTATGTGGGAGACGGCAACAACGTCTGTAATTCATTGTTATTTACCTGCGCTAAATTAGGTGTGAATATGAATGTGGGCGCGCCTAAAGGATACGAGCCGGAGGAAACAGTATTAAAATATTCTCAGGAGCTGGCTGGAAAAAATGGGGCTTCTATAAAATTATTTAATAATGCCTTTGACGCTGTTAGTGGCGCGGATGTTATATATACCGATGTCTGGGTGAGCATGGGGCAGGAAGAAGAGGCAAATATCAGGAAAGAAATATTTAAAGATTTTCAGGTTAATTTGGATTTGGTAAAATCAGCCAATAAAAATGCACTAATCATGCATTGTCTACCCGCGCATAGGGGCGAAGAAATAACTGACGATGTTATAGATAGTAAAAATTCGATTGTCTTTGACCAGGCAGAAAACAGGTTGCATGTGGAGAAGGCGGTATTGATAAAATTATTAGGCAGTTGATACGCGGGTTCTGTCTTGGGGTATTTCTCGTCGCATCACGCTCCTCGAAACACCCCAAGCCACCCGCTATGAGATATATAATTTTATAATAGGAGTGGGATAGTAAAATGAAAAAGGTAGTGCTTGCTTATTCCGGTGGACTGGATACATCTTGTATAGTTAAATGGCTGACCGAGCAGGGATATGATGTAATTTGCTTTGTGGCGGATTTGGGTCAAGGTTTAGGCCAAGGCGAGAGTTTTGAGGCGATAGAAGAAAGGGCCCTGGCTGCTGGTGCATCTAAAGTTTATATCAAAGACCTTCAGGATGAATTTGTCCAGGATTTTGTGCTACCAGCTTTGAAGGCAAATGCTATCTATGAAGGAAAATATTTACTTTCCACAGCTTTAGGCAGGCCCTTGATTGCCAAATACCTGGTTGAGATAGCGCATAAAGAAAAGGCTAATGCTATAGCCCATGGATGTACGGGAAAAGGCAATGATCAGGTCAGGCTTGAGGTTGGGGTAGGAATACTGGACCCTAAACTAGAGATTATCGCTCCGGTCAGGGCTTGGGAGTTTAAGTCGCGGGAAGAAGAGATAGAGTATGCTAAAATGCATAATATTCCTATTGATGTGACTAAAAAGAGGCCTTACAGTATTGATAGAAATATCTGGGGGATAAGTATTGAGGCCGGCGTCTTGGAAGATTTGGAGCAGGAGCCTCCGGAAGATGCCTATATGATTACCAAGAATCCCACTATTCAGGTAAGCTACCCGAAATATATAGAAGTTTATTTTGAGAGGGGAATTCCTAAGAAGATAGATGGAAGGTTATATAAGTTAAAGACATTGATTGGCCATTTAAACGAGATCGGCGGGCTTTACGGCGTAGGTAGGTCAGATTTGGTGGAGAATAGGTTGGTGGGGATAAAATCTAGGGAGATTTATGAGGCGCCCGCGGCAACCATATTACATATTGCGCATAAAGAATTAGAGGCGCTTGTTTTGGATAGGGAGCTTGCCCATTTTAAGGAGATTATTTCGCTTAAGTATTCGGAATTAGTTTATAACGGGTTATGGTATTCTCCTTTAAAAGGGGCGCTGGATAGTTTTGTTAACGCGACTCAAAAACATGTAAGCGGGACAATAAAATTAAAGTTGTTTAAGGGGAATTGTGTAGCAGCAGCGAGAAAATCCAGCCATTCGCTTTATAAAAAAGAGCTAAGTACTTACGGTAAGGAAGATAAGTTTGATCAGAAGTTGGCCGAAGGGTTTATTAAGATTTGGGGCATGCCATACAAAAGGTAATAGGTCCTGTCCAGAGGACAGGATAAAATAAAAGCAAAACGCCAGAGGCAGCTTTTATTTTAGGCATGCCGTATAAAAAATAGCTTATAGCTTATGGCTAATAGCTCATAGTAATAAAAGGAGTTAAAATGGCGAAGAAATTGTGGGGGACGAGATTCCCCAAGAGGACCAGTATGCTAACGGATAAATTTACCTCAAGTATTTCTTTTGATAAAAGATTAGCCAAATATGATATCTTAGGCAGTATTGCCCACGCCAAGATGTTAGGTATTCAAAAAATAATCCCTAAAAAAGATAGCAACTTGATTGTAAAAGGCCTGAATTCTATTTTAAAAGAACTAAAGCAAGGAAAATTTAGATTTGACCAGAGAGCAGAAGATATCCATTCTAATATACAGGATGCGTTATTTAAAAAAATCGGTAAGCCTGCGTTTAGGCTGCATACCGCCAGATCTAGAAACGACCAGATAGTTTTTGATGTTAAGATGTATATGAAGGATGAAATAGATAATTTAGCCGAATTGATCACTGAGCTAGAGAAGGCGATTTTAAAGTTAGCCAAAAATAATTCCAAGGTAATTATTCCCGGTTATACGCATTTACAGGTAGCACAATGTGTATTGCTTAGTCACCACCTTTTAAGCTACATTGAGGGTTTAGAGAGGGACAAGTCCAGATTATCCGATGCTAGGGTGAGAATAGACTCTATGCCTTTGGGCGCTTGCGCCTTTTCCGGGACAGGTTTAAATATTGACCGAAATTATGTGGCTAAAGAACTAGGTTTCAAGAGCGTAACCGCAAATAGCATTGATTCTGTCAGTGACCGGGATTTTATTATTGAGGTTTTAGCTGCCCTTTCTATGCTTTCAGTGCATCTTTCGCGGATGGCTGAAGATTTAATCCTCTGGTCAACCAAAGAATTCTCTTTTATTGATATTGATTTTTCTTTCTGCACCGGTTCAAGCATTATGCCGCATAAGAAGAATCCGGATATACTGGAATTAATCCGGGGTTCGGTAGGAAAAATTCAGGGAGACCTTTCCAGCGTTTTAATATTAATGAAAGGTTTACCTTCTTCATATAACAGGGATTTACAACTGGATAAACCTCCGCTTTTTGACGCCGTAGATACGGTTAGCGATATTTTAGAGATTTTTATCCCGCTTTTTGAGAATATCGTGATTGAAAAAGAAGCGATTACAGCCAGGTTAACCGATGAATCTTTATTTTCCGTTGATATTGTAGAATACCTGATTAAAAAAGGCGTTTCTTACAGAGAGGCGCATGATATCGTCGGTAAAATGATCAGGGATTGTTTAGATAGGGGCAAGAAGATTTCTTTTCTTAGCGTTAAAGAACTAAAGAGATATTCATCTAAGCTCGAGCCTGATTTTAAGAAGATTCTTAATGCCTGGGCATCGGTGAGCCTTAAAGAGTCTTTTGGAGGCACAAGCCCGAAATTAGTAGCTAAGCAATTGGATAAATGGGGCAAAAAATTACAATAAAGGGGAAAGTTGGTTATGCACGACTTCAAATATAAAAACAATAATCTCTATTGTGAAAAAGTAAGGGTCTGGGATTTAGCCGAAAAGTTTGGCACTCCACTTTATGTTTACAGCTATCAGACGCTTATTAGCCATTTCTTTAAACTTAAACAGGCTTTTGAGCCGGTTAATCCGCTTATCTGCTTTTCGGTTAAAGCCAATTTCAATCTCGCTATTTTAAAGGCGCTTGTGGATAAAGGCGCAGGGCTTGATATTGTTTCCGGAGGAGAATTATTTCGGGCGCTAAAAGCCGGCTGTTCTCCTAAAAAAATAGTTTATGCCTCGGTCGGCAAAACAAATTACGAAATAGAAGAGGCGATAAAGTCAGGTATTTTGTTTTTTAATGTTGAGTCGTTTTCTGAATTAGAAAATATTCAGCATATTGCTAAAAGGCTTAAAAGCCGCGTGAATGTGGCTTTGCGTATTAATCCGGATGTAGAACCAAAAACACACAAATATATCACTACTGGTAAGCTCACCAATAAATTCGGGATAGACTTTATCACTGCTAAAGAGATTATTTTATTGGCGAGGGTATTTTCGCATATAAAGATTGCCGGGTTGCATATTCATATCGGTTCGCAGATAACTATCCCTGAGCCTTTTGTGGCAGCGATAAGCAAGCTGGTAAGGTTTGCCGGTGAGCTTAAGGAAGAAGGGATAAATTTAGAATATCTGAATATTGGAGGCGGTTTAGGAATTATCTATGATCAAGAAAAACCCCAGACAGCGCGAAAATTCGCGGATAAAGTTTTACCTTTATTAAAGAAAACCGGGCTTAAAATAATTATGGAGCCTGGAAGATTTATTGCGGGCAATGCCGGGATACTGGTAACCAAAGTTTTGTATATCAAGAATACTCCGAAGAAGAAATTTGTTATAGTGGATGCGGGGATGAATGATTTGATCCGTCCGGCTCTGTATGAGGCATATCATAAAATCGTTCCGTTAAGTTCGCAAGTTCGCAAGTTCCTGCCTACGGGTAGGCAGGAAGCAAGTTCGCAAGAAAAAGCTGATGTGGTTGGTCCCATATGCGAAAGCGGGGATTTCTTTGCTAAGGATAGGGTTTTACCTAAAGTCAAGGAGGGGGATTATCTCGCTGTGATGGGCGCCGGTGCTTATGGATTTAGCATGTCAAGTAATTATAACTCAAGGCGCCGGGCAGAAGAAGTTATGGTGGTTAAAGATAAGGTAGTTGTAATTAGGAGAAGAGAGAGCTACGAGGATATCGTGCGTAACGAAACAATACCACCGTTCCTCTTCGGACTATAGCGGTGATTGCTTGTGGCCGCCACTTAAGTGGCGGCTGCAGAATATGGAAGAAATGAAGAAAGTAAAATTTACGAAGATGGTGGCCAGCGGTAATGATTTTGTGGTTATTCGTTTATCCGGGTATCCGCATAAACGTTTAGCGAAGTTTTCCCGCAGTATATGCGATAGGAAATTTGGCATCGGCGCGGACGGGCTCTTGGTGTTGGCTAAGTCCAAGGCCGTTGATATCAAGATGCGCATATTTAATGCTGATGGTTCAGAAGCCGAAATGTGTGGTAATGGGGCGCGTTGCGTGGCATTATACGGAAGCAAAAAACTTATTAAAATTGAAACCAAAGCAGGAATTATTGCCGCACATGTTAACGGTAATAATGTAAGGATAAAACTGGCTGACCCGAAAAACTTAAAGACCAATATTCCTCTTAAGATTAACGGTAGGTTGCTACGGGTAAATTTTGTCAATACCGGGGTACCACATACAATTATATTTGTGGAAGGGTTAGATAAAATTGATGTAGTGGGTTTGGGCAGGCAAATACGTTACCATAGAAAATTTGCGCCACAAGGAACGAATGTTGATTTTGTGGAAGTATTAAATAACAATTCCATAAAGATCAGAACATACGAAAGAGGCGTGGAGGATGAGACGCTGGCCTGCGGCACAGGAGCAGCCGCCTCAGCTCTAGCTGCCGGTTGCCAGCTGCCGGTTGCCAGTTGCCAAAGAATAAATGTGCATACCAAAGGCGGAGATATTTTAAAGGTATATTTTGCAAGAGAAGGCAATAGATTCCGCAATGTCTGGCTGGAAGGAAAGGCAAAAATAGTTTATAAAGGAGAATATTATGTTTAAAGGCTCAATGGTTGCTATTGTCACGCCATTTTCCGCCGCAACCCGCGGCGGATCCGCCAAGCAATATGACGGAAATTTTGGCGGAAAAAATTTGGTGGTTGATGAAAAAACTTTTCGGGATTTGATTGAATTCCAAATTAAAAATGGCACTTCCGGAATTGTGCCTTGTGGCACCACCGGTGAATCCGCGACCCTGTCGTTTCAAGAGCATGAGCGTGTAATTGAAGTTACCATCGCCCAAGTTAAGAAAAGGGTACCGGTTATCGCTGGCACAGGTTCAAATTCTACCGAAGAAGCCATAATGTTGACTAAACATGCCGAAAAATCCGGGGTAGACGCATCGTTGCAGGTTTCGCCTTATTATAACCGACCGACCCAAAAAGGTTTATATGAGCATTTTAAAGCCATTGCCGATTCGGTAAAAATTCCGATTATTCTTTATAATATTGCCTCGAGGACAGGCGTAAATATTGAGCCAGAAACCATGGCAAAATTAGCTTGCGACTGTAAAAATATCGTAGGCGTAAAAGAGGCTTCAGGCAGCCTGGAGCAGATGTCGCGCATAAAGGCGTTTTGCCCTCCTGATTTTGAATTAATTTCCGGAGATGATAGTTTGACTTTGCCTGTATTAAGCATAGGTGGGACAGGGATAATATCTGTGGTAGCTAATATTGCGCCTAAAGATACCGCGGATTTAGTCAGTGCCTTTGAGAAAGGTAATATCAAAAAGGCACAGGAGCTGCATTATAAATTATTACCTTTAATTAAGGCGATGTTTTTAGAGACAAATCCTATGCCAGTTAAGACTGCAATGGGGCTTTTGGGTATGTGCGAACCGGATTTGCGCTTGCCGATGTGCGCGATGTTACCCGAAAACTTAGAAAAATTGAAGAAGGCGCTGAAAGATTACGGACTTTTTAAATAGTTCTATTGTTCTAAAGTTCTAAGGTTCTATAGTTCTAATGTTCTGAAGCTTTATCAAGCCATTAGCCAACGAACCATAGAACTAACGAACCGTAGAACTAAACAAGGAGCGGTTATAAATGATAAAGTTAGGGATTGCCGGTGTATGTGGGAAAATGGGCAGGAGGATTTTTGAGCTCGCTTCAGCTGATGGGGAATTTGAACTTACCCTTGGCCTTGAGAAAAAAGGCACGACTTTAATCGGCAAACAATTAGGTAAACTAAAAGTTTCTTCCGGCCCGGATGGTATTTTTCTTATTGATGTGTTTATAGATTTTACCACTCCCGAGGCAAGCGAAGCCAACTTGGATTATGCGGCAAAATACAGGAAAGCGCTGGTATTAGGGACAACGGGTTTTAACGAGGCCCAATTAAATAAGATTAAAGAAACGTCAAAAGTAGTGCCGGTTGTCTTCTCTCCAAATATGTCGGTGGGAATAAATATTTTATTCTCGGTATTGCCGGAGATAGCCAGAAGATTAGGTCCAGATTATAGCATTGAGATAGTGGAGGCGCATCATAAGTTCAAGAAAGATGCTCCTTCGGGGACTGCTAAAAAGATGGCACAGGTTCTCTCCGTTGCTACTAAAAAAGAAATTCCCACGCATGCTATTCGTTTAGGCGATATCATCGGAGACCATACGGTTATATTCTGCGGTAATTCTGAGCGCATTGAAATAAAACATCAGGCGCATTCGCGGGACTTATTTGCTTTGGGCGCGTTAAAAGCAGCGAAATGGGTTTTTGGTAAAACGCCGGGTTTGTATTCAATGCAGGATGTACTGAGTTAAATACGAATGGGACTGTCCCCTGGGGGACGCTCCCCAAAGGGACACTCGCCGCTCCGATACGGCGGGGTGCCTAGAATCACATGGTACTGTCCCTAATGAAAAGGATATAAATGTTTAAATTATCAAAAAAATTGAAGTCACTCCCGCCTTATCTATTCTTAGAAATCGATAAAGCTAAAAGAAAGGCGCGTCTTGAGGGAAGGGATATTATTGATTTAGGGGTGGGTGATCCTGATCAGCCTACGCCTAAATATATAATTGATGCTTTGTGCCTTGCGGTTCAGGACCCGGCGAATCATCATTATGCATTGGATCAGGGTATGCCGGCGTTGCGTCGTGCGATTGTAGGTTGGTATAAACACCGTTTTAATATTAACTTAAACCCTGACTCTGAAATCTTACCTTTAATAGGTTCAAAAGAAGGGATTGCCCATTTTCCGCTTGGCTTTATAAATCAAGGCGATTATGTTCTTGTTCCTGAGCCGGGTTATCCTCCTTATAAAGGCGGGACGATTTTAGCCGGTGGCAAGCCTTTTCCTCTGCCACTGCTTGAGAAAAACGCATTTCTGCCTGATTTAAAAAGAATTCCATTAAACGTGTGTAAAAAGGCAAAATTAATTTTTGTTAATTATCCTAATAACCCTACTTCGGCCACGGCTGAGAAGCCTTTCTATAAGGAGCTCATTGATTTTGCGCATAAACACAGGATTATTATTATTTCAGATTTAGCTTATTCCGAGATATGTTATGATGGATATAAACCTTCAAGCATCCTTGAAGTAGACGGGGCTCAAGATGTGGTAATAGAATTTCATTCATTATCCAAGACCTATAACATGACCGGTTGGCGCGTTGGCTTCGCATGCGGAAACGAAAAATTAATTTCGGCTTTAGCTAAGATTAAGTCTAATGTTGACTCCGGGATTTTTTCCGCGGTTCAGTTAGCCGGGATTGCGGCATTAGATGGGCCGGAGGGGCATATTAAAAATATGCGCAGCCTTTATCAAGAGAGGCGCGATATATTGATGCGCGGCTTAAATTCTTTAGGTTGGCAGGCAAATAATCCTAAAGCGACATTTTACGTTTGGATAAGGATTCCTAAAGGCAATGATTCTATTAAGTTTGCCGGGGCTATATTGGAGAGAGCAAATATTGTCGTTACTCCGGGTGTCGGTTTTGGCAAATATGGCGAAGGTTATATTCGTATAGCATTGACCGTGCCTGAGGAGAGAATCCGGGAGGCAATTGAGCGCCTTAAAAAAATATCATCATGGTAATTTGTTATATCGGCGTAGGTTCAAACTTAGGGGATAGGGTTAAAAATATAAAGTCCGCTATTAAAGAAATAGGCGCATTAAAGAGGACAAAAGTTATGAAAGCATCTAAACTTATTGAAACTAAACCCGTTGGCGGGCTAAAGCTTCAGCCGAAATTCTTAAACGCCGCCTTAAAAATCAAGACATCTTTGTTCCCGGTTGCTCTGCTTAAGAATCTAAAAATAATCGAAAAACAACTCGGCCGGGTTAAAACCGTACGCAACGGCCCAAGAACCATAGATTTAGATATTTTGCTTTACGGAGATAGAATTATGCACACGAGGGATCTGATTATTCCGCATCCGCGCATGTTTAAGCGCGATTTTGTCATTAGATCTTTATCGAAAATAATATAGTTCCCGCTACGGGTAATAAAAATGAAAATAATAAAGTCTCTAGATAAATTATTTCACTATTTAAAGAAGTTTAAATTAAAGGGAAAATCCATAGGTTTTGTCCCGACTATGGGCGCGCTTCATGAAGGGCATTTAAGTTTAATCCGGCAGGCACGCAAAGACACGGATCTTGTTGTGGTGAGCATATTTGTGAATCCAACGCAGTTTGGCCCGAAAGAGGATTTAAATAAATATCCACGGCCGCTTAGCAAAGACTTAGCACTCTGCCGAAAAGAGAAAGCGAATTTCGTTTTTTGTCCTAAACCTCAAGATATGTATTCGCGGGATTTTTCTACTTTTGTTAATGTTGGGGGCCTAAGTGAGGTTTTATGCGGTAAATCTCGTCCCGGCCATTTTCGCGGTGTAGCTACGGTAGTGACGAAACTCTTTAATATTGTGCAGCCAGATATTGTCTACTTTGGCCAGAAAGATGCCCAGCAGGCAATTATAATTCAAAGAATGGTTAGGGATTTAAATATTCCCGTTAAGGTAAGGGTTATGCCTACGATACGCGAAAAAGGCGGCTTAGCCTTAAGTTCAAGAAATGCCTATTTAGGTAAAGACGAAAGAAAAGATGCCTTGGTTTTGTCTCAGGCCTTAAATCTAGCTAAACTTTTAATTAAAAATGGCAGCCGGGATTCAGGAAGAATTATCAGCAGGATGCGGCACCTTATCAAAAAAAAGAAAAGCGTAAAAATAGATTATATAGAGGTTGTGGATTCAGAAAATCTTAAGCCGTTGAAGAAAATTTCAGGCAATTGTTTAATAGCGCTGGCGGTGTGGATTGGCAAGACTAAGTTAATTGATAATGTTGTTGGGGACGATTTATAGTGTAGGGGAGGTTTTCGAAATTATGATTAAACTAAAGATTGGCATAGTCGGTTGCGGGGCCATAGGAAGTTCTTTGGCCAGGGTTATTACTAAAGATTTTTCTAAGCAGGCAGAATTAGTCGCGCTTTATGACTTGAATAGTTCAAAGCCGAAGATATTGGCTAAGAGGATCAGAAAGAAAAACTTGGTGGTTTTTGAGTTGGGGGCATTAATTCTGAGGTCGGATTTAGTGATTGAAGCGGCGTCAAGCAGGTGTTCGTGGGGTATCGCTAAAGAAGTTTTATCTTCTGGCAGGGATGTTATGGTTATGAGCGTAGGCGGTTTGATTGCTAAATACAGCGAATTAACGAAACTGGCTAAACGGCATAATTGCAGGGTTTATATACCCAGCGGCGCTATTGCCGGTATTGACGCTCTTAAGGCGGCAAAAATAGGAGGGGTAAAGAAGGTAACTCTTACTACATTAAAAAATCCCTTATCTTTTAAGGGAGTGAAATATATAGAGGAGAGAGGGATTGATTTGTTCAAGATAAAAAAGGATAGGGTATTATTTTCCGGCAGCGCTGCTGAAGCAGTTAAATTGTTTCCCCAGAATATAAATGTGGCTGCGGTTTTAAGTTTAAGCGGGATAGGGCAAGATAAGACTAGGGTAAAAATTATCGCTTCTCCTAAAGTTAATAAGAATATACATGAAATTAAAGTTGAATCTCAGGCGGGAAATATTTTCACGCGCACAGAAAATATCCTGCATCCGGATAACCCTAAGACCAGTTATTTGGCGGTACTATCTGCGATAGCAACCTTAAAGCAGATTTTGGAGCCGATAAGGATCGGCACGTAGTCAGTTGGTTGGTTAGACAGTTAGTTAGTCAGTCAGTCTAGCAAGCTAACGAACTAGCGAACTAACGAACTAACGAACTAACGAACTAACGAACTAAGAAGGGGGGTGAATCAAAATATGGCAGAAAAACTAGTGAAGTTAGGAATAAAAAGAGCGAAGGGTTTACTCTATTACATTGACAAGCAGGGTGATGTCTCTTGCGCCAAGATGGCCAGAGGCTCTAAAAAAGGGGGTAGCCCGAAAAAGGTAGCCAAGTGCGGCATTAAGAGGCAGAAAGGGTACCTTTATTTTCTTGACAAAAAAGGCGACGTCTCCTGCGCCAAGATGAAAAGAGGCGGAAAGAAGAAAAAGAAATAACGCCCTCTGTTAAAGATAAGCCTCTGTATACATAAAATTTACCGTGTTTACAGGGGCTTATCTTTTTGCTATAATAATTTTATGCTAGAAGGTAAGAGAGTGATAGTAGTAATGCCGGCTTATAATGCCGGGCAGACTTTAGAACAGACATACCGCGATATCCCCAAGGGTATAGTTGATGATGTTTTGGTTGTAGACGATCACAGTCATGATCAGACTGTTGAAATAGTTAGGAGTTTGGGGCTTAAGTTATTTGTCCATGATAAAAATAAGGGCTATGGCGCAAATCAGAAGACATGTTATCAAGAGGCGCTTAAAATGGGCGCGGATATAGTGGTCATGTTGCATCCGGATTATCAATATCCCCCGAAATTAATCGTTGCTATGGCGGCCTTAGTGTCTTCGGGCATGTTTGATGTAGTATTGGGTTCAAGGATTTTAGGGGGAACCGCCCTAAGGGGAGGGATGCCGTTATATAAATATATCTCTAATCGCCTGCTAACATTTTTCCAGAATATCATTTCCAAAGAGAAGTTATCCGAATATCATACCGGATATCGGGCTTTTTCTCGCGAGGCTCTGTCCTCTCTTCCTTTGCTGGAGAATTCTGATGATTTTATTTTTGATAACCAGATAATTGCTCAAGCGTTATATTTCGGTTACAATATAGGAGAAATAACCGCTCCGTCTCACTATACGCAATATTCGTCTTCAGTTTCTTTTAGGCGTAGTGTCGTATATGGCTTGGGGGTAGTGTGGACATCTATAAAATTTTTTCTGCAAAAAAATAATTTAGCAAAGTTTGATATATTTAATAAAAACGGCAGGAAGATAGGAATTTGATATGACCGGGACAAAATCAACGTTAATTTTTTTATTGATAATTTCAATAGCCATAACTTTGATTTCAAACAGCATGAAGAATATTGTTTTTGTTGCTAAAGCCGATGAAGGCTTATATTTAAAATATGCGACTATGGTTAGTGAAAACGGCATAAAAGGATTTCGGGATCTTTTTAAGGATTATTTTGCCGATAAGAGCCACAGGATCACTCAAAATCCGTTAAGGGTAGGTTTTGTATTGATTGCGTCTTTATGGTTAAAGCTCTTAGGATACTCAATATACAATTTAGCTCTTCTTTCCCTGTGTTCTTATTGTATTTTCTTATTTCTTGTTTTTTATTTTGCAAGAAAATATTTGGGCAGTACTCTTGTCTTACCGTTTATAATCTTGGTGGCTTTTTCTCCAATAAATATGGCTATGGCCCGGAGGGCTTTGATAGAATCTACAATAAATCTATTTTTGTTTTTTTCAATTCTTCTTTTTTTCTTGCTCTTGAAAAAGAAGAATTGGATCAATATCCTCTCCTTTATTTTAGTTTATTCCTATGCGATCTTAATTAAAGAAGGATCTGCTATTTTATCGTTGTTTTTTTTGGTCTATCTTTTACTTACCAGGAAGAAAAATAAGGAATATTTTAGTTTCAGGGGGTTTTTGATTATAGCAATTATACCTTTTAGCATTGCCGGTATTATCTATACATATCTTGCCGGAGGATTTACCCAATTTTATAGGGCAATGATTAGCGTGGTTACTGCTCCGGAAGTAAACGCGTATGCTGTATTTTTCTGCGCAGGGCCATGGTTCAGGTACTTGCTTGACTTTATGTTACTATCCCCGTGGATTCTTATTTTAGGAATCGGTTTTATTTTTTTCTACCTTACTAAATATAAAAAGAGAGATGAATTGAACTATTTATTAATATTTTCTATTTGTATGTTAAGTTTTTATAGTCTTTTTATAAAAAATATCCGTTATCTAATGATTTTAGATCTTCCGCTTAGATTGTTTGCTTTCTTAATGCTGTATGAATTAGTCTCACTTTTATTTAAAGAGAAAGTTATTTTTTGGCTTACGTTAACTGTTTTTATCTTGTCGGTCTTTGACTACCTGAATTTTTATTATTACTTCGTTCGCTATGGTATTTACGATCCGGTAAGCTTTTGTTTTTTACAGGCAAGCCATATTATTCCCTATAAATAGTTTGTTCCCGAAGATATCTTTCTTTTTGAATATATGAATGCTAACGGAAATAATTTTAATCAAAAAAGCGTGGAATGTACTCATTCTGTATCTCGGGAGATTTATAAATATTACAATAAGCCAATTTATAAATGCGATTCCTGCGGTTTATTTTTTAACCAAAGGTTAAATAATGGTTTTAAGTCGCGCGTTCTTTATAGGTCAAGTCTTTTTTCTCCTGTAAAAGTAAATATGAAACATCGCTTCGTTACCCATAATTTTATACTTTTACCAATTCCAGATTCTGCGGCTGAACAAGTTCAAGCGTTGGTATTTT
>Ga0066637_10000964_pt1 | contig 18163 bp, 13 predicted proteins | sample CryGeyCG2014_020_FD_62737 | JGI IMG/M metagenome (GOLD analysis project Ga0066637, IMG submission 62737) | Groundwater microbial communities from aquifer - Crystal Geyser CG08_land_8/20/14_0.20 | ecosystem: Environmental > Aquatic > Deep subsurface > Groundwater | place: USA: Utah: Grand County...
ACCAGCGCCAAGGACTTTGCGGAGGATGTGGAGGAGAAAGTCCCCGGCAATATCAAGAAACCCCTTAAACGAACCTTTTTTAAAGGTGTCTAAACCTTGTTAAAACAACTCAAGTCGTCTATTAGCACGAATGTAACCTAATTAAAGGCGGTACGACAAGGTAATGGAGATCAATCGAACGAATTTTTTGAAAAATATCTAACTCCTGTAATTCCAATCTAGGTAGAGTAAATTTTGCTAGTGGTCTGTCGAGTTATACAGCCAGTGTAATTATTGCAGTATTAAATAAACATTGATAAAATTGGTCGGTGGATTTACGATTACCACTAGAGGTTGGCGCAAGATATACAAATAGAAGCCAGACTATTAGGGTAATGTCGGAAACATGGGTTGGATCTTCGATATTCTGCCCTAATTGTGGGAACAATCTCACAAGATTCCAAAATAATAAACCTGTGGCGGATTTTTATTGTAAAAATTGCACTGAACAATATGAACTCAAATCTAAAAACGGACATCTCGGAATCAAAATAATCGACGGCGCATACAGCACGATGATTCAACGCCTGTCGGAAGAAACAAATCCTAACCTTTTTTTACTTACATATAATACCGTCTCCTTTGATGTAACAAGTTTTCTCGCAATTCCAAATTACTTTTTTTCGGAGGAAATAATAGAAAAACGCAACCCGCTTGCAGAAAATGCAAAAAGGGCTGGTTGGATAGGTTGCAACATCGCATTTAAAAAAATTCCAGAACTAGGAAAAATTTACTATGTAAGGAATGGGGAGTTCTTAAGAAAAGATAAGATTCTCGAGAACTGGAATCAAACCATTTTTGTTAAGGAATCGGAGAATAAGGATGCAAGGGGCTGGACACTAGATACCTTGATCTGTGTGGAAAAAATAAACAAGATCGAATTCACCTTAGAAGACATCTATCAATTTAAGGATTTATTAAGAAACAAACATCCCCAGAACAATAACATCGAAGCAAAAATCAGACAACAACTACGGCTCCTAAGGGATAAAAACATCATTGACTTTACTGGTCGAGGTAGGTATAAGATCAGATCAAAACAATATGTCTACAATAGTCGAACAAAAAATACTACAGTCAAAAGGGATTGGGTGTATTAAGGAATTAAACTACGACGATTCTACACTTTTTCATGCTTATTTGAATATCCTTATCGATTACCTGTATAGAGACGAATATAAACACTATTTGGAATGCGGTGGAGGAGAGTCTGGAATTCACATATTCCAGATACTAAAAGAGCTGAAGAGAATGAACAAGCATTGTAGCAGGAACCACTGAGAGGCGGTTAGTGCGTTAATAAAACACGGGATAATTATTGTGGGCGAGCCTGCGTTCCAGGTAATCAGCTATCGATGAGGATTTTACTATCTGTTGTTAAACAGTCCGCTGTTTTGAAAAACGCGCCCTTTTTTTTCATGCTATTATTTTGTAATGCCTTTATTCAACACATCGACTCTATCCATAAGCGATTCTAATAAAGTCGAACATAAAAAGCAGTCGCAGGAAAGTGGCAAGAGTTTCTTTTTTGAAATGCTGGAAACTTTAGTAAGTTCCGTAATTGTAATCCTAGTTATTTATTCCACCATCGCCTTTCCGGAGTTAGTTGTGGGGTCTAGCATGGAACCAAGTTTTTATACCGGCGAGCGCATTTTAGTGGAAAAGCTGTCTAAACATTTTAGTCCTTTTAAAAGAGGGGATGTGGTGGTTTTGCATCCGCCCGGTAACGATAACATTGATTATGTAAAAAGAATTGTGGGGGTGTCTGGCGATGTGGTAAAGATTTTTGATTGCAAAGTCTACATAAAAAACGGTGAAGAAAGCTTTTTGTACGAGGAAAATTACCTTAAAACTGGCGCATGTACCCAGGGAGGTGCTAAAATAAAAGACGGGCGTTCGTTTAAAATGGAGGAGGGCAGTTTTTTAGTAATGGGTGATAACCGCGAGCATTCCATGGATTCGCGCACCTTTGGGTTAGTGCAAAAAGAGCGGATTATAGGTAGAGTAGTTTTTAAATTTTGGCCTCTTGGCAAGGTGGGTTTTGTGAATAGTGTTGACAGCGCAAAGTAGATGTGATAGCCTTGACGCCAGCGCACGCGGTAATCGTGCCAGTTTCTTTTTTATTTGTAAATAAAAGACATCAATAAATGAGATACGACTTTTCAAAACGAAATGAAATTTTGCCCCTAGCCAATTTAACTGGCGTACAAACCAAATCTTACCAGTGGCTTTTAAAAGAAGGTTTGGAAGAGGTGTTAAACGAGGTTGGTGTTATTGAAGATTACTCTGGCAGAGGTTGGGTTTTAAGCTTTAGTAGCCCAACATTTGACAAGCCCAACATTACCATGGAAAACGCCTATTTTACCGGCAGAACTTATGATGCCCCCTGGTATCTTAAAGCAACTCTTAAAGACCCCTTAGAAAAAAAGGAAAATACTCAAAATATTTATATGGGCGACATTCCCGTTATGACAGATAGAGGTACTTTTATTATTAACGGCGTAGAAAGAGTGGTAGTGAGCCAGTTAACTAGATCAGAGGGCGTACTGTTTACCACTGAAACTTCTCCCATTACTGGGGCTACTTTAGGTGGGGCAAAGGTTTTGCCTAAAAACGGTGTTTGGCTAGAAATAGAAACCTCCAGAACCGGTATCATAAGTGTAAAAATTGATAGACGCAGAAAACTTGCCATAACCTCTTTGTTAAGAGTTTATGGGTTAACCACCAACGAGCAAATAAAACAGGCTTTTGCCAATGTGGATAATAACCCAGAGTTAAGTTACATAGATGCCACTTTAGCTCGTGACCCTTCCGCCAATTATGATGAAGCTTGTTTGGAAATTTACAAAAAAATGCGCCCTGGCGAACCTTTGGTTTTAGATAACGCCAAATCTTTGGTGCATTCCATGTTTTTTAATGCCAGAAGATATAGTCTCGGTAAAGTTGGTCGCTTTAAGTTTAATCAAAAACTAAATCTGGAAACACCAAACGATAATAAACATTGGCTTATGTTTCAGGAAGACTTGATAAAGATTATTGCAAGAGTTATTGAAGTAAACAACGGGTCAGCTGTGGCGGATGATATTGATCACCTAGCTAATAGGCGCGTTAAATCTGTGGGTGAACTTTTGCAAAACCAAATTAGGATTGGCTTTTTGCAATTAGAACGCAATGTAAAAGAAAGAATGAGCCTGCACCCCAGAGAGATTTTGCCAGAGCCTTCCGCGTTAATCTCCACCAGAATTATTGCTTCTAAAGTGCACAGTTTTTTTGCCACCGGTCAGCTTTCTCAACAGCACGATCAGCAAAATCCGTTAACTTCGCTAGAGCACACCAGGCGACTTTCTTTAATGGGTCCGGGCGGACTTACCAAAGAACGCGCCAGCATGGCGGTAAGAGATGTGCATTACACCCACTACGGTAAAATTTGCCCGGTTAGATCACCAGAAGGTCCAAATATTGGGCTTATTACCTACATGACGCAATACGCCATAGTAAATGAGTACGGCTTTTTGGAAACGCCTTATAGAAAAGTAGTAAACGACCACGGAAAAACGAAGGTTACGGATGAAGTGGTGTATTTAGCCGCCTACGATGAAGACAAGGTTTTTATTGCTGACGCCTCTGCCAAGCTGGACGCTAAAGGCTACATTTTAGATGAGCGCATTTCCATGCGAAAAGGCGCGGATTTTGTAATTAGAGGCGTGGAAAACGCTACTTTAATGGATCTTATTCCCAGACAAATTGTGGGAACTTCCGCGGGACTAATTCCCTTTTTGTCCAACGACGATGTTAACAGATCTTTGGTGGCTACCCAGCAAATGTCCCAAGCTGTACCTTTAGTTAAGCCAGAAGCCCCAATTGTGGGCACCGGTACGGAAGAAGCCGTGGCTCTAAACACTGGCTATGTTATTGTGGCGGAAAGTGATGGCGAGGTATCGTTTGCTGATGCGTCAAAAGTTGTTGTTCGCTACAAGGATGCAAAAGCTAAAACGGAATATAAACTTTCCAAGTTTGTTAAGTCTAATCAAGATACTTGTATAAATCAGGTGGTGAGGGTAACCACGGGGCAAAAAGTTAAAAAAGGCGATGTCTTGGCAGAAGGTCCAGGCATTGTGGGTAAGGAAGTGGCTATTGGTACCAATATAAAAGCTGCTTACATGATTTGGCGTGGGTATGAATATGAAGACGGTATTGTAATTTCCGACAGGCTTGTTAAAGATGATATTCTAACCTCCATTCACATTTCCGATTACAACATCTCCGTACTGGAGACTAAATTAGGTCCTGAAGAAATCACCAAAGACATTCCCAATGTTTCCGAGGACGCTTTAAGAAATCTAGGAGAAGATGGGGTTGTAGCCATAGGCTCAAAGGTACGATCCGGCGATGTTTTGGTGGGTAAAGTTGCCCCTAAAGGTGAAACCGATCTTTCCGCGGAAGAGCGCCTGTTACGGGCCATTTTTGGTGAAAAAGCCAAGGAGATTAGAGATAACTCGCTTGCTATGCCTCACGGCGAACGAGGCGTGGTTATTGGTATTAAACGCGTTACCAGAGATGACAACAAAGAGCTACAAAGTGGCGTTATTGAAGAAGTTACGGTGTATGTAGCCCAGCAAAGAAAAATTGAGGTAGGGGATAAGCTTGCCGGGCGACACGGTAACAAGGGTGTTATCTCTGCCATCGTGCCAGAAATTGATATGCCTCACATGGAAGACGGAACTACTATAGATATTATTTTTGCCCCTGACACCGTCTTAAAAAGAATGAATGTAGGGCAAATTTTAGAGGCGCCATTGGGTTACGCGGGTAGAATTCTTAACAAAACTTATACCGTGCCAGTTTTTGAGTCGCCGTCAGAAGAAGATTACCAAAAAGAATTAACAGAAGCGGGTATTCCTGCCACAGGAAAAGTAAAATTAATAGACGGACGAACTGGCGACCATTTTGAACACCCAGTTTTAGTGGGTGAAACCTACGTTTTAAAGCTGTATCACATGGCGGAAGACAAAATGCACGCTAGATCCACCGGACCTTACTCCTTAATAACGCAACAACCTCTTGGTGGTAAAGCGCAATTTGGTGGACAAAGATTTGGGGAAATGGAAGTTTGGGCTTTGGAGGCGTATGGGGCGGCTAATATCTTGCAAGAAATGCTTACCATTAAGTCGGACGACTTTTCTGGTAGAACTCAAGCGTATAGGTCTATTTTACAGGGTTTGGACATTCCCACGCCCAGCATCCCAGAGTCGTTTAAATTGTTAGTAAGGGAATTAAACGGTCTGGCTTTAGGCATATCACCCGTAGGCGTAATAAAAGCTGAAGTATTGGAAAATGAAGCGGTAAGTGCAGAAAGCGTAGATATTGAAAAAGAAGTAAAAGCACAAATGCAAAACTTAGTTGTAGAGGAGGCAAAACTATGAAGCTAATTGGCGATCTAAAAGATTTTTCAGCGTTAAAAATAACTTTGGCGTCTACCAAGGACATCTTAGAGTGGTCGTACGGCGAGGTTATTAAGCCAGAAACCATTAACTACCGCACTTTTAAGCCAGAAAAAGATGGGTTGTTTGATGAGCGCATTTTTGGTCCGTCCAAAGATTTTGAATGTTATTGCGGAAAATATAAAAGAATAAGGTATAAAGGCGTAATTTGTGATAAATGCGGTGTGGAAGTTACTTCTTCTAGGGTACGACGCGAGCGCATGGGGCATATAAAACTGGCTAGCCCTGTAGCCCATGTGTGGTTTTTTAGAGGTATTCCTTCCAGAATGGCGCTTATCTTGGATATTTCGCCTAGAAACATTGAATCCATTGTGTACTTCTCGTCTTTTATAGTTACAGAGATCGAGGAAGCCAAAAAAGCTTTTGCCATAGATAAAATTGCCAAAAATTTGGAAATTGCCAAAGAAGAAGCGTCCAAGGTGTATGAAGAGCAGATTACGGATTTGGAAAAAGATTTTGGTGCCAAGGTACGAGATGGTAACAAGGGTTTTTCTGTAGAAGAGGCGGAGCATAAATTTAAAGACAAAGTTAACTCTATAAGAGCCAAGCAGGCGGAAAAATTGGGCGAGTTGGATAGCGAGTACAATATAATGCAACGGAAATTAGAGAGTGTGGAGCTTTTTAGTGTTCTTTCCGACAATGAATATGTTAATTTGGCAGAGTACATTGACGAGTTTTGTAAAGTGGATATTGGAGCCGAGGCGTTAGAGAAGATTTTGCAAAATTTGGATCTTAACGAGCTTTCTGCCAGCCTTAAGGAAATTACTCAAAATTCTAAAGGGCAAAAAGCCCAAAAAGCTACCAAGCGATTAAGAGCTGTGGAGGGCTTTAGACGAGCTGGAATTGAAACTTCTCGCATGATTTTAAATGTTTTGCCGGTTATCCCGCCAGATTTGCGACCTATGGTGCAGCTAGAGGGTGGGCGGTTTGCTACCTCTGATCTTAACGACCTGTATAGACGCGTGATTAATAGAAATAATCGACTTAAAAAACTTATGGACTTGGGCGCACCAGAAATTATTGTGCGCAATGAAAAACGCATGTTGCAAGAGGGGGTTGATGCTCTGCTTGATTCATCCAAGCAACGGTCTACCGTACGAACTGCCGTAAAAGGTAATAAAAAGCAGTTAAGGTCGCTGGCGGACATGTTAAAGGGTAAGCAGGGTAGATTTAGACAAAACCTTTTGGGTAAGCGCGTAGATTATTCTGCCAGATCCGTTATTGTAAATGGACCAGAGCTTAAAATTAACGAATGTGGAATTCCTAAAAATATGGCGCTGGAGCTCTTTAAGCCCTTTGTTCTGCGCGAGATTTTAGCCAAAGGTTTAGCTCCTAATGTAAAAAGCGCTAGATATGTACTTGAACAGGAAGGGGCGGAGGTTTGGGAGATTTTAGAGGAACTTATTAAAGGTCATCCAGTTTTGCTTAACCGCGCGCCTACCTTGTGGCGGTTGGGAATTCAGGCATTTTACCCCAAGTTGGTGGAGGGTAACGCTATAAGACTTCATTTATGTGTGTGTCCTGGTTACAACGCGGACTTTGATGGCGACCAAATGGCCGTGCATTTGCCTCTTTCTACCAAAGCGGTGGAGGAAGCAAAGAATCTTATGATGTCAACCAATAACTTGCGGAGACCCGCAGACGGTTCACCCATGTCTGTTCCAACCAAAATTATGCTGTTTGGTATTTACTGCATTACTTTAATAGACGAAAAATTACCCGCGTGGAAAAAGCCCTTTGCCAGTACAGATGAGGTAGTTTACCTGCTAGAGTCAACCAAACTGTTAGACATTAGGCAAAAAGTTAAAGTTAAAATAAACGGTGAGTTGGTGGAAACTACCCCAGGCAGAATCATCTTTAATAGGTCAATCCCCAGTAATTTTGACTTTATAAATGAAACTATGGACAAAAAACGAGTAAATGTGCTAATTGCTTTGTCCTTTGACACTGAGCCTTTGGAAGTTACCTCCAAATTAATAGACGACATTAAAGATTTAGGCTTTAAGTACGGTACCATGCTTGGACATTCCACCGCTTTAAGTGATGTAGTAATTCCACCTGCCAGACAAACCTTAATTGACACCGCCCAAGCAGAAGTTACGCAAATTAACCAGGACTTTAGACGGGGACTTATTACCGAACCGGAGGCCAAAAGGCTACGAGAAGGCGTTTGGAATACCGTAACTGCCAAAATAGACGAAGAAGTTTGGAAAGGGTTAACGGATGATAACCCCTTAAAAATGGAAATTGTTTCAGGATCCAGTAGGGCTTCACGCGATCAAATTAAACAGGTTGGAGGTATTAGAGGGCTTATTACCGACACGCAAAGTCGTATTGTGGAACTTCCTATTCTTGGTAACTACAAAACCGGGCTTTCTGGCATGGAATACTTTTTAAGCGGTAGAGGAGCCAGAAAAGGGTTAGTAGATAAAGCTCTAAAGACCGCAGATGCCGGCTATATGACCAGAAGATTGGTGGATGTTGCCCAGGATGTGGTAGTACGTCAGGAAGATTGTGGAACAGATAAAGGTAGAGAGTTAGTAGTGGGTGAAAAAACGCTGTTAACCTCTTTTGCCGACAAAGTATATGGACGGTATTTGGCGCAGGACGCAGTGGTAAGGGATAAAATTATAGTGACCAAGGGAACATTTTTAGATAAAGAGACCGTTAAAAAGATTGAGGACGCCAAAGTGGAAAAGATTATTATTAGATCGCCCATGACCTGTCAAACCAAAAGGGGCGTGTGCCAAAAATGTTATGGGCTAGATGTGATGTCCGCAAAAATTGTAGAAATTGGGGTAGCATCGGGTGTTCAGGCTGCGCAGGCTATTGGTGAGCCAGGAACTCAACTTACCATGAAGACTTTTCAAACTGGAGGTGTTACTACCGCAAAGGATATTACCCAAGGTTTGCCCAGAGTAGAAGAGGTTTTTGAGGCTAGGGCTCCTAAGAATCTGTCTACCATGGCAGACATTACCGGTACGGTGGCACTTTCCAGATCAGGCGACGAACGCAAGATTAATATTTTGCCGGCCGATAAAGATGAACTGGCAGTGGAATATCTGGTAGATCCGGTGTCGGAAATAATTGTTAAAGACGGGCAACTGGTGGTTAAGGGTGAAAAACTAACTTCTGGGCACTTGGATCTTACGGAGCTTATGCGAGCTACTGGGGTTGCGGCCACCAGAAAATATATTATTGATGAAATTCAAAAGGTTTATTCCTCGCAGGGCGTGGCTATCAATGATAAGCATATTGAAGTAATTGCCCGGCAAATGTTTAACCATGTACGAATTGACGATGCAGGCGATACCACCTTTTTAGAAAACGAGCTTGCCACTAAAGCTACCTTTGAGGAAGTAAATGAGAGAACTATTGCGGAAGGCGGAACGCCCGCCACAGCCAAGATTACGCTTTTGGGTATAACCAAGGCCAGTCTTAATACGGATAGCTTTCTTTCTGCGGCCTCGTTTATTCAAACTAGCAATGTCTTGACCGATGCAGCCAGCTCTGGTAAGCTAGACAGGCTTATTGGGCTTAAGGAGAATGTAATTATTGGGCGACTTATCCCAACAGGCGTTAGAGCAAGGATGGAAGATTAAATGCCGACCATAAACCAATTAATACGAAAAAAGCGTACTACTAAGTCAAAAAAGACTACTACACCTGCACTTAGAGCCTTTTTTAACGCTAAAAAGCGCGTGGTACGAACTTTTGCTTCCCCCTTTAAAAAGGGTGTATGTTTGCAGGTAAAAACTCAAACGCCTAAAAAGCCTAATTCTGCGCTAAGAAAGGTTGCTAGGGTGAGACTTTCTAACGGCAGAGAGCTTACCGCTTATATTCCCGGTGAGGGACATACTTTGCAGGAACACTCGGTGGTTTTAATTAGAGGCGGAAGAGTAAAGGATTTGCCGGGTATTAAATACACCATTGTACGCGGTAAGTACGACTTGCAAGGTGTAGAAAAAAGAAAAACTTCTAGATCAATTTATGGTAGAAAGAAAGAGCTTAAAGCAGGAGGAATGCTTAAGAAATGAGAACCTACGGTTCTCTAATTAATAAATTATGAGATCAGGACCAGTTAAAAAAGTAATTAAGCCGGGCGACTCGCTATTTAAGTCTAAACTTGTGGCAAGAGTAATTAGCCATGTAATGCGTAACGGCAAAAAAAGTGTGGCGGAGGGCGTGGTTTACGGAGCGCTTGCTAAACTAAATGAAGATAAAAAAGTGGCGTTAGATATGTTTGAAAACGCTATCAAAAACCTTATGCCCAAGCTGGAAGTTAGAAGCAGAAGAGTTGGCGGGGCAACTTATCAAGTTCCGCAACCTGTAAGATACGAAAGATCCCAAGCTTTAGCTGTAAGATGGCTTATTGGTGCGGCTAGAAAAAAGAAAGGCAAGCCAATGGAAGAAAAACTTGCTGAAGAGCTTAAAAACGCCCATCAAGGCATTGGCGACGCCATTAAAAAGCGCGATGATGTTCACAAAATGGCCGAGGCTAATAAAGCGTTTTCTCATTTTAAATTTTAAACCTATATGGCCACCGATCCTGTTAAAAAAGAATACCCGCTAAATAAAATCCGCAACATCGGCATTATTGCCCATATTGACGCCGGCAAAACCACAACCACGGAAAGAATTTTATTTTACACCGGTAAGTCGCACAAAATAGGTGAGGTGCACGAGGGTGCTACTCAAATGGATTGGATGGCGCAAGAACGCGAACGAGGCATTACCATTACTTCTGCCGCCACCACCTGTTTTTGGATGGATCATAGGATAAATATTATAGACACCCCAGGGCATGTGGATTTTACCGCGGAAGTGGAGCGCTCACTCCGGGTTTTAGATGGAGGCGTAATCCTTTTTGACGGCTCACAAGGTGTGGAACCTCAATCAGAAACTGTTTACAGGCAAGCAGAAAAGTATAATGTTCCTTTGTTATTCTTTGTAAATAAGCTGGATAAAGTGGGGGGTGATTTTTACATGACTTTAGAGTCAATTTCCCAAAGACTCACCAACAAGGCAGTGGCTTTACAACTTCCAGTTGGGATTGAAGGCGATTTTAAAGCGGTTATTGACCTAGTAGAACAAAAAGCCTATGAATTTCACGGCAAAAACGGCGAGGAAGTGGTGGAAATAGCCGTTCCCGCCAGTATGCTAGATGCAGTAGAAAAATATCGCAAGATTTTAGTGGAAAAGGTGGCGGAATCCAGTGATGAGCTCATGGAAAAATATCTAGCAGGCACGGAACTAACGGTGGCGGAAATTAAAGCGGGTATTAGAAGTCTTACTATAAAATCTCAAATGTACCCTATTTTTGGCGGGGCTTCGCTTTCAAACATTGGCGTGCAAAAACTGTTGGACAGCGTGGTGGCGTATCTACCGTCGCCCAAAGATGTACCAGCTATTAAAACTCATACGGTGCTAGGTGAGGAAAGTACTTTAATAGCGGATGAAAATGGTATTTTTGCCGCTCTAGCGTTTAAGGTTCAAACGGATACTTATGTAGGCAGACTTACTTACTTTAGGGTTTATTCCGGCAAGGTTACGGCTGGATCTTATATTTATAATGTTACCAAGCGCAAAAAAGAGCGCTTAAGCCGAATTTTGCTGATGCATGCTAACCATAGGGAAGAGGCAAAAGAGGTTCGCGCGGGAGAAATTGCCGCGGCGGTAGGGCTTTCGGATACTTTTACGGGAGATACTTTGTGCGATGAAAAAGCCCCTATTTTACTAGAAGCTATAAGTTTTGCCGAGCCGGTTATAGGCCTTGTTATTGAGCCAAAAACCAAGCTAGATAGAGATAAACTTGGTGAGTCGTTAAAGAAGTTTTTGGATGAAGATCCTACGCTTAAGATAAAAACGGATGCGGAAACTTCCCAAACTATTTTATACGGCATGGGTGAACTGCATTTGGAAATTATTGTGGATAGACTCAAGCGGGAATTTAATGTGGAGGTTAACACCGGCAAGCCTCAAGTTGCCTACCGCGAAACGGTTAGAAAAACGGTGGAAAAAGAGGGTAAGTATATTAAGCAGTCTGGCGGTCACGGTCAATACGGGCATGTGTATATTAAGATGGAGCCGCTTCCGAGGGGTAACGGCGTGGAGTTTGTTAATAAGATTGTGCGGGGCTCTATTCCTAGAGAGTTTATTCCGGCAGTGGAAAAGGGTGTTAAAGAAGCCTCGGAAACGGGAGTTTTGGCGGGGTATCCGGTGGTGGATGTTAAAGTTAGTTTGTTTGATGGGTCTTTTCATGAGGTTGACTCTTCTGAAATTGCTTTTAAGATTGCGGCTAGTGAGGCTTTTAAAGACGCCCAGCGTGCTGCCGATCCGTATTTGCTTGAGCCTATTATGAAGGTGGAGGTTATTACATCAGAAGATTATATGGGCGACATTATAGGGAATCTTTCCAGTAAGCGCGGGCAAATAGAAGGTACGGAAATGCGTGGAAATGCTAGGGTGATAAGTGCCAAGGTACCGCTTTCTGAAATGTTTGGGTATGCTACGGATTTAAGGGGTATGACGCAAGGTCGCGCTAGTTTTACTATGGAACCCAGCCACTACGCCGAGGTTCCACAAAGTGTGTCCGCTCTCATTGTTAAAAAGCCTTAAGCATTTACACTATCCAAATCTACACAACTGCAAGCCAAATCTACCCAAAAATAGAGCAATCTACTCATTTACTACGGATTTTTGGCTCTCGCCGTATGTATTCCACCAGGTTTTTTGTGCAGCCGCCACATAATCACCCTTGGTAAAGTACATCACACCCTTAGTTATCGTGTTTCTACTACGGAAAAATCCAACAACTCTAGCCATGTTAAATCACCTCCTTCCGCATACTTGGAGTTTACTATGGGCCATTTAACCTTTGTCAAGGGGTAACCTCTTGTAAATAACTGGTTAGTGTTTTTATATAAGTTTTGTGTGTTTTCTTTGTGTGGTGTATTTCTATGCTATTATTTTATTGTTATCCTATATTCTAAATATAGGTAAGCGTGTTTTTATATAACATTAAGTATGTCAGGATCAATAACATCTTTAGAAAGCTTGTCTCAAAGTCAGGGTTCTGATGCCGGGGAATCAGCTACAGCTATTTTTGAAACACAGAGTCATGAAGAAACTTATAGCTTCGACGAGATAAAAAGAGAATTGTTAGATCCACACGCCATTTCTAAGAAATATGATCAAGCGGGACGAGATTCAACCGCCTCAGCTTTGCATGATACACGGCGTAGAAGCTCAGATACCAGTGCAGAAATAAGCACCGGTAATGTGAGGCGGGGCGAGCTGGCCACGCAATTGTCCGATGTTATCGGATCTGAAAGGCAACTTGAAGTAGCCGTAGCAGATAGAATGTCGGCAGTAGTCGTTCGGCTTAAATCTGTGTTGGGTTTGTCAGACAAGCGTGTTGGTGCGTTGCAAGAAACCTTAGTAGCAACTCAAGCCAATGCAGAGAGCTTGGGGCAGGAATTAGATCAAATAGAGGCTACTTTAGAGGCGTTGAGAAAAGAGCAAGAGACTTTGCCAGATACTGCCACCTTGGTTGAGGCTTATTACTCTAAAATGGAAGTACAGCCTCTTACTAATGAAGAAAAAAGGCGTTTTCTAACACCCGAGTTTTTATCAAGTCTCTCTATGGATGAGTATGTGGCTTTGTGGCGTAGGTTAAATCCATATTTTCTTTCCCATGTCACCAGACAGGGTTTCCGTGACCATAATGCAATGGTTTATCACTCTGGCGGTTTACAGGAGTTCTCCACAACGGCTTTGTCGGTGTTATGGAGGATGAGAGGCTTTTAAGACCACCTTTTGCCCTGCACGGTTTAAGGGGAAGGGACAAGGAATCGGTTGAGCAGTGGATGGAAAGCTGGATACTGCAGGCAGAAGACGCTGATATCGCCAAGCAAAGGTTGGATGCTCTCTTGCACTTTTCTTTGGCAAGCGCTCCATCTTATCCAGATAAAACAGCTGTTCATTTTGCTGCACAGGTTGTTGCAAACTCGTACTACGGTGGCGAAACTTACAATGAAGTATTTTTCATATATCCGTCTGACGCGCTGGCTTCACAGCATGATTTTGCATTTAACGGCTGGGAAAAGGACTTCACTAAACCCCAAAGCGAAATGAAGTGGAACGATGTTTTTATGTGGCCTTCTAGTATAGAAAATCCTGGAATACCTATAGATGCGGGCGTCGTCTTTCTACCAAGTTCTACTCTTGTCGACAGAAATACAGGTTCTAAATATGCCTCCGAAACAGTAACAGATGGGGGTAAGGCAAAAAGGGTTATGGTTGAAGATACAGCTCTAGTTGACTCCTTTGTAAGGTGGGGAGCTATCTTAAATGATAAAGAATCAGCGGTAGTAAAAACCTTCGCAGAATATAAAGATGCCCCTTATTGGATGAAGGAAAGGTTGGAAAGAACGGTAGTAGAGACATTTTCTGGCGAGTTTCAAGCTCTCGGGTTTAGCGAAGATGCGGCATGGGCTTTAGGCAATAGGCTTCTATCTGAAATGCACTATCAGCAAGAGTTTTCCGAGGAAGTTTTGTTGCACGCCATTAATGAGTCGGGCGCGCAATGGGCTAGGGCTAAAGATGTGATTACTAGCAAAGATTACTGGGAGTCTCTTTTTGCTGTTAATCCGCATATGAGACCTAAACATGTGGTTTATTACGAAGGTTCCCCGACAGGTGCTGTATTAGAGTTTCAGCAAAGAAACGGGATAGGTTCAGCAGACACATCGGCTACGGAAGGCGCGTTACTGGGTTTTGATGATAGGCATATAAATCTTAATGAACAAATGGGTGTAGGTGATCCCGCATTAAATCAGAATATCAGAGCAATGAGAGGACACGATGAGTTAATAGCTACGGCGTCCAGCATAATTGATGAGCGTTATAAAGCTAAAGAGTGATCTTGATACCAAAAAGCTAAACCGGAAACTATTCCCTTTAAGAATGAAAGATTAGAAATCTTGCTATTTTGCAGTAAAACCCTTTGGTGTACTTTTGAATTATTCTGTAAATTCAGGGTGGCTCATGTTCGGTATCGCGCCTATGCTTTTGAATACATTTTGTGTTTTTTACTACAGATACGAAGATGCGCCCGTCAGAAATGGTTTTGTAATAAAGAGTTGCGATTACTCGCGAGCTCGTTATACTTTCCCATTCCCTTCGGGCGCATACTTCTTGTACTTCAACCTTCAACTCAACGCATGTAGCGAGGTTCTTGGTCCCACTCCTCGAATATCGGGATCAGGTACATGACCGCTCCCGCCTCAGGTATATGACCGCTCCCGCCGCGCTTGCGTACACACCCCACCAGATGGGAGGCACTTCAAAGACCATGAGACCCGCGTTCTGGTTTGCAAGCCGATAGAAAAACCGGCTTGTCCAGTCTGCGGGGGTCATGACGACCCCTTGGATCAGATACGGCCATCCCAGCAAGAGTAGAGCGGCGGTCGCAACTAAAAACACCCAGTGCCAACGCCAGCTTGCTCCGCTTCTCTCCAGCACCGTGTTAACCAAGGACCAGGCCAGTCCACCAACCAGCCACGGCCCAACGGTGAAGACCACCAAGATCAGGATTGTCAGCAACAAGTTGCTAACCCACCTGATTCCAACCCCGATATCGCGTAGAAGGCTCCCGCCCCCGGGAAGGGTCAGCAAGATTGCCACTACAGCGATAAGGCCGAACAACATAACCGCGGGGATGACATTCTTCTTCATGTGACTAACTCCTTTTTTGTGTCGAGGCTTCCCACACCTTAAATTAGCATGTGAGGCTTCCGAATGGATAGCGTTGTAGGTACGAGAGCCATCATACCCAAAGCGCTACCCACTCAACAAAAAGGTGAACCATAAACAACCCGCAAGTTATCAAAGTACAAGAAAATGGAATTGCCAATAAGGGCGTTAGATGTACCTCATCGGCATTACATGTGGTGTTATTATAGCCTATATTGCTCATTCTGTCAAGACTATAAGTTATGTTGTAGGAACTTGTCTATGTTCGGTATTGCGTCTGCGCTTTTAGATATTTTTTAAGGTACCTCGCGTAGCCTGTAATGTTTGTGGGGTATCTTGCTTTGTTGTAGGTGTCTTTTGTTTCATGGGTAAAGTATTGCCAGTTATATACACCTTTTGCCATATAGGCACGACAAAATTGTTGATCCGTGGTTCTTGGGTTATAGGGGTAATGTAGTGGGTCAACCCGTTGTCCGTACCAATATCGTTTAAAAACAGCCAGTCCTCTTAATGCTCCTCTAGTTCTTATACCTAGGTAAGGGTAATAGAGCGGGTAATCATATTTTCGTAGATAATAATTAGACATATCATATTTAATAAAGCCGGTTTACTCCGTCCGGGGTAGCCAGGGACTTATTGTTTGCCGTCACATTTTTTCAACTTGGCAGAAAATAATACAACTTAAAACACTATAATATCTGCGTTGTATTGTGTACTATACTGGACTGCAACAAAAGTGGATAAAATTTGACATATCCACCATATTGTGTAAGTATCTATTCACAAAGACCTGTTTTCCGAACTGCTACCGGATGGTGGCGTGCTTGGGACATCCAAGATAGGAAGCAGGTCGATTTTTTCTACTTAAACTCCCAACAATTTTCTATTTTGTTTTTAATAATCTTTCTGTAATCCAAACGGTCGGTTTTTCCTTTCTCGTAAGATCTTCTAATACTACCTGCAATCATGTCGACCATTTGAATTAGAATATTACTTTGCGAATCCACCATTCGTAAGTTCTCTAGTACCTTGCTTTTTCCGGAATTTAGTTCCTTTTTTAAGTAACTTGATAAATTTCTTCTGAATAACCTATTTCCGCACCATCCAGCCTTATTTTTGCCTTTAGCAATGTTCCGCTGTTGTGTTTCAGTAGCAACTTTATGAAATAATTATAAAAGGAGTCTTTTGAGCCTATTAATTCTCTGCTGTGTATCAAGGTTTTATCTACAACAATAGCTCTAACGCGATATTTATACCCTAAGGTTGCTTCAAGAAATTTCTTTCTGACATCGGGGCTGGATCCATTGAATTTGAATTCTGTTCTTTCCGAAAATCTTAGATTTTTCTTAAGATTTTTTAGCGCATCTGCTGTTACCTCTGCTTCAGCATCGCTGTAAAAAATTACGCACGCCATTACAAAATATTTTGAAGACCCCTCGCCAATTTTCTTAAGTATAGGATCTCCTGATTCGTCCATGAACACAAGCATTTTGCTATTATATACCTACATGCAATAGATGCGCAGGTATTATGGAAAACATAGTGGCGGGATTCGCTATTAAGTAATACAGTACGCTTTAATACAGATACAATTCTTTAGATTGGGGGACTGGGAATATTCGGATCCCTATACACACAAAGTAAACAAACCTCCTAAAACCATCTTGCCCACAGGACAAAAACATGGTATTCTTGTCCTATGAACCAGCTATTGAAGACACTTTTATACGAATGGCGGGATAAAAAGCTTCCGGAGACCCTAGGCAGGGACAGTCAGTTGGATGTTTCACCGCAGACGGGCTCTAATACTGCCACGGTAATAACCGGCTTTAGGCGGGTGGGAAAAACCTATCTGGTGTACGAGGCTATAGAGAGGTTGTTAGAAACCCATTCTCGTGAGGAAGTTATTTACCTTAACTTTGAAGACGAACGCGTTGTTAATCCCACCGTGGAGATTCTTACGGATCTTATTCCGGAAATACAAGCCACCTTTGGGAAAAAGCCTAAATATCTATTTTTAGACGAGCTTCAACTTGTTCCAAACTGGTCCAAATGGGTGCGCAGAATCCTTGATTCCGAGTCGATACAATTATATATTACTGGTTCTTCATCCAAAATGAGTAGTTCCGAATTACCCACCGAGCTTAGAGGAAGAGCGTTGGAAGTAAAAGTAGATCCCCTCTCTTTTAAAGAATTTTTGCGTTTTAAAGAGGCGGTGGTGGATAACAACAAATTGCTGTATGTAAAAGAAGAGGCGGGTAGGTTTAGTTATCTTTTTAACGAGTATTTAGTGTTTGGGGCTTTGCCGGCAGTGGTTCTTACTGCCCCGGAAAAAAAACAGGAGTTACTCCAAACTTATTATCAAACTGTGGTGCAGAGGGAAATAGTTGAGCGTCATGGGGTTGAGAATGATATGTTACTAAAAACGCTTTTGCAACTACTTCTTAATTCAACCTCTGTTACTATTTCCAAATTGCACAACACCCTTAAAGGTATGGGTATTCCGGTTGGTAAAACCACAGTGGACAATTATATTTCTTACATAGAATCGTCCTATTTTATGAAGGAACTTTATTTCCACAGTCAAAATATTTTAAATCAACTTAATTACCCTAGAAAAGTGTATTTTGTGGATACGGGTTTTCTAACGGCACTGTCAACTAAATTTTCTAAAAACATGGGCAGACTTCTTGAAAACAAGGTGTTTCATAAGTTAGCTCAAATGTACGAAACACTCTATTATTATAAGGACGACAGGGATAATGAGATAGATTTTACTGTTTTGGAGGATGGCAAGGTTACCGCATTATATCAAGTGTGCTACGACTTAACAGACGAGGAAACACAGGTCAGAGAGCTACGCACTT
>Ga0066637_10000968_pt1 | contig 18132 bp, 15 predicted proteins | sample CryGeyCG2014_020_FD_62737 | JGI IMG/M metagenome (GOLD analysis project Ga0066637, IMG submission 62737) | Groundwater microbial communities from aquifer - Crystal Geyser CG08_land_8/20/14_0.20 | ecosystem: Environmental > Aquatic > Deep subsurface > Groundwater | place: USA: Utah: Grand County...
GTTTGAAATTTGAAATTTGGGATTTAGAGCTTCTTCGTTGCTATAATTTGGCGTTAAAACATTTACAAAATGTCCTAATTTAACTAGTTCATTGACTTGCGCCAAACAAACATTGCCCATGCCCCCTTTATAGGGTGGAAAAGTGGAAATAAGATGTATTATTTTCATAAATATAATGCTAATATGCGAATACTACGAATTATGAATATATTGCAATTTTATCACATCTTAGCAAAAAGGCAATTTTGTGATAGGATATAAATAGATTTTTACAATAATGATAAAAAAATAGGAGGAAAAAATAATGAAAAAATTTTTATCACTTGCTGTTTGTTTGATTTTTAAATTAAACATTGAAGCAGTTGTAATTTCCGGTTTCGGGCAGGTTCGTTATGACTCGTCCGACGGATTTTCAATCCCCAAGGTCCAAATATTTTTAAAAGTGCCATTGGAGATTGGGGTGGCTGGAGTCAATGTCCGCTATGAAACCTACGCGGATTTCGGAAATACTGGTCAGGTACAACTTATCTTGGCCAATTTAATTTTCAAATTTAAAAAGAGATGGCTTCCGGAAGTTGTTGTGGGTAGAACACCAGACGCCCTAACCTACCAGTTCCCGTCCATACCAGAGCTACCAGTTATAATTTTTCCAGCGGCGCTCTTAAACAGTCCTCATGGAACAGGAATTTATGCCAAAGGAAATTATAACAATTTATGGGCGACTATTGGCTTAATCAATGGAACGTCTGGTTACAAAGATGACAATAATTCGTTAGATGTAACTGGATGAATTACTTACCAACTGCCGTTTTGTCTTACGGCAGGAGCTATTTTTCAAACGGGAAATCAGCCAACCGGCTATCGTCGAATCTACGGTGGCGATATAAGTTGGAAAAATGGACCGATTTGGATAAATGGCGGTCAAAACATTTCCAGTTTTAACGGAAATCAAGTGGGCCGATGGCTTTGGTCAACAATTGACATGAATAAGATTATTCAGATTGTCGGACTAATTGAGACTCTAGAAAAAAACAGCAAAACAACAAACGGTTGGGTGATTGGCGCAAATTTTAATCTTACCCAGCAAACTGTTGTCCGGGCTAATTATTTTCTCTCCGCCAAGGATAAAAATATGACTGGCTGTGGAGTACTCTTCCAGCAGTCATTTTAGAAAATTGGCAATCGAAAAAGTTGTCGTAAAAACGACCACTTTTACTATATACTTATATAAAGCATAATCAATTTTCAAAACTAATAGTTTGATAACTACTTTAATAGATATATCACTAAATTCCTACTAAACTCCACACTAAATAATACTTAAAAACCATACTTTCAAATCACCTCCATTCCGGATTTTGAGATTTTCATTTTACATTTTTAGAGTATTGCTTTTCTTGATTATTCTGTTAATATAAATATCGCTAAAATATATTCTATGTTTACCTATGTCCGATTGCCTTTTTTGTAAAATTATTAAAGGAAAAATTCCTTGCTATAAAATTTGGGAAAATAAAGAATTTCTGGCGATTTTAGACATTTTCCCCAATACCAAAGGAATGACTTTGGTAATGCCAAAGAAACACTACAATTCCTATGCTTTTGAAATGCCGGACAAAGTTTATCAAAAATTTATGGCCGCCGGCAAGCAAGTGGCTAAACTATTAGACAAAAAATTGGACATAAAAAGAACCGCTTTGGTAATGGAAGGGATGGGCGTTAATCACGTTCATTTAAAACTCTATCCTCTGCATGGCTTAAACAAAAAATTCACCGGCATAGAAGCAAAGAAAAAAGTATTTTTTAAAAATTATCCCGGCTACCTAACTACTCAAATGGGACATCAAGCCGATTCTAAAGAATTAAAAAAATTAGTTAATAAGATAAAATAAAACAACAAACAAAAAGGAGGACGTTTTGAATAGTGTTGAGCTGAAAAAATTTTTTGAAAAAAATCTCGAAGAATGAAGCGCGAAAAACCAAAACCAAGCGGAACTCTTTACAGAAAAGCTTTGCTCATGGATTGAGTGTTTCCCGCTTGATTTGGCCTTAAAAACAATGTGGCTGACTCTTGAGCGCCACATCAGGATAAAATCCGGGTCTAAAAAAATTAACCCTAAGGATTTTATCAAAAATATCTTTAATCAAAAAACAGCCGAAAGCGCCATCATAGCATTTCGACTGTAAATAATTTTCTTCCATTTCCAAAAACCACCCGTGCGGGTAGTTTTCCTCTATAAAAATTACTTAACTTGGGTGTAGCGCGTCCAAGTATACTCAATTATTAGGAACTAAGTTCCCAATAATTTTCCCAAAACGTAGGCTTGATGATGTAATGTGGAAATTTACCAAAAAATAATTTTTCTGACTATACGCCAATATGTTCCTAAAATCGGATTAACAATTTTTTTTATTATCGGATTTTCAAATCCAGCAAAATTGAATTCCGGCTCCAAAAATTTTGCTAATTGGCAATCTTTTATTTTTCTTATTTTTTGTATTTGTTTTCTCTTAATAAGTGTTTGGGGAATCTGCGCTAAACAAGTAAAATAACTTTTTATTTTTAAATCAAACCAACCTGTAATCAAACTAAATCCCCACACTCCCCCTTCCATAAACAACCAGGCCGGAAAAATTAAAATCAGAGTTGGTAATTTATAAAATTTTAATAAAGTTAATAAGCGATTTCTCTCTGACCAATACCAGCGATGCTTGGGAATGCCTTCGGTATATTTGTGATAAATAATCGCTTCGGGTGTTAATTTTATTTCATAGCCCAAAAATCTCGCTCGCAAACACAAATCCAAATCTTCGTGATACAAAAACAAATCCTTATCCAAAAATCCGACTTTTTTTAAAGTTTTAACTTCTATAAACATCGCTGCCCCCGAGGCATAGGTAAGATTTTTGTTTAATTGTTTAATTGTTAAATTATTAAATTGTTTCTTATAATCTCCACAAAGACCAAAACCAAGATAATGAATTTTGTCGCCGGCAGTTTGTATTAAATTTTTATTGTCCCAACATAAAATCAGCGGTTGCCAAGCAAAGACATTTTCTTTGTTATTTTCGGCCCGCACCGCTAATTTTTCCAAACAATCAGGTTCACAAACCGTATCTTGATTTAAAAGAAAAATATAATCAGGATTATTTTGTAAGGCCATTTCAATTCCTTGATTATTGGCCTGAGCAAACCCCTGATTCTTATCATTAATAATCAGTTTAAGTTCAGGAAAACTGTTTCTAATATATTCTACTGAATCATCCTTAGAGGCATTATCAACCACAATAACTTCTGTCGGCAACAAAATCTGCTTTTTTAAACTATTAAAACAATCGGGAAGATATTCCCGACCATTATACGCGACAATCACCACTGCAATTTTTGAATTTTTGTTCATTTTGCTTGATTATTTTATTTTCGGCTATGATTTATTTCTACTATTCCTTTTACTTTGCCATCAATTCCGGCAGCGTTACCCTCGTCAGTATCAAGATGAAAACTTAATTTATAATTTTCTGCCACACGAACAATTACCTTATGAAAAGTTATTGGCCGTCCAACGCTGTTGATTTTAACTGAAACAAGTTGTTTGTTTTTAAGTCCGGCTTTTCTTGCGCTTAAAGGATCAATGTGTAAATGTCTTTGACTGATAATTACCCCTTGATTTAATTTTACTCTTCCCTTAGGTCCTATTAATAAACAGCCGGCTGAATTTTCTAAATCGCCAGACTGCCTTAAGGGAGGATTGATTCCCAATTCATACGCATCTGTTTTTGATATTTCCACCTGCGTATTTTTTCTCAAAGGACCAACAACTCTCACATTTTTAAATTCTGATTGTTTTGTTTTAACAATAATCATCTCTTGAGCCGCAAATTCTCCAGGCTGAGAAATATCTCTAAGTTTTTTTAATTTATAATTTTTACCAAAAAGCTTTTCGCAATCGTAAGGCGATAAATGCAAATGGCGCGCTGAAACTTCGATTGGTGTTTTAAAAATCATATCGTTTTAAAATTTCTTTTTGAGTTAAAAGCCCTTTTTGCGCGCCGACATAATTTATCACTGAAGCGCTATTAATCATACCCCATTTTAAAGCGCGCTGAATATCCGATGGTTTGTGGATTAAACTGGCAACGAAAGCGGCCGTGAAAGAATCGCCGGCTCCGGTGGTATGCACGACTTTTGATGGCGCGGTCTTTTGGTGATAAAATTTTTTGCCGTCATAAGCAACAGCTCCTTTCGGCCCCATGGTAATAACAATAATTTTAGGTCCCATCTCAAAAATTTCTTTTAATAAAAATTTAAGTCTGAAACCATTAACTTTATTTTTTGACAAGACTAACTCTCTGGCTTCATCTTCATTAATCGACAGAATATAAGTATTTTCCAAACACTTGCTCAATTTCTTAGCTCCCGCTTTTAATTGAACATTGGAGGGATTCCAAGCTAATTTTGCTCCGCCCTTTACCAAAAAACAAACTTTATCCATAATTTCCGGCCATTTAGGGGCGCTAATAGAAGAAACATAAATATAAGGAATTCCTTTAAATTCGGAAAGATTATAATTAAAATCCAATTTATCATTGACTCCGCGATGAGCCATAATAACGTGAGTTCTTTTTCTGTTTTTTAAAGCTAAAACAAAAGCCATTCCCGTGCTTTCTTTTTTGTCAACTTGTATCCATTTGGTTCCGACTTTATTCTTTTTTAATGATTTTATCAACTGATCGCCTTCCCTATCCTGTCCAATTCTGGCAATTATGGCGCTTTTCAAACCCAATTTGGAAAATCCTACGGCCGTGTTGCTCGCTCCTCCGCCCGGTTCGAAATAAACATTATTAACATAAACTTTCGCGCCTAATTCAAAACCAATAAGCTTGCGGCATAAAGGATCGTCATGGTCAACCACTACTCCTTCGTTGGTTAAAAAGAAAATGTCTCTCATTAATCCTCCGATAGTTAAAATGTCATATTTCATAAAATTTTTTAATATATTTTAATATTCGCGATTTTGCGGAATACAATTAAAAATTTCTTAAATTAGCTTTAAATTTTTCTTCCATTATTTTAATAATTTTCTTCTGAATTTGCTCAACCTCTTCCGCTTTTAGGGTATTCTCAGCCGATTGATAAATAATATGAAATCCTAAATTACATTTATCCCCCAATTCTTTACTTTGGAAAATATCAAACGGTTCTAAGTCGCAAACCAAATTGTCGATAGCTTTTATCGTTTCACAAATTTCTTTCCATTTTATTTTTTTATCAATTAAAAAAGCCAAATCTCTCTTAATTGGCGGGTAATTTGACAACGGCTGATATATTTTATTATCTTTAGAAAAACTTGATAAAATATCCAAGTCCAATTCAAAATAAGCCTGCGATCCATTCTCTCCGATAAAACCTATTTTCTGTTTTTCTAAATAAATATTTCCCCTAATCGAAATTTCTGATGGATAATTTATTTTAAACAAATCAATCCCCAATTCTTTAAAAATTAATTCTAAAACATTTTTTATCGCGAAATATTTTGTTTGGCAAATATTTTGATAAATATCTTGCGCATCAAATTTTTTTATAACTTCTTTACTAAAAATCAATCCTCCGATTTTTTTATTTTCTTCTGTCGCAAAAACATGTCCGCTTTCAAAAATTTTAAAATCGGAAAAGTTTTGTGAATTCTTTTTGGCATTTGCTATTAAACCGGGGACTAAACTTTGACGCAAATATTGTTGTTCTTTATTTAAGGGATTTGTTACTTCTTGATAATCTTTTTTGACACCAAAATAACCAAGGGACTCTTCTCCGACGAAAGCATAATTATAAACCTCATTAAACCCAATTCCAACTAAAATATTTTTTATTTTTTCTTCAATAATGACTCCTTGATTCTGAAGAGTCGGCTTTAAAATACCTAAAACTGGTTGAGGAATAATTTTTTCAATTCCATAAATTCTGACAACTTCTTCAATCAAATCTTCAAAAATATTCAAATCTATTCTTGACAAAGGCGGTTTAACCAAAAAATCTTTGCCTTTAATTTTTACTTCCGCCCCCAACCCGACTAAAATATTTTTTATAACTTGATTTTTTATGTCAAAACCGATAAAATTTCTTGCTTTGTCGGGATTAAATGTTATCCATTTTACTTGTTTTAAAGATTTTTTCGCCTCAACACTTTTCAAATCATAAACTTTGCTTGCCACCCTACCCTGAACCAGCTCTTGGATTAACTCAATAGTGCGTTCAATACCCCATTCAGTAAACACTAAAGGCAAGCTTTTTTCAAAACGAAGGATTGCTTCAGTGCGCAGTCCTAACCGCCAAGAAGTTCGACGAACGTTAGTGGCGTCAAAATTAGCCGACTCAATGACAATGCTTTTAGTCAAACTCGTAATTCCCGAATATTCACCGCCAATAATTCCCGCCAAAGCAATCGGTTTTTGGCTATCGGCAATAACCAAATCTTGGTCTGACAAATCATATTTTTGTCCGTCAAGAGCCAATAAGACTTCTCCTTTTTTAGCTGTCCTGACAATAATTCGTTTACCGTCAATTTTATCCGCGTCAAAAGCATGCAAAGGCTGACCATATTCCAAAAGAATATAATTAGTAATATCAACTATATTGTTAATCGGCCTGAATCCGAGATTGCGCAGTTTAGTTTGCAACCATATCGGCGAAGGTAAAACTTTAACCCCGTCTATTTTTACTGCCATATAACGCGGACATAATTTCTGATTTAAAACCTTTATTTCTAATGGTGAATTTTTTAGATTTTTTTTGCTAAAAATTGATAATTTTTCAAATAATGATTTAAATTTTAATCCGTTTGAAATTGAAATTTCGCGAGCAAATCCATAATGATTGAATAAATCCGGTCGATGAGTAATTGACTTGTTTTCTATTTCAAAAATTACATCATCAAGACCAAGGGCTTTAGTTAATAACTCTCCGGCTTTGCACTCAATTGGTAAAATATAAATCCCCTGATGGTCTGTTCCTAGCCCTAATTCATCTTCAGCGCAAAGCATACCGCCTGATTCCACTCCCCTAATAGAGGCTTTTTTTATTTCCAATCCATTTGGCAACTTTGCCCCATCGGTAGCTAAGGGAACTTTTTGTCCTGTCTTAATATTCAATGCGCCGCAAACAATTTCTTTTTTTTCTTTACCGGTGTCAATAACGGCAATTTGCAAGCGATCGGCGTATGGATGCGGCTTCACGGCTAAAATTTCAGCCACAATCACCTTATCTAGCCCTTGCCCTAATTTAATAATTTCTTCCACCGAAGCCACTTTAGTATTCAAAATTTCTCCGAGTTTCTCCGGAGATAATTTCAAATCAGGAACAAATTGTTTTAACCAAGAATAAGATAATTTCATGCCAAATTTTTTAAGATTTTAGAGTGGTGGCAAATAAAATTTATTATAAATTTGAGCACCCTGTTAATAAAATTTAAGGCAATTTTTTAAAAACATTTTACCGAGATAGGTTTTAAAATATTTTTTTCTATGCATAGCATCTCCCTGACTTAGACAAGATTCACAATAAATCAATCTTAATGGTCTTCTTTTTTTGTTGATGTCACCTGTCTCTTTTGATATTCCTTAAATCTTAATTTTAAATTTTCCGTGTAACCAGTATAGAATTTACTATCTTTTAATGACAGTAAGATATATACATAATAAAATATATTCAATGTGTAGAAAATTTAAAATTATTTAACAGGATAGTGATTTTATGTCTAAAAAATCTTCTTTCCAATTTTTAATTAAAAGCTGGAAATCTGATTTTGTTAGATAAAATCGCTAAAACTGTCTCACAAATCTTAAATCACCGCTGTGAAACCAACGAATATCATCAATTTTATGTTTCATTATTACCAATCTATCTAAACCGGCGCCAAAGGCAAAACCGCTGTAAACTCCCTTAGGATAACCGGCATTTTCCAATACTTTAGGGTGAATCATTCCGCTTCCGACCATTTCCAGCCATCCGCTTTGTTTGCAAATAGGACAACCATGTCCGCCACAATTCAAGCAAGAAAAATCAACTTCAAAGCTCGGTTCTGTAAAGGGAAAATAGCTTGGTCTTAACCTTATTTTAACTTCTCTTTCAAATAAAGCTTTTAAAAAAGCTTTTAAAGTATAGATCAAATTAGCTATGGTAATATTCTTATCAACAACAAATCCTTCTACTTGATTAAGGGTATGTTCGTGCGAAGCGTCGGTAGCTTCGTGGCGAAAACAACGCCCGATAACGCAAATTTTCAAAGGCGGTTCGCGTTTTTCCATTATTCTAACCTGCATTGCTGAAGTATGGGTTCTTAATAATTTATCATTATTCTCAGACTTAACATAAAATGTATCCCACATATCGCGAGCCGGATGTCCGGCCGGAATATTCAATGCTTCAAAATTATAATAATCAGTTTCTAATTCAACGCCATCTAAAATCTCAAATCCCATTGAAGAAAATATCTCAGCAACTTTGTGGCAAGCTTGAGTTAAAGGATGCAAACTTCCATACGCTATTTTCTGTCCCGGTAAAGTTAAATCAACCGATTTGATTTCTTTTTTATTTATTAAAAATAATTTTTTTTGTTTGATTTTAATCGCCTCCTTTATCTCTTTTCTAATATTATTAGCCAAAGACCCGACCACTGATTTTTGTTCGACCGATAAGCTTTTAATATTTCTTAAAACCTTGGTAAGCTCGCCATCTTGCCGTCCCAAATATTTATATTTGACGTCTTCCAAATCAGAACCGTTCTCAGCCTGACGGACATCTTCTAAAGCTTGAATCTTTAATTGTTCAATTTTCTGCATCATTTGCTATGCATTTATAATTTATATAAAAAAATTAAACTTTATATCTTCTTCTTGAAGAAATAAAAAATAATTCTAAAAAAATCAGCGCTAAAAACAAAAACAAACCATTCCACCACTTTAAAAGTTCCAAGAACTGCAATAGTAATAATCCGGTTATTAAAAAGCCAATCCACATCCCCTGGCGAAAAGAAACCTCTATTTGATAAAAAACCGGCCCCTGATTAGAACGAGCCCTAACAATAAAACCAATTAAAGAAGCTGTCCCTAAAATAGCCAAAAATAAACTGAAATAAAACAAAACAAAACCGATTAAACCGGTTTCATCTGGATTAATAATAAAAAGCACACTTAGCCAGGCCAACCAACAAACTACAGTCAAAGTCGCCATCAAATTAAGGTATTTTTTAAGGGTCATAAATTTAATCAAAAAATGTTAAGGCTGTAGATATTATAACATTTAAAAACTCACTGACAAGATTACATAAATAATAAAATTGGACTGATTAAGGACGGTTAGTGCCCAAAAGGAGGAAAAATGGAGAAATTTATCTTTAATGCAATTACTTCAAAAATAAACGTCCTGAGGTTTTGTTTTGAAAAAAGAAAAGGTTGTTAAAGTTTGCTATTATATCGGCCAATCGCTTTAATAAAATGAAGTTACCGGAACGATTTGGAGAGTAGTTGAAATAATCGGAATCTTTTATTTAAAATCGCAAATATTTTTAAAATCGCACCATTCGCATTTGCGGCTTGGTTTGGGATTAAATTTTCCCTTATTGATTTCTTTAATTGTATTAATAATTTTTTCTTGCGTTCCCTCCAACTCGCTCTCATCTCCCAAGAATGAAACTCTCTCCCCTGCTTCCAGATAGTAAAAAGTCAATTGCTGAATTTGCTTATCAAAAACTTCTGGCAAAAACTTGGCGGCTAATTGATAAATCAATAATTGCTGCTTTTTTTCTTTATCCAATTTATTTTCCCCGCCTTCGCCCGTTTTATAATCGATAATTTCGTAATAATTGCCAATTTTATCCACCCTGTCTATCGCGCCCTTAATAGTATAATTACCTAACTTAAATTTAAATTCCTTCTCCAAATATTTTATTTCCGGTAAATTCTTAACAAAATCATCGTAAAATTTTTTCAAAAGTTGACGACCCTTTTCTTTATATTTATCTCGATGTTCTTTACTTTCATACCAATCATCAATCCACATTTCCTGATAAATTCCCAGCAAATCGCTTAAAGATAAAATTTTTGAACCACTTTTCTGCTTAGCTGACTTGAATAAATCCGTTTGTTCAACTACGTTTTTTTCCAACCAAAAAGAACAAAAACGATTTAAAGTATTATGTATACTCTTGCCAAAACTCAAAGTAAAATGACCACGAACGGGAATCCTTAAAATATAAGCATAATAATACTGCCAAGGACAAGTATCATAAGAAATTAATTGAGAAAAACTGAATTCCGACGGAGGCGGTATTTCCCTCTTGATTTTATTTACCGCCAACTTTTTGTCGGTTTTATTTTTAATCGGTTTTGTTTGTTTTATTTCAATTTGTTTTTCTAAACCAACCTCGTATAAAAATCGCGATAATTTTTTAGCAAATTTTCCGCCATAATCGTCAGCCGATGTTAAATATAATTCTTGTTTAGCTCTGGTTATAGCCACATAAAACAACCGTCGTTCTTCTTGTAGATGAATATCGCCCTTAGGCACGATTTCTTTAACTAATCCATCCGGCAACTCAATCGCTTCTTGCCTCTCAATGGTCGGAAAACGACGGTCAACCAAATTGACGATAAAAACATATTTGAATTCCAAACCCTTGGCGCTGTGGACTGTCATTACTTTTACTGATTCCGGCCCCTCTTCCAAATCGGTTTCTATGCTGCCGGTGTCGCCGGTAGAAATCATTATGTCAACCATTTTAATAAAATTACCAGCCGATTTATCAAAATTTATTGCCTCAAAATTTTCAACTTTTTTAAAAAACTGATTTAGCCAAAAAATACCCTCTCCTCCATTTTTCGATTGCCGCGACAAAATCTTTAAATAACCGGTATCTTCTAAAAAGGCATAAATTACTTTGCTGACGCTTTCGGTTTTAGTCAATTCGGTATGTTTATTTATCCAAGAAAGTAAAATATTAAATTGCTCAATGACCATTGATGATATTTCCGGAACTAAAGAGGCTTTTTCCATGACCTCATAAAGCGACCAATTTTTTTTATTGGCAAAATAATTAATTTTTGACAGTTCGCTATTGCCGATTTTTCCGGCAAAAATCGGTGAAATTAAAATACGATAAACAGCCTGACTTTCGTGATAATTGTCAAGTAATTTCAAATAAGCCAGAATATCCATTATGACCGGCTTGGCAAACAAACCGCTCCTGGCCATAAACTGATGAGGAATTCCAGCTAAATTCAAAGATTGAACAAAAACCTCGGCCTGAGCATTAGCCCTAACCAAAATAGCAAAATCGTTCCATTCGGCTGAATGATCTTTATTTTTTATTTCCATTATTTTTTCCACTACGCCCTGAGCTTCGTCTTGTTGCGTTTTAAAATGAAGATGTTCTATTTTTGCTTTTTCTCCTTTTCTGGCTTTTAATTTTTTAACAATGTGTTTATCTTGAGCTTCTAATCGTTCCGGATTGTTTAGTTGTATAAAATTATAAGCCAGGTCCAATATTTCCTGGCCAGAACGGTAATTTTCAATTAAAACGATTTCTTTTGACTGAGGATAATCTTTCTTAAATTGAATTACGTTATTATATGACGCGCCACGAAATTTATAAACGCTTTGATCGTCGTCAGAAACAACAGTAATATTGTTAGCCGGTTCAGCCAACATTTGAAACAATTTATATTGAGCCCAATTAGTATCTTGAAATTCGTCGACTAAAATATATTTGAATTGACGGCGATATTTTTCCAAAATCATTGGTCGTTTGGCAAAAAGCTGAATGGTATAATTGATTAGATCGCCAAAATCAAGAGCGTTATTTTCTAAAAGAAGTTGCTGATAAACATGGTAAGCGTTGGCAATTTCTTGAAGTCGTCCGGTTTCTTCGTCAACAGTTCCGCCCGACATGGTTGCGTCCAGGTCGGCTTTAAAATTTTCGGCGTATTTCAGATAATCAAACGGATTAATCATTTCATCTTTGGCGCGGCTGAAATGTTTAACTAAACTTTGAATAAATTTAGTCGGGTTGCCTAATGGCCGATAATAATCCAAGTCAAATTTATCAAAATTATTTTGGACTAAAAAATATTGCTGGCTTTGATCTAATAATTTAAAATTTAGCGGCAAGCCGATGTCTATGGCGTGATTCTGTAAAATCCTTTCACAAAAAGAATGAAAAGTTAAAACCCAAAGGTCAACATAACCATAAGGCAACAGTCTGTCCACCCTTTCCTCCATTTCTTGGGCTGCTTTCTCAGTAAAAGTCAAAGCTAAAATTTCTTCCGGTTGAGCCAATTTTTTTGAAATTAACCAGCCGATTCTCTCAGTAATCACTGCTGTTTTACCGGTTCCGGCTCCTGCGATAATCAATAACGGTCCGTTGCCGTATTCAACCGCCATCTTTTGCTCTTGATTAAGTTCGTCTAAAAATTTTTCGATTTTTTTTTCTTTTGCCATGCCTACTATTCTAACATTATTTTGTCTATTATCAAGATAATTATAATTTTATGTCAAATAATCTCTGCGCGTTTTGAGTGGTCTGTTTTACGACCTCATCAAAACTGATATTTTTTATTGAAGCTATTTTTAAAGCCACGTAACGGACGTTAATCGGCTGATTGCGTTTTCCGCGATGTGGTTCCGGCGCCAGGTAAGGACTGTCTGTCTCTAATAAAATTCTGTCCAAAGGGATTTCTTTTATTGTTGACAAAAAACTATTGGAAATATTTTTAAAAGTAATTATGCCGGTAAGTCCGATATAAAAACCAAGACCTAAAAATTCTTCTGCTATTTCTTGATCGCCAGAAAAACAATGACAAACGCCTTTTTTATTTCTGTTTTTTTTTATTAAATTTAGAATCTCGGTATACGGCTTTTGGGGATTATTATTCGCTCCGCGACAATGAATTATCAAGGGCAGTTTGAATTCCTCGGCTAAGTTCAGATGTTTTATAAAAATTTGCTTTTGCTCTTCCTCATTAACGCCGTCATTATAAAAAAAGTCTAGACCAGTTTCACCTATTCCCTTAATAAAATGTTTATTCTGTTTTATTAAATTTTTCAATTCATCAAAACTAAAACCTCTGTCCTTAATATTAAGAGGGTGCCAACCAACCGAGGCATAACAATTTTCAAACTTTTGTCCAATATCTATTGCTCGTTGACTGGAAGTTAAATCAACGCCAATGTTTATTATCGATTTTAGTCCGTCTTTAAAGCCAGACTCTATTATTTCGGCATAATCATCTTTAAATTCGTCAAAATTCAAATGGGTGTGAGTATCAATCATAAAAAATTATTTAGCAAAAACAAAAAGCCACGAATATCTGCCTTTTGGTTTTGTATTTTTATCAAACCAATTTAAAATTTCGTTTTCTTTATTATATTCCAAAATGTCCCCGGCGGCCAAATACCAAACCTTTTCTTTTTTTAAAGATATTTTCTCTAAATCAACGACGCTGTCAGCGCCAAAAAAATTATCTTTATTGTTTAAGGGATAATAAAAACTCAATGGCGCGTCAAGATATGAAGGAATAACCACAATCGAATCTTCGGCTGGAATTAAATTAGTCAGCCATTCAGCGGCTCCGCGCCAATCAAATTTTGACGGATAATGATAATAATCAGAGTAATAATTGATGTTAAAAATGAGAATTACTCCAATAATGATTATTCCCAACCAAACGTTTTTATTCATTAAACCATCAATAATAAGCCCTACTCCTAAGAAAAAAATTGGTAATAAATAAATCAAATAACGCGGTGTCATTGGCATTTGTCCTGATAAATAAACACTGAATAATAAAGGAATGACCAAACTTGTTATAATTAAAACGATTAAAGAAATGTTCTTTTTAAAATACAAAACTATGCCGACGGTCAATAAAATTAAAAAAATAAACATCGCCCAATAACTATATCCCGATAAAGCAAAAATTGTGCTTTTGATGATTGACCAACCCGATTCGCTCCAACCGATTTCTGAATGAACCCTGTTGCTAAAAAATAATCTGTTAACAACAATAATCAAAGGCAAAGAAATAATTAAAAAAATAATGGCGGCTAAAAGATAATTTTTAATTTTGGCCCTGTCTGATTTTAAAAATATAATTCGTCCTAATCCGTGCGCGAACAAAACAATTAAACCGATTCCGACATAATAATGAGACCAAATGCTCAAGCCGGAAAAAATTCCAAATAAAATATAATTTTGGGGATTATTATTTTTTAATGTTTTAAGATAAAAATAAAAACCTAAAGAAAAAAATAAAAGAGCTAAAGTATAAGCCCTTCCCTCTTGAGAATAATAAAGATGAAAAGGAGAAAACGCCAGAAGGCTCGCCAATACTAACCCTAATCTCGGGTTTCTTATTTCTTTGCCGATAAAATAGAAAACCAAGACAGTAAAGATTCCTGCTAAAGCCGCGGGAAAACGCAAGAGCCATTCGCTTTGACCAAAGTTCAAGAGTAAATGAATCAACCAATAATAAAAGGGTGGATTTAATTCTACGCCAGGCACTGTCATTTTTGACCAAATTTCTTTAAAACCAAGCTGAGAATATTTAAAAACAAATCCTTCGTCCAACCAAATTGAATTAGCGCCTAAATGGTAAAAACGCAAAAAAATCGCCAAAATAACGATTATCCCAAGAATAAAAACATATTTATTTTTTACAATAAAATTAACGGCTCTATTCATTGCTAAAATAACTTAACGGTTTCTAAAAAGTAAAAGCCAATGGTAAAAGTTCTGAAATTTTAGTCAGAACAACTTTACTCTTTTCCTCATTGGAAATAATTATTTTTAAATCAACGCCGGAAATCTTTGAAAATTCAAAAAGAACTTGACGACAAGCTCCGCAGGGAGTAAAAAATATATTTTGATTTTTCTTTACTTTATTTCTGTCTTTAGCAATCACGGCAATTGACTTAAAATTACGCTCACCCAGAGAATTGGCTTTGGCCACAACCGCTCTCTCGGCGCAAATAGTCAGGCCAAAGGAAAAATTTTCTAAATTGGAGCCGGTAATAATTTTCCCTGTTTTGGTTAAAATTGCCGCACCAACTGAAAAATTAGAGTAAGGGCTATAGCTGGTTTTAGTCGCTTGTTCGGCTGATAAAACCAAATTTTTATCAGCCTGATTCAAATCTTTAAAATTAATGATTTTCATATTTATTTTAATTTATGCGCGGCGCGCTAATTTTCTTTAATAAAATCGCGCTTAAAGCAAAAGTGGCGATAAAAAATAATGCGCCCAAAAAACAAAATGTTAAAAATGGATTAGCGGCCGGGCTTACCGAGCAACCGGTCGCGCAATTCTTGTCGTTTAGCCAATTAACCAATTCATAAATAAAATTTCCCCAAGCAAAAACAACGCCTAAAAGTAAAACAATAAATTCAGCAATAATTATCTTTCTCAGAATATTTAATTAAAAATTTTTAATTAACATTTCATAGTATGACACCGCTCTGGATTTTTTCAACTCTAAAATAGTTTAATTTTAAATTCAAAATAAGTTGAGTTAATTGAGATTTTAAAATAAAAATTTTTAAAAAACAAAAAAAGGGACTAAAAACACCGCTAAAATAATCAATGCTCTTTTGTCTTTTTTCGCGTCAAAAAGTTTAAATTGCATAAAATTTCTAATATAATTTTTTGTTTTCCTTATTTTGCCAATTTTGAAAAATTTTTAAGCATTCAGTACGATTAATTTGTTTTTCTATTATTTTTATTTTGCCCTTGCCTGTCTTTAAAAAGTCATAAATATCCTTATCTTTAAATCCTATTTTTGCCGCATCTTGCTGGCCACAACCGTAATAAATCTTTTTGATTTTTGCCCAAAAAATCGCGCCTAAACACATTAGACACGGTTCGCTGGTGGAATATAATTCGCAATCGCTAAGATTAAAACGATTTAATTTTTTAGCGGCCCGACTAATGGCTAAGATTTCCGCGTGATTAGTTGGATCGTTATTCTTTAAAACCTCACTATGCGCTTGAGCTATTATTTTACCCTTTTTGACAATCACCGCGCCAAATGGACCGCCGTGATTTTTTTGAATACCAAAATTGGCTTCGTTAATCGCTATTTGTAAAAACTTGTTTGTTTTGTTCATATAAAAAATTCGTTTAATATATAATTATTATAACGGATTTATAATTATTTAAAAGAGATTAACTGTTCTTTTGTTTTTCAGCGCGAGCGCAGTCAACGGCCGATAATAATTGTTTTCTAAGACGAATACTTTTGGGAGTAATTTCCAAATATTCATCATCATTCATTATCTCTAATCCCCTTTCCAATGTAAGATTTAATGGTGGAGTAAGAATAATCGCTTCGTCAGCTCCTTTGGAACGCATATTGGTAAGTTCTTTTCCTTTGGTCGGATTAACCCACATATCATTGCCTTTTGAAACATTACCAACAATCATACCGCCATAAATTTCAGTGGCTGGGGAAATATAAAGAGATCCTCTTTCTTGCAGATTCCATAAGGAAAATCCCATGGCTTTGCCGGTGGCCATTGAAACCATTGAGCCAACCGCTCTCTTCTTAATTTCCCCGACATAAGGCTGAAACCCGATAACCCGACTGCAAATTATACCCTCACCGCTGGTGTCAATCATAAATTCTCCCCTATATCCCAAAAGTCCGCGGGTTGGAATTTCAAAAATAATTCTAATGTGATTCTGCTCCGGACGAAGATCAACCATTTTTCCTTTTCTTCTTGAAAGTTTTTCTATCACAATGCCCATTGCCTCACTGGGAATATCAACTGTCACTTCTTCAAACGGCTCCAACCTTTCTCCGTCTTTTTGTTTAAAAATAACATGAGGTTGGGAAACCTGCAATTCATAACCCTCTCTTCTCATATTTTCCAATAATATGGCAATGTGTAATTCGCCACGGCCGTAAACTTTAAAAAAATCTCCGGCGGAAAAATTTATTTTCAAGCCAACATTAACCTCCAACTCTCTTTCCAGTCGTTCTTTTATTTGGCGACTGGTTACGTATTTACCCTCCTTTCCGGCAAAAGGAGAATTATTAACTAAAAAATTTAAAGAAATCGTCGGCTCATCTATATTAATAGCCGGCAAAATTTCTTGAGATGGATCAACGCAAACGGTTTCGCCGATACAAATATCCGGCAATCCGGCCAGCATCGCTATATCTCCGGCAACAACTTGATCAACGTCTTTTCTTATTAACCCGTGAAAGGTAAAAATTTTATTTATTTTCCCCGACCTAATTCCACTAAAATTGTTTTTTATAAAAACATTACTATTGGCTTTAAGTGTTCCTTCGTAAATTCTGCCAATTGCCAAACGGCCGAGAAAATTATCATAACCAAAATTAAACGGCTGAAATCTTAAAAATTTTTGTTCCAAAACCTCAGAAGAAGCGACTGGAACTTCTTTTAAAATAACCCCCAAGAGTGGAGTTAAATCATTTGATTTGTCTGATAAATTTATCTTAGCTACTCCGGTCTTGGCAATGGCGTAAACGACTTTAAAATTCATTTGTCTGTCGCTCGCCCCCAAATCCATAAAGAGTTCTAATATTTTTTCGTTAACCCACTCCGGCCGCGCAGCCGGTTTATCTATTTTGTTTATCACGACAATCGGCTTTAATCCCAATTCTAAAGATTTTTTTAAAACAAATTTCGTTTGAGGCATTGGACCTTCTTGGGCATCAACCACTAAAATAACCGAATCAATTGAACGCAAAACCCTTTCCACTTCTGACCCAAAGTCGGCATGACCTGGCGTATCCACAATATTAATTTTTGTTCCTTTATAAAAAATTGAAGCGTTTTTAGAATAAATGGTAATGCCACGCTCTTTTTCCAAGTCGTTTGAATCCATTGTTACGCCATCATCGGCAACGCCAGTCTGCTTCATTAAAGCGTCTGTTAAGCTGGTTTTGCCGTGATCAACGTGGGCGATAATAGCGATATTTCTGATTTCCATAAAAATAAAATTGGTTTGTGGGTAAAAAAATTTCCCTTAATGTTTTAAGGGAAAAATTAAACAATTTAACCCTGCTTTTATTAAAACAGAATTAAATTATATCGGTTTTCGTCAAAAAGTAAAGCG
>Ga0066637_10000970_pt1 | contig 18113 bp, 22 predicted proteins | sample CryGeyCG2014_020_FD_62737 | JGI IMG/M metagenome (GOLD analysis project Ga0066637, IMG submission 62737) | Groundwater microbial communities from aquifer - Crystal Geyser CG08_land_8/20/14_0.20 | ecosystem: Environmental > Aquatic > Deep subsurface > Groundwater | place: USA: Utah: Grand County...
AAGAAGGCGCAAGACTTGCTGAACGGACGACCCCGAGCTGCGCTTAATTATCAAAAACCTTATGAGGTGTTTAATCAATTAATTAATAGCAACGCTGTTGCGTTAAATGTTGGAAACTAAATATATTAAATAATAGCAATAATTTATAAATTTAGCAAGAAAGGAGTTTACTTTTTGAAAGTTTATGTTATAATTAACATCAATAAAAATAAACTGTAATTAAAATAAGATATTAAATTTATGGAGAAGAGACAAAAAATATCAGAAAAGGTGAAAATACCCGAATTAAATGATTTAGCTAAAGCCGGGGTTCATTTGGGTCATCTGGCAAACAAGATTCATCCCAAAATGAAATCGTATGTTTATGGAGTAAAAAACGCTGTTAATGTTATTGATTTGGAAAAAACAGCGGAAAAACTGGGCGTTGCCCTTGAATTTATTGTTCAAAAAATGAACGAAGGCGCAACCATTTTATTCGTTGGAACTAAACCGTCGGCTAAAGAAATAATTCGTCGCTGCGCCGAACAAGCAAAAGTAGCCTTTGTTAACGAGCGTTGGTTAGGAGGCACTTTAACTAATTTTTCCACAGTCGCTAAATTAATAGAAAAATTTAACCAATTAACCAAAGAAAAAGAACAGAATGAATGGAAAAAATATTCAAAAAAAGAGGGGCTGAAAAGAGAAAAAGAGTTGAAGCGGTTAGAATTCTTAGTAGGAGGCATTAGGTCTCTTAAGAAAAAACCGGATATTATTTATATTGTTGATATTCAGAAAGAAAGAACAACCGTAAGAGAAGCAAAAAGATGCAAGATTCCAGTGGTAGCTTTAACCGATACCAACACCAATCCCGATTTGGTTGATTGGCCGATTCCATGTAATGACGACGCGACTAAGGCAATTGATTTGATAACGGGACTAGTGGTCGAATCAATAAGAATTGGAACCAACAAATCAGTATCAACTGAGGCGATTCAATAACAAACAAAAAAACAAATAAATTATTTATAATAATATGGATTTTAAAATTATTAAACAACTAAGAGAAATAACGGGGGTTGGCGTTTTAGAGTGTCAAAGAGCGTTAGAAGAGTCTAAGGGCGATATAAATTTAGCCATTGAAATATTAAGAAAACAAGGACAAAAAATTGTTGAGAAAAAACAGAATAGAGCTACTAATGGCGGAATAATTGAAGCCTATGTGCATTCTAATAAAAAAATTGGAGTTTTGGTTGAATTGGTTTGCGAAACTGATTTTGTCGCTCGCAATAGCAAGTTTATTGATTTGGCTCACGATTTAGCCATGCAGGTTGCGGCCACAAATCCCCATTGGATTAAACCCGAAGACGTTCCGGTCGAAATTTTATCTAAAGAAAAAGAAATCGCCAGTGAGGGCGCGCCAACAGATAAGCCCGGATTAGTAAGAGAAAAAATTATTAATGGCAGGTTGGAGAAATTTTATATTGAAAATTGTTTATTGGAACAACCCTTTGTTAGAGAAGAAAAAATAAAAATTAAAGATTTAGTTCAAGAAAAAGTGGCAAAATTGGGAGAAAACATCCAAATTAAAAAATTTATTAGATTTGCGCTTTAATCAATAATTAAATATGATTTCCGTGTTCGTTCAATTAGCTTCTTGGGATAATCCTTATGAATTTTCTAGAGCTAGAGGAGGGAAACCTCTCAGTAAGAATGATTTTGTTGTTGGAGATCAGGTTATTATTAAAAATGATTTAGGCGCGGATTTAGGTCGGGTTATTAAAATTGAAGAAAAAGCAAGTATTGATTACGAAGCTGAAACAGAAGAAGAAAAACGTTTTATTTTAAGAAAAGCCGCTCCAGATGATATTCAAAAATGGGGAAAAAAAAATCAAAATAAAAACGAGATAATAAAAAAGTGCGAGTTCTTTATAAAAACAGGAAAGCTTCCAATGAAAATTGTTGATGCTTTTTTCAGTTTTGACGGGAGTAAAATTGTTTTTGCTTTCACGGCGCCAAATCGCGTTGACTTTCGAGGTTTAGTTAAAGATTTGGTTCAAGAATTTCATAAATCAATCAGGATGCATCAAGTCGGAGCAAGACAAGAAACAGGACTAAGTGGCGATGTTGGTTCTTGTGGTTTGCCGCTTTGTTGTCTCAGTTTTCATAAAAAACTTGGTCACGTTACCGCCGAAATGATGACCAGCCAACAGCTTTCCCAACGCGGACCAGAACGTTTATCGGGAATATGTGGTCATTTAAAATGTTGTTTGTCTTTTGAATACGAAACATATAAAGAATTAATTAAAAAATTTCCTCCTGTCGGAACGGAAGTTAAAATTAAAAGTGGCAAAGGAAAAGTGGTTGATTGGCAGATTTTAAAACAAAAAGTAGTTGTAGAAATTAGTAATAGCAATAACGAAAAGTCAAAAATAGAGGTACCGATAGAAGAAATAAAAAAATAAAGTCAGTTTCAGTCGTTATAATGTTGTAATAATGGGCTATGAATAATAATTCTTTTATAATTAGGGCGGCTGTAGTGCTTGCGTCCAATAATTTTCAAGACTTTGAATATTCAGAAGTTCATCGCGTTTTAACAGAAAACAAGATAAAGATTACGGTCGTTTCTTCAAAAAAAAATTTAATTAAGGGAACATTTGGACAGGAAGTTAATATTGAGCATTTAGTAAACGATATTAATGTTGATGATTTTTCTGCGGTTATTTTTATTGGTGGCAGTGGCGCTCTGGAGTATCTTAATAATCAATCAGCTCTTAAATTAGCCGTTCAGGCAGTGGCTAAAAATAAAATTTTAGCCGCTATTTGTATTGCTCCTGAAATTTTGGCTCAAGCCGGAGTTTTAAAAGGGAAAAGAGCTACGGTTTGGTCAAGCGCGGAAAATAGGTCGTCAATTGAGTTTTTAAAACAAAAAATGGCTGATTATGTTGAGGCAACGGTAGTGGTTGATGGTAGAATTATTACCGCCAATGGGCCGATGGCGACTAAAAAATTTGCCGAGAAAATAGTGGAGCTGTTAAGACAATAAAAATAATGATTATATTGGAGATAAAAAAACAAATTGAAAATTATCTTAGAAAATTTTTGCCGGATTTGCCCGGTGATTTTGTTTTTGAGATTAATCAACCACCCCAGACAGATAAAGGAGATTTTAGCATTAATTGTTTTAAGTTGATTAAAAACTGCAAAAAATCGGCTTCACAAATCGCTTCTGAATTAAACTTACAATTAAACGACGCAATCACCGAGGAAAACGGATTTTTGATTAAAAGCGAGAATATCGGTCCTTATCTTAATTTTTTTATCAATAAAGGATTTTTTTTCTCCTCGGTTTTGGGGGAAATTTTGGACAAGAAAAATAATTTTGGTCAGCAAGAAATAGGTAAAGGAAAAAGTATTTTAATTGAATATTCGGCGCCCAATACCAATAAGCCCCAGCACTTGGGTCATTTAAGAAATAATTTTTTAGGCTGGAGCTTGGCGACTATTTTTTCAACCGTTGGTTATAAGGCAATAAAGGTTAATTTGGTTAACGATAGAGGGATTCATATTTGTAAGTCAATGTTGGCTTATAGAAAATGGGGGAATGGGAAAACTCCGGAAACAGAAAAAGTAAAAGGAGATCACTTTGTTGGACAGTATTATGTTTTATTTGAGAAAAAAGTAAAAGAAAATCCGGAATTATTGGATGAAGCTCAAAAAGATTTGGAAGGATGGGAGAATGGTAATTCTGAGATTTTATTTTTATGGCAACTGATGAACAAATGGGCTAATGATGGATTTAAAAAAACTTATGAGAAAATTGGTGTAAGTTTTGATCGTTGGTATTACGAGAGTGATATTTATAATTCCGGTCGCGATATTATTCTTAAGGCGCTTAAAAAGGGACTATGCTACAAAAGAGAAGATGGAGCGGTAGAGATTGACTTAACCCACGACGGGTTGGATAAGAAAGTTTTACTTAGACCAAATACCACCAGTGTTTATATCACACAAGACATTGGTTTAGCTAAATTAAAACAAGATGAATTTAATCCAGATAAATCAATTTATGTGGTGGCGTCGGAACAAGATTATCACTTTAGGGTTCTTTTCAGAATTTTGGAAATTTTTGGTTTTGATTGGGTAAAAAATTGTAGGCACCTGTCTTATGGAATGGTTTTTTTGCCCGAAGGTAGAATGAAATCAAGAGAAGGAATAGTGGTTGATGCTGATGATATTATTGAAGAAATGATACAATTGGCTAAAAGTGAAATTATACACCGCAGTCCAAATTTAAGTCCGATAGAAGTGTCTTCTCGGGCTAAAGTAATAGCCATTGGAGCCCTAAGATTTTTCTTTTTAAAATTTACACCTCAACAGGAGATCTATTTTAATCCCAAAGACTCAATATCTTTTGAGGGTGATAGCGGACCATATTTACAATACACTTATGCGCGTATTCAAAGTATTTTAAAAAAAGACAAACCCAAGAAAAGAAAGAGTAAAATAAATTATAATGCTTTGACTGAACTGGAAGAAAAAGAATTATTAAACATCCTTTTGATTTACCCTAACGTAATTATTGAAGCGGCGGAAAATTATAATCCAGCCAACTTGGCTCATTATCTTTTAAAGTTATCACAAAAATTTAATGAGTTCTATCACAAACACCAAATTTTAAAAGCGAAAGCTGAAATTAGAAACGCTCGTCTTTGTTTGGCTCAAGCGGTTGCTCAGATAATAAAAAATGGTCTTAAATTATTAGGAATAGACGTGTTAGAGGAAATGTAGCAAAAAAATACAATTTTTCAGTCGTAGAATATAATTATTAGAAATATTTTAAATATTTATAAACATTGCTTTTTTATGAATACGAAAACAGTAATTTTTTCCTTAGGCGGATCTTTAATTGTTCCAAAGGGAATTATAGACATAAAATTCCTAAAAGAATTCAAGCGATTTATTCTAACCCTTTTAGACAACAAGTATAGAGTTGTTTTAATTGCTGGCGGAGGGGGAATTTGCCGTTACTATAATGATGAAGCAAAAAAAATAACAGCCATAAAAAACGAAAATTTGGATTTGATCGGTATAGCCGCCACTAAATTAAATGCAGAATTGATTAGAAGTATTTTTTCAGATTACGCTTATTTCAAAGTAATAGCTAATCCTTATACTAAAATAAAAACCAACAAAAAGATAATCGTTGCTTCTGGCTGGAAGCCCGGATTTTCTTCAGACAAAGATGCCGTGATTTGGGCAAAAAATTTTAAAGGAGAATTGGTTATTAATCTTAGTAATATTGATTTTGTCTATAATAAAGATCCTCGCAAATATTCAGACGCCAAACCGATAAAAGAAATTAGCTGGACAGATTTTCGTAAAATAGGCGGTAATAAATGGTTGCCCGGAAAATCTTGGCCGTTTGATCCCGTTGCCAGTCGCTTAGCTCAACAGTTTAAATTAAAAGTGATTGTCATTAACGGACAAAAAATAAAAAATTTAAAAAATTGTTTAATGGGAAAAAATTTTAAGGGAACAATAATTGGCTAGAAATATGGAAAAAAAATCTTTAATTAGAACAACTTATCTTTATATTTTTTCTTTAATCGGTCTGATTTTGTTGACCATTGGGGGAGTTCGTTTAGTGGACATGAGTTTACGAACCTTTGTTTTTGTTCTAGCCGACGAAGAACAAAAAATGGATTATGTTTATCAGCCGATTTATTATCCAATGGAAAAAATAAGCCGAACAGAAGACCAGTCTTTAACCGCGGAAGAAAAGCAACAAATTAAACAAATGGTTATTGATTATAAAAATTGGCAAGAAAAAAGAAGTAAGATTGATCCGGTTGTTGGTCGCCATCAACGAGAATTTTCAATAAGTTTAGCCTTAATTTTAATTGGTTTGCCTCTATATTTTTACCATTGGCGCGTTATTAAAAAAGAATCAGAAATAAGAGTTTAGTTTTGAACCACGGACAAGCTTATTGACAAATTTTTTAGATAATTTACACTTATAGCATATAGATTACAATTTAGTTTAAGATAATCGTCGCAGACAGCAGGTGTTTAAAAAAACTCAAATTTTCCATCAGATGAACGGAAAAGCCAGCCGAGACAAAATAAAATTTTTATTTTATTATAGTCTGCGATAGGACTATTTTTATTTATGTGTCCACAAAAAATACTTAGTTTGGGGAACATGAATTACAGATAAGAAATGAATAACCCTGCTTTTATTGTTGAGAGAGACAGAATAATAGCGATAAAATATTGATTTATTGAAATCTATTTAAATAAAATTAGAACGGGGTGTTTAAGTTCAACAAATTTTTACTCACTTCGTTCCAAAAAATTGAAATTTATGGCAAAAACAAGAGAACAGAAAAAAATAGCAATCGAAAAATTAGAAAATGGCTTAAAAGAAATAAAAAGCTTGGTTTTTGTTGATTATTATGGACTAAAGGTCAAAGAAATCAACGAACTGAGAAAATTATTAAAAAGCAAATCAGCTAATTATTTAGTTGCTAAAAAGAGTTTATTGAAGATAGCCCTAGACAAACAGGGTTTTAAAAATATTAGTTTAGACAAGATTAGCGGGGGAGTCGGTTTAATCATTGGAGCAAAAGAGGAGATGGAATCAATAAAAGTAGCTATGGAATTCTCTAAAAATCATGAAAAAATGAGAATTCAGGGTGGCATTTTTGAAAATGAATATGTAGACGACAAAACAATAAAAGTTTTGGCAAAATTGCCCGGGAAAAACGAATTAAGATCTATGCTGGTAGGGTTGATCAGTAGCCCTTTGAAAAATTTTATGTATGTTTTGAGCGGAAACTTAAGGGGTTTGGTTTACGTCTTATCAGGTATTAAAAAATTATCGTAAAAGCGATGTCCCGTTTACGGGATAATAAGTTAATAAATTAATTTTAAATTAATATTATGTCAGAAAAAAAAAACACAAAGCAAGATGAGGTGGAAGTTCCTAAAAAATTTAAAGAAGTTGTCGAAGCGATTGAGGGTTTAAGTGTTATGGATTTAGCTGAATTGGTTAAGGTTTTAGAAAAAAAGTTTGGCGTTTCAGCGCAGGCTCCGACAATGGTAGTGGCTATGCCAGCCAACGGGGGAGCTCCAGCGGCGGAAGTAGAAGAAAAAACAGTTTTTAATGTTGAATTAACCGCCTCAGGAGACAATAAAATCGGTGTCATTAAGGCCGTCAGAGAATTTATTCAACTCGGGTTAAAAGAAACTAAAGATTTGGTTGATGGAGCGCCAAAAATGGTGAAAGAAGGCGCGACTAAAGAAGAAGCGGAAAAAATGAAAAAATCTTTGGAAGCTGTTGGCGCTACTGTAACGTTAAAATAGAATTTTATTTATTTCTCCACAAAAATATCGCCATAGATTTTATGGATTTTTGCAGAGATTTTTAAAAAAGAACTGTGTTTTACACAGTTCTTTTTTAAATAATTAAAAAATTATAAATTATTTCAATTCGATTTCAAATACCTTTGTTCCGTTAAGTAGCCAGGCTTTGTCTTCTTTTTTATTAACAATTAAATCTTTCAGGTTATTAAAGGTTTGACTGGCGTATTGTTTGGTCAGGTTGCCCGATTTATCAAAGACAACTAAACGATTATTTTGAACATCCAAAATATAGAAATTTTTAAAATCAACATCAGTCACTATTTTATTACTTGATTGTGTTCTGGCGACATTTGTATTTACTGACGAGTCAGATTGGAATTCATCAGAGGTAAAATTTTCTTGTTTACCGGCATAGAATTTAATAATTTGTCCATTTTGACGTAGAATATAGATGGAGCTGTCAATAGCAAAGGACAAGGCGTCAGAAATATTAGCAGCTGATTCTTTAAGCCAAGTTTCTTCTTTACTAAAACCGTTTGTTGTTTTTGAGTATTTGTAAATTTGATTATTTTGTTGACTTAATAAATAAAGTCGTCGGCCGTAGATTCGCATATCTTTTATTTCTTTTATTTCACTTTGCTTGTCAAGTTTTAACGGTAGAAGATTTTTATCAATAGTGTTAAAATTGACAATCTCTCCGTTTTCATCCAAACCGATTAAATTGTCATTGTCTAAGTATGACAGAATTTTCAAGCGACCAACATTAACAGAAGATTGGTTAATTAATTGTATCTTTTTTGTTTGATAGTTAAACAGATAAATGTAGTTGTTGTCTGGATTAAAAGCGTAAAACTTATCGCCGATGTTGGTAAAACCTCCAATTTTGGCCGTTTGATCAACGCTAATAAAATCGACTATTTCTGTGGGATTTTCAACAATGAATACTTTATAAAAAATATCATATTGATTATTCAATTTTTCTTGCCAAATATTGAAATTTGTTTTTTGTTCATCGGTTTCTTGAGGTAATTGTTCAAGGGAAGATTTAAATTCATTTAATAATGTTTTTACCTGATTTCTGTCATTTGAAACTAAAGTTACCGAGATATCTGTTTGTTTTTGAGAGATCTCCCTTATTAATTGATTGTATTTTTCAGTTTCTATTCTTTTGGCTTTTTGTCGCCCCAAGATAATAACGCTTTGAACAAAAAGAATAACCACAATAACAGCGGCGATTAAAAGAAATTTTCTGAAATTATTTTTTCTATAAGTAAGAATTGGGGTATTAATAGATTCTTTTTCCATCTTTTGTCTATTGGAGGAAATGTTTTTTTCTATTGTTTTAATCGGTTCAATAATTTTTTTAATTAAAGGTTTTTTAGCGGACGAATCAGTTTTTATTTTAGGTTTGATTAACGGTTCGTTAATTTTTTTTTCGTGAACAGATTTTATTTGTTTTTTCGGTTTTTCTTGTTTTGGGGAGTCGCTTTCACTGGTCAAATTTTCGGTTTGAATTTCTTTTTCGTAGTTTGAAATAATCAAAAAAATAGCATTTTCTTCACTTAAGGCATTTTTTATTTCTAAAACAGAACGATTAATTGAAAGATTTGTTAAAAGGGTGGAAATTTTATCTCGGGAAAAATAGTTAAATATGTTTTTTGAGGCGAAAAATAAAGAGCTATTGTCTTCCAGGCGACCGCTAATTATATTCAAAAATTTTTTAGATTTATTTTTTTCTTTGACCAGATCCTCAAGTTTGTTATTTCTAAGAAAATATGTCGTTAATTCTCCGATTTGACTAAAATAGACATCAAGATTTTTAATTACCGCAACATCAAAACTAAATTCACTTAATTCTTTTTCGAATAATTCAGGCTGATGGTCTTTTTCTTGTTGAAGCCAAGAATTAAGTTTTTGTAAAAGGTCTTCAAATTCTTGTTCTATTTCGGAAACATTTTTTAAAGGATTATAAAATTCGTTTTTAGTAAAATCAATCAAATTCTGAGTTAAATTTTTTATTTTATTCGGAGATTTGCCGCCGGAACCGTCTTTTAGCTCAAAATTAAGCAATATCGTCAGTTGTCCAAATTTTTCCAGGAACCTTTTTTCCGGTTCAGCTAAATAAATTTGAGAATAATTATTCAGCCCCCTGGACCCAGAAGAACAAAAATGATTTATTTTTTGGGTCATATTGTTAACACAATCAATTGATAAAATTAACTGTTTATATTATAATACAAACCAGCGTAAATGTAAATCCGTTTTTATTCGTTTTGGCTAAAATTTAATATTTAGAATTTGTTATTTGTTTGGCGGTTGGTTATTGTCTTTTGTTTTTGTGTTTTATGTTTTATATTTTGAGATTTAAATTTTAAAATATGTATTTATTTATAAATAATTTGTCAAACCAAGGCATAAATTTGGCGATTTTTAATTCCCCACGAAATATCAAATGGCGTAAAGCCGGTTTTAAAAAAAATCATCGTGAAAATATTTTATTTGAGTTAGATAAATTTTTAAAAATAAATAAAGTAAAATTAAAATCATCAAAGGGAATTATTGTTGTTAATGGTCCAGGTTCTTTTGCTGGTATTAGAACAGCCCTTACCTTAACCAATATTTTGTCTGCGGTTTTGAACATTCCGGCTGTCGGCGTCAACGCAAACAAAGAAATGGACAGCAGAAGACTTTTAAGAAAAGGGATTAAAACGATTTTAAAAACAAAAACCATTAAGTCGGTTCAGCCATTTTATGGACGGGATCCGAACATTTATTGTAAAAAGTTAAAAATCTCTGGTGACTCAGCCATCAGAGATTTTTAGAAATAGGACCTTCAAATTGTTCTGGCATTTTTCTTTAATTATGTTAGAATATAACCAATGGCCAGACAAAACAAAATTTTATTATTTTCCGGTTTGGTGGTTTTAATTGCTAGTTTTTTTCTGTCATTTGGAGAAAGTCCAACTAATCCAATTGATTATGAGAAACAAGAAAAATTAGTCACCAGGGTTTTGGATGGCGACACGGTAATTATTGATGATGGGTCAAGCGTCAGACTATTAGGGATTGATACTGACGAAAAGGGAGGGGATTGTTTTGAATTAGCTAAAAATCGTTTGGAAGATTTGGTTTTAGATAAAAAAGTTATTTTAGAATCAAATCCAAACGAAAAAGATATTTATGGCCGCCGTTTAGGTTATATTTTTATTGACGATTTGAACGTCAATTTACAAATGGTGATAGAGGGTTTAGCTGTTCCGAGATTTTTTTCTGACAGTGAAAAATATCATTTTGAAATTGTTCAGGCCGGACAAGCGGCTTCAGAAGGAAGAATCGGTTGCCAATGGCTTGAGACAACTGAAAACTCCAAACAATCTTTTATTTCCAGATTTGATAGTGAAACAACAATAAATGTTTGTGAAACTAAGCAATGGCTAAATCAAGAAATTACCGTTCAGGGAGAGATAATTGAAATTTATGAAGATTCCAGCGCTAATTTTTTCAATTTTGGCGCGCCTTATCCAAACCAGTGTTTTAGCGCCGTGATTTGGAATAATGGTTTACTTGAATTTCCGGAAATACTAAAAGAACATTATCAGAACAAAACGGTCAAAATCAAGGGGAAAATTACAGAGTATAACGGCCAACCGCAGATAATCCTTCAAAATTTAGAACAAATAAAATTTTAAATTAATAAATTAAATAAAAATTATGAATAGATTTTTTATTAAATCATTAATAATAACGGTTTTGGTTTTTCTTGGTATAATCGGTATTTGCGAATACGCCAGTAATTTGGTTTGGTCAAATCAAACTTTTACCATTCCCCAAAACGAAAATTTTCAAGTTTCGGCCGTTGGCGAAGTTTATGTTAAACCGGATACGGCGGAAATAAATTTAGGAGTGGAAAAAGAAGGAAAAACAGTCAGTAAGGCTCAGGAAGATGTTAATAAAATCAACAATGATTTTATTAACAGTTTAAAAGAGATAGGCTTAGAAGAGAAAGATATTAAGACTACCAGTTATAGTCTTAATCCTCGTTATGAATGGGACCAAAATGGAAAAAGAAGTCTTAATGGTTATCAGGCAATAATTAGTATTCTGATTAAGACTAAAGATTTTGATAAAATAAATCAGATTCTTGATAAAGGAACCTTGGTTGGCATAAATCAAATTAATAGTATTAGTTTCACTGTTGAAGATTCGGACAAGGCAAAAGCTGAAGCGCGCGATTTGGCCATTGTCGAAGCTAAAGAAAAAGCAGAAGGAATTGCCAAGGCTTCCGGTTTAAATTTGGGACGGTTGTTAAATGTAATTGTTTCAGATCAAAATTCTTATTCTTATTACGGTCTTGGCGGTAGAGACGAAATGATGAAAACAGTCGATTCAGCTTCAGCGCAGATTGAAAACGGAGAGACGAAAATTTCCGTTAATGTGTCATTAACTTACGCGGTTAAATAAAATATAAACAAAAAATAATCATATGGTTTGGTTACTTTTAATTACCGGGTTTTTAGGCGGAATTTTAAGAGGACTGGTAGGTTTTATCAAACATCAATTCTCTTATCGGGATACGGACTTTAAGTTGTTTTATTTTTTTGGCATGATGTTTCTTTCCGGAATAGTTGGAATGTTGGCGGCTTTGGCAATCAATGAAAGTCCGACTTTTTCTTTTATCGTCGGTTATGCCGGCGGAGACTTTCTGGAAAGCATTTATAAAATAGCGATTAAAAGTTCGTCATTTAAAACAGAGTAAAATAAAATAAATTATGGGATTACGCATTATTCCTCTAAGTGGGGTTGAAGAAGTTGGAAAAAATTGCACTATTTTAGAATTCAATTCGGAAATAATTATTATTGATTTGGGTTTGGATTTCCCCAATCAAGATATGCCCGGCATAGAGTATCTTTTGCCGGACATCACTTATTTAGAAAAGAATAAAAAAAGAATCAAAGGGCTGATTCTTACTCATGGACACTTGGATCATATCGGCGGAATTCCCTATGTTTTAGAAAGATTGGGGAATCCTCGTATTTTTGCGACACCCTTGACTATGGGTTTAGTTCAAGATCGTTTGTCAGAAATAGGTTTTAAAAATCCTAATTTGAATTTAATAAATCCGGATTATTCTTTTTCTTTAGGCAGTTTTAAAATTAATCCCTTTCGCGTGGTTCATAATATTCCAGACAGCGTTGGTCTGATAATAGAAACTCCTTTAGGGATAGTCGTCTGCACTGGTGATTTTAAATTTGATAGTCACCCGGTTGATCAAAAGCCGTTAGATGAAGAAAAACTCCGTCGTTTTGCCCAAAATGGAATTTTAGCTCTTCTTTCCGACAGCACTAACGCTACTTTACCAGGTAAGGCTGTTTCAGAAAAAGAGGTGGGAGAGGGAATAGAAAAAATTATCAGAGACGCACATAATAGTCGGGTTATTTTTACCACTTTTTCGACTCTCATTAGCCGTATTCAGCAATTGATTTATGCCGCTCGCAAAAATAATCGCAAAATAGCTTTAGTCGGTTATTCAATTAAAAAGAATATTCAAATTGCCCACGATCTTGGTTATTTAAACGTTTCTTCAGCAGATTTAATTAATTTAAATAAACCTGAAGATATTGATAATTACCCGAATAATCGGATAATTATTCTGGCGGCCGGAGCGCAAGGAGTAGAAGGATCTTCAATGGCTAAAATATCAGAGAATAAACATTGGTTAATAAAAATAAGAAGGGGAGATACTATAGTTATGTCGTCTTCCACTATTCCAGGCAACGAGTTTGCCATTCATCAGATGATGGATGGTTTAATTGATCAGGGAGCAAAAACAATTTATCAAGCCAGTTTGGGGCTAGGGCTCCATAGCTCAGGGCACGCTTATCAAGAAGATTTAAAAATGATGATTAAAATAGTTAGACCTAAATTTTTTATTCCGGTTCATGGAGAACACTATATGCAGGCCGAACACATTGAATTGGCTAAAGAGATGGGAATAAAAAAAGAAAATTGTTTTATGCTTTTTAATGGGGAAATTTTAGAAATAGACGACTTAAAAAGAGCTAAAGTTGTTTCGAAAAAGAAATTAGCCAATTCGTTAATGGCGGTTGAGTCTGATAAGGCAGTGATTTTAAACGAAGAAACAATGAGATTAAGACAAAGAATGGCTGAGTCGGGTGTTTGCGCTTTATCGGTTTCTCATCAGGATAAAAAGAAATTAAACTTTGAGATTGTTTTTTCTGGCTTATCAATAGAAGCAATTTTAGTGGAAGAAATAAAAAATAAGGCCGGAAAATTAATCAAAAAGTATGGCCTTAACAATCAAGCGCGAGAAAGAATAAAAATTAGCTTAGGTGATTTTTTGCTGAATAAAACAGGGAAAAAACCGGTTATTATTTTGTTTGTTTCTTAGTAAAAATACAATAGTGTTAACAATAGACTTTTTTATGTATTTCAAAGCGCCTAAAAGTAATTCGGAAATAATTTGGACTAAACATGCGGTTGATAAAATGCGTCAATATGGACTTTCGGAAAATTGTTTAAAACGTCTATTAAATCGCTCAAAACGTCAAGAACAGGGAATTGCTCCAAATACCATTGCTCTAATGATGCCGACGGGCGGACGGCGACCAACTGAAATTTGGTTGATGTATCAATTAATAGATGGTAGAAAAAAAATAATCACCGCTTGGCGCTATCCAGGCGCAAGTAAGCCAAAAAGTTTACCTATTCCGCAAGAAATAATTCAAGAATTGGGAAACGTTGTCAAATTTTAAAATTAGTTTAAAATTAAAACATGGTTAACAGAGGGAAAAATAAAGACTTAAGTGTTGAATTTTATGGTAAAATGCCGTTTAATTTTTGCGATCACTGGTGTGAACATTGTCAGGCGGCTGATAGATGCCAAGTATTTCAACAGTCTTTTAATTTACAGCTAACACATATAATTAAGGGAGAAGATGCGAATCATCCTGACATAATTATTGCTGATTTGAAAAAGATATTTAACAGTTTGATTAAGAACATAAAAAAAGACTTTAAAAAACGAGGAATAAATCCAAAAGATGTTAGGTTAAAAATTGTAGATCTTAATGCCGAATACAAAATACAAAAGCAAAATCTTTTATTGTGGCAATTGGGACGGAAGTTTGTTATGGAAACGGAAAAATTTATAAACGATCTAATTTTTAAAATAAACCAAGAGGATATAGAATTTACGGATAGCCTTAGAGAGGGAATAGAAAATTTTAATTGGTATTATGGTTTTTTTGGAGATAAAATTTATCGCGCCATTATTAATTGGCAAATTCTTGAAAAAGAAAAGAAGGGTGGACTCAGAGATTTGAGTGAAAAAGATATGAATGTTTCGGCCGAGTTAGCTTTTCGTTCTTTAAGGGTTTGTCAAAAATGTTTGGAAATTTTTTCACAAAATTTGTCGGGATATAAGAAGTGGGCTAATGATTTATCAATCCTGGCAAAATCAATTTTAGAAAAATTAGAAACAAAATTTACCGATTGTCATTCGGCTCAAGTTATTTTCCATAAAAAAATTTCAATTGATTAAATTTAGATCGTTTTTTATATAATTAATTTAATTTATATTAAAATGAGCAGTAAAAAGATTATGTTAATTGTTGGAGTTGTTTTGGTCGTTTTGGCTATTGTTTTGGTTTTGTTCGTCAAAGCGGTCAGCTATTGGATTGATCTAATCATTATAGCGGTTGGTTTAATTTTGATTATTTTGGCTTCTGCTAAAAAAGAAGCCAAAGGATTACCGACTATTCCTTCACCAATTTATCCGCCAGCTGAAATAAAAAACCCAGAGGATTCAAACAAGCCAGAGGCGTTTGTTTAGCGCGTTTTTTTTGAACGAATTTTTAGAAAAATACGCCTCTTTCTGGGGCGTATTTTTCTAAAAACGATAGGCTCTTTATAGAAATTAGATTTAATTCAAAATTTTTCCAACGATTTCTTGATGACCATTTAAGAACGACTTAGCTTCCAATGGTTTTTTTCCTTCAGGCTGAATTATTTTCAAAATTATGGCATCATCTCCACAGGCGACACAAAGATTGTTTTTTCCATTTAAGAATATTTTTCCGGGCGTATCAACATGTTCTAATGATAAAATTTCTCCTTGAATGATTTTAACAATTTTTCCATCTAAAACAGTGTAAGCGCTTGGCCAAGGACAATAAGCGCGAATGATTCTTTCAATTTCTTGAGCCGACTTGTTCCAATTGATTTTTCCTTCCTCCTTTTTTATTTGATGCGTGAAGGTGGCTTTGTTATGATCTTGCGGACAAGGGATAATTTTTTTATTAAACCAATCTGGTAAAGTTTTTATTAGTAAATCTCCGCTTAAATTAGCAATTTTTCCCATTAATGTTTCAGTTGTATCAGTGGCCTCAATTTCAGTTTCTTTTTGGGTGATAATTTTTCCATGGTCAACTTCGCTGTCCATTAAAACGATACTGGCGCCTATTTTTGTCTCTCCGGCTATAATAGCGCTCTGAATTGGCGTGGCGCCGCGATATTTTGGCAAAAAAGAGGGGTGAACATTTATTGAGCCGAATTTAGGCATATTTAAAATTACTTGAGGCAATATCAGTCCGTAAGAGGCGACGATAAAAAGATCGGCCGATAAAGACAAAAGTTTTTTTTGGAAATATTGATCACTAAGAGATTTTAATTGCCAAACAGTGATATTATTTTTTTCAGCCGTTATTTTAACCGGTGGGGGTGTTAAGATTTGTTTTCGGCCAACCGGTTGATCAAGCATGGTTATCAAGAGAAAAGGCTTAAATTCGCTTTTAATCAGTTTTTTAAGAATTAAATCGGCGAAAATCGGCGTACCCCAAAAAATTATTTTATATTTAATACTCATTTAACAAATTTTATTAATTGAATAATATTTAGAATAATATTTTATCAATAAATTTTTAAATTATGAAGATTCTTAAAAATTCCGGTAATTTTGAAATTTTAACCCCAACGGAAGAATTAAAAGATCAGTTGTTAAGAATTGAAAAAGCCGGTCGAACCTGTTATCAATCGGAAAAAGGGGAGATTAATTTGGAAACGGCGCAAAAGTTCGTTAAAATGATTATTGCGCGCGGTCATGAAAGCGTGTTGGAGCACAGCAATATGACAGTTCAATTTAATAATCTTTCTCGTGGCTTTACTCACGAGCAGGTTCGTCACAGATTAACAGCTATTTCACAGGAATCAACTCGTTATGTTGATTACGTCCACGAAGGAGACGGCCCTGATTTGGATAAGTTTGAGCTTAAATGTGTTATTCCTCCTCATTGCGACGAAACAGTAAAAATTGATTTGGATGACGGTAGAAAAATGTCGGCCGAAGAGATGTTTCAAGAGTATGAAAAATTTTATCGCGCCTTAAGAAAATCCGGTTGGCTGTCAGAAGATGCTCGTCAATTTTTGCCGATTGGCACTAAATCGCAAATTGTTATTTCCGCTAATTTTCGCGAGTGGCGGCATATTTTCGAAATGAGAACTTCGCAATTTGCGCATTGGGAAATTCGCAAAATAATGGACGAATTATTGGAAAAAATCAAAGAAATTATCCCTGGGATTTTTGCCGATTTTATAGAAGCCGGAAAAGATAAAAACGGATTAAAATATTTTCAAAAGATAAAACAGGTTTAGTTTTTAACTTATCAAATGAATTCAAGAAAACTTTTAAAAAGTTTTCTTTTATTTATTATCAATCCGCCATTCTATGTCTTTTTCATCGCCGGCAAATTCCAGCCAATCGCCATCATCGCCAACCACAAACCATTTGTTTTTAGTTTGACTCCAAATCATATGATTATCTTGAAAAAACGGTTTTTTAACCACTTCTTTGGGTTTTAATTTATCCAATTCAAGCCATTTTTTAAATACGGTTTCAATGGCGTAGTCAAGATTTCTCGATTTAGCCCATTCAGCCACTCGGTCAATCGCTTGTTTCGCTTGTTTTATTCCGCCGGCCAATTCTAAAAGTTGTTTAGCCGGTCTGGTATAGCGGGAATAGATAATTTTTTGTTTTTTAGCGTCCTGTTTTATTTGGTCTAAAGATAATCCCTTGGTATGAAAATAATGGTTAACCACCTGTTGGATAGAGGTTTCTTGTATTTGTTTTTTTTCTTTTTTTAGATTAATTTTTATTTTTTTGTCTCTCATAGCATAAAGTTTAACAGATTAAACTTGTTTATCAAGAGCCTGTTTATCGCTTATTGACTTTTTCTATTTTTTGCTATGATTTAAGAGTTAAAAGAAGATTTTTATATAATATAAATTACAAAAAAATTATGACCAATCAACAACAAGAACAACTTAAAAAATTTTTTATGACCCTGGAGAGAATTTCACATTCTCCCGGCGAACTTTACGATTTAGGGCTGGTGGTTTCCAATGAAATTAAAATTGACGATTTAATAAAAATTTTGAAAGAATATGGAGTAAAAGCCGAAAGCCTTATTTTGTCAGAAAACACGCCCGGGACAATGGAACTCAAGAATACTCTGAAAACGATTGGCTAAAATCAATCTTAAAACAAATATTCAAAGACAATCCCAACCCCAACCGTTTCAGGCATACTCATGATGATTGGACTAACAAAATCATTCCCAAAGCGGAAGAATTAATCAAAAAAGCGTTTCAAGACAAAAACCTTTCAATTCCCAAGTTCAAAGTCATTCTCATCCCGGCTTTGATTGCCAACCTCAAAACAACCCTTTATCAGCCTCAAGACTCAAAAACAAAC
>Ga0066637_10000972_pt1 | contig 18089 bp, 14 predicted proteins | sample CryGeyCG2014_020_FD_62737 | JGI IMG/M metagenome (GOLD analysis project Ga0066637, IMG submission 62737) | Groundwater microbial communities from aquifer - Crystal Geyser CG08_land_8/20/14_0.20 | ecosystem: Environmental > Aquatic > Deep subsurface > Groundwater | place: USA: Utah: Grand County...
ATCAAAGCATCCACTGCTTCTTGCATCATGCGCTTTTCATTGCGACAAATCACTTCTGGAGCATTTAAATCCAATAAACGTTTCAAACGATTGTTGCGGTTAATCACTCGGCGATACAAATCATTCAAATCCGAAGTAGCAAACCGTCCGCCATCCAAAGCCACCATGGGACGCAAATCCGGCGGCACCACGGGAATAACTGTTAATACCATCCATTCAGGGCGAATTCCGTTATGATGCAAGCTCTTGAGAAGTTTAACGCGGCGCACCAAACGATCGCGCTTAGCTCCCTTGGATTTTTTAATTTCCTCTTCTAAATTTTTAATGGTTTCAACCAAATTCAATTTTTCTAAAAGCTTACGAATTGCCTCAGCACCAATCTCAGCATCAAACAAATGACCATAGCGCAAGGCCATTTCCTGATAGCGATTCTCGGAAACAATCTTTAGCATCTGAATCTCTCTTAAATCTTCTTCCGCCACTTTAAAATCCTCTTCCAAAACCTCTAATTTGCGATCGCGCTCCTTAGCCAATTCTTCGAGTACATCCCGACTCTGCTTTTTGTCATTAGCTTCTTTAACTTGCCGTTCATGTTCTTTACTAATTTGTTTTCTTTTGCTCTTATATTCTTGTTTTAATAAATCATGAGCCTGTTGCTTGCCTGCTTCATCTACTTTGGTAATTATAAAACTGGCAAAGTAAATAACTTTCTCCAAAGCTTGAATAGATAAATCAAGAATTAAACCAAGCTTAGAAGGAATAGAACGTAAAAACCAAATATGTGTTACGGGAGATGATAATTCAATATGACCCATGCGTTGACGCCGCACCAAGGAATGAGTAACTTCTACGCCGCACTTGTCGCAAACAATGCCTTTGTAACGAATCTTTTTGTATTTGCCACAGTAACATTCCCAATCTTTGGTTGGACCAAAAATTTCTTCAGCAAACAAACCGCCTTTTTCAGGCTTTTGTGTTCGGTAATTAATAGTTTCCGGCTTGCTGACCTCGCCATAAGACCAGCTATGAATGATATCTGGCGAAGCAATGCGTAAACGCAACGCGTCAAAGTCAGTAGCCTGAAGTTGATCATGTCTCATAAGTAAAGCTATTAAATAAAAATTATATAAATTAGGTTTCTATTTCGCTGTCTTTGCCATAAACAATATCTTCAGCTTCTCTGGCCTGACGGCGTTCAACTTCAAGTTCTTCAGCTGACACATAATCACCTTGGCTATTTTTACCTAAAAGTTCCACATCCAAAGCCAAACCTTTTATTTCACGCACTAAAACATTAAAAGATTCTGGTAAATTTACCCGGGTAATTTTTTCACCTTTTATAATGGCTTCATAAGCTTTGGAACGACCGGGAACATCATCAGATTTAATGGTTAACATTTCTTGCAAAGTATGAGCAGCCCCATAGGCTTCCAAAGCCCAAACTTCCATTTCACCAAATCTTTGACCGCCAAATTGCGCTTTGCCACCCAAAGGTTGCTGGGTGATTAAACTGTAAGGGCCAATTGAACGTTGGTGGATTTTGTCTTCCACCATGTGGTTTAATTTCAACATATAATTGTAACCAACAGTAGTCTGGCTGTCAAAAGGCTCGCCCGTACGGCCATCATATAACTGCACCTGGCCGCTAGAAGAAAAACCAGCTTTGTCCAATTCTTCTTTAATTTGTTCCTCTGTTATGCCATTCAAAGTTGGCGTAGCGCATTTATAACCCAAAGCATTAGCCGCTAAGCCTAAGTGAGTTTCTAACAACTGTCCTAAATTCATACGTGAAATCACTCCTAGAGGTGAAAGAATAATATCTACAGTCGTGCCATCTTCCAAACAAGGCATGTCTGCAACAGGCACCACGCGGGAAATCACACCCTTGTTGCCATGACGACCCGCCATCTTATCGCCAACTTGAATTTTGCGCAAGTCAGCGACTGTGACTTGAACTTGTTCAATTACACCTGGTTGAAGCTTATCGCCATTTTCAGTTGAAAAAACTTTAATATCAATCACCTTGCCATGCTCGCCATGTTCCAAGTACAAAGAAGAATCACGCACATCGCGAGCTTTTTCACCAAAAATAGCCCGCAATAATCTTTCTTCTGGTGATAATTCAGTTTCTCCTTTAGGGGTAATTTTACCAACTAAAATATCACCTGATTGCACTTCAGCGCCAATCCGCACAATGCCTTCAAAATCAAGATTCTTTAATTTTTCTTCACTAACATTAGGAATATCTGAAGTTATTACTTCCGGCCCTAATTTAGTTTCACGAACATCAATTTTGTAATCCTCAATATGAATAGAAGTATATTTATCATTTTGTACTAAACGTTCAGAAATAATAACAGCATCTTCATAGTTATAACCATCCCAAACCATGTAAGCTACTAAAACATTTTGGCCCAAAGCTAATTCACCCTTTTGCGTAGAAGGACCATCACATAAAGGATCACCTACTTTAACTTTATCACCTAATTCAACAATTGGTTTTTGATTAATACATGAAGAAGCATTGGAACGGACAAATTTATTTAAATGAATTTCTTGAACTCCACCTTTTTTAGGAGTCACAATAATCTTTTCACCATCAACTTGAGTAACTTCACCAGCCACTTCAGCTAAAATAACATAGCCACTATTCTCTGCCGCAGCTTTTTCTACACCAGTGCCAACAATCGGTGAATCCTGTATAATACAAGGCATGGCTTGACGTTGCATATTTGAACCCATTAAAGCGCGCGTGGCATCATCATGTTCAAGAAAAGGAATAAGTGATGTAGCAATACTCAAAATCTGGTTAGAAGCCACATCCATGTAATCAACCCTATCAACAGCAATCACGCCTGGCTCGCCCTTGATACGAGCGGCCACGCGCTCCTGCAATAAATATCCATCTTTGTCTACTGGCGTAGTCGCGCTAACGGTTACGATTCGTTCTTCTTGAAAGGAATTAAGATAAATAATTTCATTAGTAACTTTAACTTTGCCTTTTTCTTTAATGATCTTGCGATAAGGGGTCTCTAAAAAGCCAAAGGAATTAATTTTAGCAAAACTGGCCAAGTGGCCAACCAAACCAATATTTGGTCCTTCTGGCGTAGCAATCGGACAAATTCGACCATAGTGAGTAGTATGAACATCACGGACTTCAAAACCAGCCCTATCACGTGATAAACCACCAGGCCCCAAAGCCGAAACTCGACGCTTATGTTCAAGTTCAGCTAAAGGATTAACCTGATCCATAAATTGGGAAAGCTGAGAACTCATAAAGAATTCGCGTACAGCCCCAATTACAGGTCGGGCATTAATCAATTTGTTAGGCACCAAACTATCTAATTCATAGGTGCTCATACGATCTTTGATAATTCTATCCATGCGCGCCAAACCAACGCGAAAACGATTTTGGACTAATTCACCCACCGCTCGGATACGACGGTTACCTAAATGATCAATATCATCTGGTTCTTCTTGAGTAACATTTAAACGGACAACTTCTTTTAACACCAAGAGTAATTTTTCCGGTGATAAAACCCTGCTATCTTTTATATCATATTGTTTGGTAGTTAAATTCAAATCAAATTTAGTATTAAATTTATAGACACCCACCCGGCCAAGATCATAGCGATTAAAATTTAAAAACATAGCCTGAATCAAGCTCTTGGCATTATCAGAAGTAGCAAGGTCTCCGGGACGGATACGGCGATAAACTTCTATCAAACCTTCATCTTCATTGTGAGCCAAATCTTTTTTAATTGTGGCTTCAATATAATCAATATTAGGATGGATATTGACATCCGCAAATAATTCAATAATCTTTTTGTCTGTAGCATAACCAAAAGCCCGCAACAAAGAAGTAGCGGCAACTTTACGCTTACGATCTACTTTTACCCATAAAACATTATTTTGATCAGTTTCAATTTCAATCCAAGCTCCACGATTAGGAATAATCTTGGCGCCATAATATCTCCGGCCACGCACATTCTCCGCAGTAAAAAAAGCCCCAGCGCTTCTAATTAATTGTGACACCACCGTACGCTCAATGCCATTGATTACAAAAGTTCCGCGTTTTGTCATCATGGGTATATCACCTAGATATATTTCTTGCTTTTCTGTTTTACCAGTACGACTATTAACCAGTTTAGCATTGACTCGGATAGGCGCCTCATAACTGGTATTCTTGTCACGACAAATAACTTCGTCAAATTTAACTTCATCAATATAATAGTCTTCAAAATATAATTCCAAATCACGACCCGTAAAATCAGTGATTGGCGAAATTTCATCAAATAATTCTTTAATACCTTCTTTAAAAAACCAATTATAAGATTCTTTTTGAATCTCAATTAAGTCTGGCAAGGGAACTGTGTCTCGTACCTCAGTAAAAAACTTGCGTCCTTTGATAATGGTTGGTTGGCGCTTGTATATAGGCATAAATATAATTTAAATTTAGATAAACTATAAATAATTTAATAAAACAAAAAACCCATCCCTAATAGGCTGGTCTAAAAAATCGTTATTTATCTTGTACGCAAATGTTTAAAAACATGGTCTGTGGCACGTACCCCAAATGTCCTCGTAAGAAACATCCAGAGAACACGCACGCCCAGGAGAAATAACTGGTTCAGACACCTTGCATGACAGGAGACCCCTTTTTAGCGCACGAAGTTGCTTAATTTAGCAATTTTCCAAAGAAAATCAAAGCGACACTATATTACATCATTATTCAAGGCTTGTCAAATCTAAGCAGTGGAAAAACTAGTTAACAAATTTAAATATTTTTTCACTTATTTTAGCCAAAAAATATATTACTATTTCATCTATTCAATCATTTATCCACAGAAATAAAATACACCTTCTATTAGTTAGAAGGTGTATTTTATTATTTGATTTATTTCGGTACAAAGGCCAATAAGCCGGCAATTCTAGCTTGTTTAATGGCTTGCGCCACTTTTCTCTGGTGCAAAGCGCATAAGCCACTACGACGCCGAGGAGCAATCTTCAAGTAAGAAGAAGTAAAACGACGTAAAAGTTGTACATTCTTATAATCAACTTCCTCTTTATTATTTACACAAAAATGACATTGCCTTGTCTTCACTACTTTTTTCATAAGACTATAATTTAGAACGGAATATCTTCCACTTTAATTTCTTCTTCCAATCTCCCTTCATTTGGGAGCGGAGGTGTATCATTGTCAACATTAATAGTTGGCGTACCTCTACTTTCACCGCGAGGACCATCAAGCATAATCATATTATCAACAACAATTTCCGTACGATAACGTTTAATACCATCATTACCAGTCCAATCACGAGTTTGCAAACGACCTTCAAAATATACCCGCTGGCCCTTGTTTAAATATTGACCAGCAATTTCTGCCAATTTACCCCAAAGAACGCAATTATGGAATTCCACTTGTTCTTCTTTGTTACCAGTTTGTTTGTTATACCAAACACGATTAGTCGCTACACCTAGAGTCGTCACGCTGTTGCCATTAGGCGTAGTACGGACTTCAGGGTCTCGGGTTAAACGACCCAAGATAGTTGCACGATTGAGATCCATATAATTTAAATCTAAAATTTAAGATTAAAGATAAGTAAAGATATTATACATTATTTAAATCAATTTCCAAAATCTCATCCAGCTTCTTGTCAATCTCATCTAATTTAATTTTTTTCTTAGATTTGTCTTCTTTGATTATTTTACTCTTAGTTTCTTCAGCTTTAACCACAGTAATACCTTCAGCTTCTTCACGAGTCGTTGGTTGGGCATCAACTTTTTCAGATTCGCCTACAGCCTTTCGCAATGGCTCACGAGCAGTCATAGGCTTTCTAACTTCTTCGCCAATCGGCACTCCAAAGTTAATTTTTCTTTCAATATTAGATTTAGGATTATACTTCTTAACTAAGACACGCAACAACTCAGGAATAAGGCTAAGCTGTTTTTTCATTTCTTTCACAGCCTTTGATTCAGCTTGAAAATAGCCTAATTGAAAATATCCATAGCGGATATGTTTCATAGGATAAGCCAAACGCTTTTTATCTAATTCTTCCACAGTTAAATTTGTACCACCAATAGCTTCAATAGTAGACTTGACCTTAGTGATTAAAGGCTTGACTTCATCTTCAGCTAAAGTTCCAGGTAGGATGAATAATAATTCGTAATTTATCATATAGCTTGTTATTTTGCCTGTACCGACCATATCAGGCGATTATGCTAATTTCCAGAGTGGGGATATAATAACAAAGTCTGTTTAAGCTGTCAAATGGAAGACTATCCCCAATTATGGTATAATATCCGCATAAATTTATTCATACACCTTATGTTACCTATCCAAACCTTTAATCAACTTCTCAAAGATAAATTCAAGCTAAATGCAACTGAACTTAAAAATTATAATTCTAAAGCCAAAAAAGTGAACAAACAACTGGAAGAATACCTAACTGATGAAGGTATTGTTGATGAACTAGATTTGTATACTAAAGTAGCGGAAAAATTCAATCTTTCCATTGTCAGCCTTAAAGACAAAGAAATTAAAAAAGAAATCCTTAATCTAGTGCCTGCCCCACTATCCCAAACCCACCAAGTTATAGCTTTTGAAACAACTAAAGATACTGTTAGCCTGGCCATGCTGGATCCACAAGATATTCAAACCATTGAATTCTTGCATCGTAAAATAGGGCTAATACCTAAAATATATATCACCACCCCTTCAGATATCAAAGAAGCCCTGCACCGTTACCGGGCTAATTTAGAAAGTGAAGTCTCCATTCAACAATTAACCAAAGGTGAAGAAATCGGTGCTAAAGAATTGAAAAAAGTCGCTGAAGAATTGCCGATTATTAATATCGTTAATAGCATTTTAGAACATGCAGTCTATGAAGGAGCTTCAGACATTCATATTGAACCTACAGAAAAAGAAGTTATTGTCCGCTATCGCGTTGATGGCATGCTACGCACGGTCATGACCTTACCCAAAACTGTTAAAGATGGTATTGTAGCTCGTATTAAAGTTCTTTCTAATCTCAAACTGGATGAGCATATGAAGCCACAAGATGGCCGCTTCAAAATTCAACAGCAAGAAGAAAAATTCTCTTTCCGTGTTTCTATTATACCTGTCTATGATGGTGAAAAAATAGTTATGCGCCTCTTGCATGAAGGCCAAAAGCCCTTGACTCTAGATAAGCTTGGATTTTTGCCAGAAATGAAAAAAATTGTGGAAAATGCCATTAAAAAACCCCATGGCATGATTTTGGTAACTGGCCCAACCGGTTCTGGTAAAACCACAACTTTGTATTCTATTCTTGGTATCTTAAACCAGCCTAATGTTAATATTTTAACCATTGAAGATCCTATTGAATATCATGTTAAAGGCATTAATCAAAGCCAAACCAACACTCAAATTGGCTTTACTTTCGCCTCTGGTCTGCGGGCTTTCCTGCGCCAAGATCCAGACATTATTATGGTTGGAGAAATTCGTGACCAAGAAACGGCAGAAATTGCCATTCATGCGGCTATGACTGGCCATTTAGTTTTATCCACTTTGCACACCAATGATGCGCCAACCACTTTACCACGCTTGTTAGACATGGATATCCCTCCTTTCCTTGTTGCTTTTACTACCAATATTATAATTGCTCAACGCTTGGTGAGAAAAATTTGCCAAGATTGCAAAAAGGAATACATATTAGAAAAAGGAGAGATTGATGAATTGGGTAAATCATTTGATATTAAACAGCTCAAAGAGCTTTTCAGCAAACAAAATATAAAACTAGAAGGCAAAAAATCAACTCTGCAAAGCATGTCTTTTTACCATGGTGAAGGCTGCCGCCGCTGTAGTAATTCTGGTTATAAAGGTCGGATTGGTATTTATGAAATTCTTGAAATCAACCAAGACATTGTTAAAAAAATCAATGAACGAGCCACAGCTGATATCATTAAACAATTTGCCCGCGAACAAGGTATGATGACAATTATGGAAGATGGTTTAATCAAAGCCAAGCAGGGTATTACTACTATTGAAGAAATCTTGCGTGTATCTAGAAATTAATTTATGAAAAAAAAGGAGAAACAATTATCACCACTGGAACAAAAACTTAATAATTGGGTAGCTAAATATCTCACCAGGATTCCTTTTATTCAAAAAATCTTTTTTGTTGACCATTTACGTACCATGATTCATGCCGGGCTATCTTTAACTGAAAGTCTAGATACTCTAAGCAAAGAAATTGAAAATAAAAAATTAAAAGCCATCATCGCTGAAATTAAACAAGGCGTGGAGAAAGGCCAACAGTTATCTGAAGTCTTGGCTGAACACCCTAAAGCCTTTCCACCAATCTATGTAAAAATGATTGCCGCTGGTGAAACTGGCGGTAAACTAGAAGAATCTCTCGAACAAGTAGTAACACAAATGAAAAAAAGCCAAGAATTAACTTCTAGCATTCGCGGAGCTATGATTTATCCAGCCATAATTCTCGTAGCCATGGGCGGTATTGGTATTATGATGGTGACAGTTGTACTACCTAAACTGATGGAACTATTTAAAGAATTTGATGCTGAACTACCATTGGCTACCAAAGTCCTAATTGCCATTACCAATTTCATGAGTGACGTAACATACTTAACTATCACTATTATTTTATTAATCGGTATAATCGCCGGCTATATCTTCACCTTAAAAAAATCTCCTGTTTTTCGCCATGCCGTACATAATTTCAACCTGCATTTGCCAATTGTTGGACAAGTGATGAAAAAAATAAATTTAGCCCGATTTTCCATGACCCTATCTTCCTTGCTCAAAAGTACTATCCCCATTGTCGACGCTACTGATATTACCGCTGACACCTGTGGCAATGTTCTCTACCAAGAAGCATTGCATAAGGCAGCGGAAAAGATAAAGACAGGAACATCTCTGTCAGAAATCTTGGCTGAACACTACAAACTTTTTCCCCCCATGGTTACGGAAATGGTCATGGTTGGTGAACGTTCTGGTGAGATAGAACAAATGCTGACTGAATTATCTAATTTTTATAGTAATGAAGTGGACAAAACCATGAAAAACTTCACCCAAGTGATTGAACCAGTCATAATCCTAGTGTTAGGCTTGGCCGTTGCTGGCATGGCTATTGCCGTGATTATGCCCATGTATACTTTAGTGCAAAATTTTTAAATTAGAAAATTTTTAGTCTAACTCCCCAAAAAGGAGTTTTTTTGGTATAATATGAAAGTAATATGTTTATCAATCCTTTTCCACAAGCTTTTGGCCTAGATATTGGCGACCTGACTATTAAACTAGTCCAGCTTCATAATAAATCATATTTTTCTAAAAAGCCAAGCTACCAATTAATTGAGTGTCGCAGTATTGATTTACCGCCCGGCCTGATTGTTAATGGCGAACTACAGAAGCCAGAAGAAGTCCGCCATCGCCTACAATATCTACTTAGAGGCAGAGGCAAACAAAAACCAATTAAAAGCCCCTGGGTAGTAGCCTCTTTGCCAGAGACTCAAGGTTTTATTAAACTCATTCAAACTAAAACACCAACTGAAAAACTATTAGATGATGATATCAAAACTTTAGCAAAAAAACATATTCCCTTTGAGGAAGATGATGAATACTATATTGAATGGCAAATCATGCCAGACCGAGATGATGATAATAAAACCAGAATTTTAATTGGGGCTATCCCCAAAAATATTGCTGATTCATACACCTACCTTTTAGAAAGTTTGGGTTTAGGTATAGTAGCTTTAGAAATTGAAGCCTTAGCTATCGCCAGAGCCATGATTACTTCTCAAAAAGAATATGAGGGCGAAGCTCGAGCTTTATTAGATATTGGCGCAGCTCGTTCCAGTTTTATGGTTTATGACCATGACATTATCCAATTTTCTACTTCCTTGCCTTTTTCTGGAGAAATTCTAACCATGGCAATAGAGCAACAACTCCATATCACGCCTGAAGAAGCTGAAAAGATCAAATATGAACAAGGTTTAAATTATCATAATAAAAAAACCAAAACCTGGGAAATTACAGCTAAAATGATAGATGACTTAGTAAAACATATTGAAGATGCCATTGCTTTCTATTACTCACATTTTCCTGATACCAATCACGTCACTCGCATTACCATGTGTGGCGGCGGTTCTAATCTGCAACGTCTAGATCAAGTTTTAACGAGTAAACTAAAAATTTTAACTAAACCCGGACATCCTTGGAAAAATCTAATGAGTAAAAAGCCAATCGCTATATCAGAAGAAAAATCTCTAAGTTACTCTTCAGCCATTGGTTTGGCTTTGCGGGCAGCAGACAACCCTTTTTTTACTCACGACGCCATATGATCCCCCATCGCCTAAACTTACTATCGCCAGACAAGCGCCAGCACTTGAAACGAATGGTTAATTTTCAATTTGCCAAAAACATTTTAGAATTAATTTTAATTTTTATTAGTATTGCCGGCATCATTTTCCTCGGTGGCCAGTGGGTCTTACAAAACCATTTTAATGATTTAGCTGCTCATATTATTTCTGTAAGTAATAAATATGGAGAAACTAACCAAAGTATTAAAGATATTAATACAACCTTAAATAAGGTGGATAAAATTCAAAAAGAATATATTCTATGGACACCATTTCTAATTGATTTAAGCCAAGTCATACCTGATTCCGTTATTTTGTCAGCTTTAACCTTTAGCAAAAATAATGAAACTTTGATTATTCAAGGTATGGCGCCAACCCGTGATGACTTACTGCAACTGAAAAACAATTTAGAAAATCTTTCTTGGATTAATCTAGTTGAGATTCCCCCCGACCAACTGACTATTAAAGACAGTATTCAATTTGCCTTAACTCCTGAAATCAATCTATGAAATTATCACTTACCAAAAGATTGATCCTCTATATTATTGGTATTACCTTTGGTCTCTTAATCATAGCTGTCTTTATAGTCGCCCCATCTGTCAGTAAAATCTTAACTATTAAAGAAGATACTAATAATATTCAAGGAGAATTAGAAAAACGTTATCAAAGAACCCAAAAATTAAAAAGATCAATTCAAGAATTAAATAGTCTCAAAGAAGAAACAAAAATATTTGCCCAAGCCACCATTAGACAGGGAGAAGAATTACGTGTAATTACTGAATTAGAAAATTTGGCTAATATCTATAATATTGACCAAACTCTAAATCTGAAATTTTACAATATTGATGAAGACAATCCTGTCAAAGGTATCAATGCCAAAGCATATGCTCTGCCCCAATACTATCAATTCTCCTTTTTAAACAATGGCCAATTTGAAGATCAAATCAAATATCTTCAAGCTCTGGAAACTTTGCCATATTATCTTACCATTGATAATTTGCGTTTAGAAAAACGTGGCGGTGAAGAAAATATAAAATTTCCAATTACCATCCGTTTTGATGCCATACTCTATGTTGACCCTACATAAAAAACCAAAAGAACCAGTTTACCGATCGCCCGAATACAAGCAATTTCTGATTTTGCGTTTACTAAACCTAATTATGGTGGGAGTAATGTTATTGAGCGCTTTTTATATCATCTGGTTTGTCCACAACAATGTCTATAATGTCATTGACCAAGCCATAGTCATTATCTCAGCGCAAGATAACATCGTCACTGAAGCTATCAATTTTGAAAAATATGAAAAAGTGAAAAACAATTGGACAAACAAAACCATGCAGGTTGAATTAGATATTCTAAAAGATCCTTTTAATACCCTAGGGGCAACTTTACCTATTGAAAAATAATATGCAATATTTGTTTGGGCTGGGCCACCAACCACATATTTCTACCGCTGAACTTGAAGCGGTTTTTTCAATATCACCTAAACTGGTGAATAACAACTATGGACTTATGAACTTGAAGGCTGAAATTGACAGTGAAAAACTGATACAGCAATTGGGTGGAGTAATTAAAATTGCTCGGGTGATAAAATCAACTGGCGATACAGTGAAGACTATAGTAAATTTTTTGAATAAAAATAAGCAAGGAAAAATTCACTTTTCTATTAAAAATAAAAAACTCGGTTTAGCAATCAAAAAACAGCTTAGAAATCAAGGCCATTCTGTCCGCTATATTGAACCCAAAAATACAGCCACGATATTGCATAATAATCTAATTGCCAAAGAAAGTGATTTCACTATTGTAAATAATCAAGTTTTTATCACCACAGCTATTCAACCTTTTGAAGATATGACTCAACGTGATTATGAACGTCCAGGTAGTGATAATGTAGCTGGCATGCTGCCTCCTAAATTAGCCAAAATCATGATTAATCTATCACAAAAAGATTTTTCAAAAGTATTACTCGATCCTTTTTGTGGCTCTGGTACTGTTCTTATGGAAGCAGCAGTTATGGGTTACAAAAAACTCCTAGGTAATGATCTCTCAGCCAAGGCAGTAGAAGATACTAATAAAAATCTCAAATGGCTAATTGATCAATATCAGCTGACTAATATAAAATTTGAACTTTTTCAAACCGATGCTATAAAACTTCATAGCCAGCTACAGCCTAACTCTGTTGATTTTATTGTGACTGAGCCATATTTGGGCAAACCATTGAAAGGTAGGGAAAGCAGGGAACAATTAAATAAACAAACTAAAGAATTAGCTGATTTGTATATTCATAGTTTTCAAACTTTTTCTAAATTATTAAAACCAACTGGGATTATCATATTTATTATCCCCAAATTCAAATATCAGGATGACTGGATAGAAATTGATTGTGTAGAAAAAATAAAAAAGATAGGCTTTGCTTGCCTACCTTTTGCTAAGAATAAATCCCTGTTATATCACCGACCCAAGCAACATTTGGGACGAACAATTTGGAGATTTAAAAAATTCTGATATCAATGTGACATATTAATTATATATCTTCTCTACTGCCACGCCAGTATAGTAATATTTTAATAATTCTTCATAGTTCAAACCAAGATCTTTAGCTCGTTTATTAGCATCACGTTGACTCATACCAACTCCATGACCTAAACGACTCCAGCCGGTGTCATATTCTGTATGTACTGGCACCAGCCAAGCCTTGTCTGCACCACCCCAAGCATCTGACCAGTTACGAGTCCAGCCATTGCTACGTCCAAAATATGGCGTGGTTACAATTTCATCATTATAGGTCACCATCATACCCCTAGTAGCTGATACTGCTTCCACCACATTAGGTAAAGCTTCTTCGGCTTCTACGCCAAGATATAATTGGTCAAAAGTATTACCCACCACATCAAAAAATGGATAGCTACCAATGTGGGTATAAGCATAATTGCGAAAAGCAACAATATTAGCTTTAACAAATTCAATTTCATCTAAACGGCCAACTTCAGCCATGCCTTTGGCATAATCTTCCAATAATAAATCATTAACTACATACATTTGTTGGTCAATTTCACCGCGGCGATATTCTACAGCACCACGATACTGATTAAAATTAGCTGAACTTACCCAGCTGGCATTGCGGTTTAGGTTAATAATATAAAAAACGGCATGGGGATTATTTTGCGGTTCTAAACGTACAAAATTTTCTGCTTTAAAATCCAAAATTTTGCCATCAAAACTATAGACACCATCATTATATTTCAAAACGGCGAATTTACCTTTATCTAACACCCCCATTTTTTTATCACCATCAAAAACATTATAGTCATCTTCATAAGAACGGAATTGTATAAAATTTTCTGGAGCTTGAATGCCCACGCGAAGTCGTGGTTCATAGTCTAAACGCGGTTTAGCTTCAATCACTGCTGGTGCCTGATAGCTGCTGGGAGCATCAGCAGTTACTACTACAGGAATTATTAATTCATCTGTCCATTTGCCCTCATCAATAGATAAGGTAAATCTGATTGTATAATCCCCTTTTTTAGCTGGAGCGCGGAAATAAAAAGTCTGACGTAAAAACTTGTTTACTAAAACTTCTTCTTCACCAGCTAAAACTGTTTCCTCATCTAACCAACTAACATCCATAAACTGATTATCAGCAGTTGTTAACTTATATTTTTTCCAAACACTATTACCTTTATTTTGATAACCAATAATAATCTTGATTTCTTCTCCGCCCGCAGCGCTAACTGACTTTTTACTTAAAATTAATCTTTGCCCAGCATAACTGTCATCACTAGTGGCTGTTGCAGCAATTACTGATGTGACTATTTTAGGAACTACATTAATTTTTACAAAAAAATAACCATTACCCAACCAAGAATGATTTTCTGCCGCTAAATAAAAATACTCAATATACTCGCCAATCTGGCTTGGTGCTTTTAATTCTAAAGCTAATTCACCAATTTCACCGGGCTTAACTTTACCTAATATTTTGGCTGTTTGTTTAACACTCAGCCAATTACTGCCTTGAAATTCAGAATTACGATATTTTGGTTCAACAGTATAGGCAGAAATATAATGACCACTGGTAGCATCCCAAGTAGCGTTACCATTATTTTTAAATTTAAATACTATAGTTTTAGTTGCTCCCGCTTCAATCTGAACTGGATCATTTTCTGACTGAGAAACATACTTAGCTGAATAACCTTCAGCATCACGAATGAATAAATCTGTTTTAGCAGCATAAGCAATTTCTACACCTAATAATTTTCTAACCAAATTGCTAAAATGCAAATAATTTTGACTAATATCCTCTAGACCTTGTTCTAATACTGGTTTAGTTTGAATATTTGAATTAATAGCCACTTCAACCGTATACAAAATCCAAGCTACTAATATAACTACTAACAAAGAAAAAACAAGATTAGGCAATATACCCAGCTTCTTATACCAACCTTTTTTCTGGATTGACTGATATTTTTCCTTATATACTTCAATCGGACGTTTAAAAGCCAAAATTTCTTCAATAGTTTTGTTTTTGTCAAGCTCCTCCATAAATTATTTAATGCCTATATTATATAAAAAAAAAAGCCTTTTTGTCAATTGATTTTTCCGCTTAAAAATGATAAGCTAAGCCATATGTCAATCACCAAACAAATTGCCCATAATACTGCTTATCAACTAATTGGAAAAGTAATTTCCACCCTCTTAGGGCTGATAGCTTTAGGTATGCTGACTCGTTATTTGGGCCAGGAACAATTTGGCTGGTATATTACAGTCGTCACTTTCTTAGGCTTTATTGGTATTTTAATTGACTTTGGCTTAATTCCAATCACAGCTCAAATGATGAGTGAACCGGAATATGATAAAGAACGCTTATTTAAAAATTTACTCGGTTTTCGTTTTACCACCGCCATAATCTTTTTAGCCACAGCTCCTTTAATTGCCTTGCTTTTCCCCTATCCTAAAGAAGTTAAGATAGCTATTAGTTTTATGGCCATTGCCTTTCTTGGTATAGCCATGAATCAAATTTTTCTTGGTTTTTATCAAACCAAATTAAAAATGCACTTACAGGCCATTGGTGAAATTGTCGGCCGAATTGTCTTAGTAATCGGCCTATGGTTGTTAATTTCTAAAGAAACTAGCTTTTTGCCCATCATGGTAATCGTAATTTTAAGCAACCTAGCCTATACTACTGTACTCTGGCTATCAGCCAAAAAATACACGGCCATTAGTTTTGGTTTTGATTGGTTTCTATGGAAAAAAATCATGGTTAAAATGTGGCCAATCGCTATTTCTATTATTTTTAATGTCGTCTATCTCAAAGGAGATATTATTTTATTATCAATTTTCAAAACACAATCAGAAGTTGGCATTTATGGCGCGGCTTATCGGGTAATAGATATCCTCGCGCAAATGGCTATGATAATAATGGGTATAATGTTGCCATTATTAGCTTTTAATTGGACACGTAATTTCAAAGACAAATTTAAACATTTTTATCAACAGTCTTTTGACATCATGATGCTATTGGCCGTACCAATAATGGTGGGTACAGTTGTTTTGGCTGATAAAATTATGAAATTGGTTGGTGGCTTAGAGTTTATTACCTCAGGTAAACCTTTACAAATCTTAGCCATGGCTATTTTTGGCCTTTACGTCGGGGCCATCTTTGGCCATACAGCTGTGGCTATAAACCGGCAAAAGCAAACCATGTGGATATATATTTCTGATGCTGTTATTACTTTAATAGGCTATTTAATCTTCATTCCCAAGTATGGCATGTATGGCGCCGCTTGGATGACCGTCTTTTCCGAAGTTTATGCTGGTGTTTTATTGTGGCTAACCATTCGCCATTACAGTAAGGAAAGTTTACAACTAAAAACCTTTGGTAAAATTGTTTTAGCTAGTCTAGTTATGGGTGTTAGTCTATTTTTCTTCCATGGACTACCTGTTTTACTCTCAGTCGCCATTGGTATAGCCATTTATATAATGCTACTAACAATTTTAAGAGCTATTTCTAAACAAACACTTAGAGAAATACTACCTTTTAAACAAGACTAACTATGTTTTGGTTACTTACACTCTTCTGTGTATTTTTCATCTTTATCACCTGGACTAGATTTCATTTAGGCCTCTGCCTTTTATTTTTCTTGTTACCAACTTACTTAATTCGTTTTTCTATTGGTTCATTACCTACAACTTTATTAGAAACCATGATAGGAATTATTATCATAGTCTGGCTGATAAAATATCATGGACAAATAATTGACAAAATTAGGAATAAAATCTCACAAAATTACAATTACACACTCATCTTTGCAATCACATTATTTCTAATTGCAGCCACAATCTCTGTTTTTACTTCAACTAATTTGCAAGCAGCAGCCGGTGAATGGAAAGCTTTTTATTTAGAACCAATTTTACTCTTCCTAATCTTAATTACGACCATAGAAAACCAAAAACAACTTAAACATATTATTTTTGCCCTGGTTCTCTCAGGCTTGTTAACTGCCATCCTGGCAATTTATCAACATTTCACTGGTTGGATGGTGCCTTGGGATTTTTGGGAAAATCGTCAGACTTTTCGCGTGACTGCCTGGTACGGTTTCCCCAATGCTGTTGGTCTTTTTCTAGCTCCACTAATTCCTCTGGCAATATATTTAATGAAAGAATACTGGAATAATATAATAAATTTCAAGATACAAGATACAAACAAATTAAAAATTTGCTTTTTGGTTATTTCTTGTTTATTGTTTATTGTTTCTTCAATTTTGGCTATTATTTTCTCCAAAGGCACCGGTCCTCTTATAGGTCTTGTGGCTGGCATGGGTATTTTATTATTATTTTATAAAAAAACTCGCTGGCCAACTCTCATAGTCAGCCTCGTTGGACTTTTCATCCTTTTTAACCTTTCAGGCCTTTCCAGCATAAAACAAGAACTTCTTCTTCAAGATCGTTCCGGACAAATTCGTCTTTCAATTTATCAAGAGACTTGGCAATTTTTAACAGACCATCCGCTGACAGGCGCTGGTTTAGCATCATATTCTGAAAAAATTATTCCCTACCACACTACAATCAATGGCGAAGGCATAGAAATTTTCCACCATCCGCACAATATTTTTTTAACCATGTGGGTTAATCTAGGTATTTTAGGCTTAATTAGCTTTCTTTGGATTCTAATTTGGTTTTTCAAAGTTGGTTTAATCAATTTGAATAAACAAACTAAAATACTGTTAATCACTATGATAGTAATTATAGTGATGGGATTGGTAGATTCGCCTTATATTAAAAATGATTTAGCGATGCTATTCTGGTTACTGCCAGCGCTGATGATTGTCTTTTTAAAAAATGACAAATTTATTTAAAGAAAAATATTTAATTCCCTCAACACGATTGGCTGGATATGATTATGGCCAACCTGGTTATTATTTTATCACGATTTGTACCAAAAACCGGTCATGTTATTTTGGCAGAATTGTTAATTATGAAATAATATTGAATGATATTGGTAAAATTGTTATGCAATATTGGTTAAAAATTCCAAAACATTTTAACAATGTAATATTGGACAAATTCGTCATAATGCCAAATCATATACACGGAATTGTGATAATCAATGATAATAATGGTAATGGTAATGGTAATGGTAATGGTAATGGTAATGGTAATGGTAATGGTAATGGTAATGGTAATGGTAATGGTAATGGTAATGGTAATGGTAATGGTAATGGTAATGGTAATGG
>Ga0066637_10000979_pt1 | contig 18017 bp, 14 predicted proteins | sample CryGeyCG2014_020_FD_62737 | JGI IMG/M metagenome (GOLD analysis project Ga0066637, IMG submission 62737) | Groundwater microbial communities from aquifer - Crystal Geyser CG08_land_8/20/14_0.20 | ecosystem: Environmental > Aquatic > Deep subsurface > Groundwater | place: USA: Utah: Grand County...
CGTGATTTTCTCCGAAATATTGGCAGAGCAATGAAAATCCGCGTGGAAATCGACGGCGTGAAATCTTCCATTGAAGGAAAAATCGTTTCGGCAGACGAAACGGGCGTAACACTGGAGACGGTAGAAGGGAATTTGGTCTTTGCCTATTCGAACATCGAATTTGGAAAAGTGCTTTTAAAATGGTAGAGAAACAAAGAGGAGCAAAAAGTTGATTAACCGGGAAATCATCGAAGCGTTTGGGGCTATCGCACGTGAGAAAAATGTTGATCGTGCAGATTTAAGCGACATTATTCAGAAGGTATTTCTGGCGCTAATCGAAAAAAAGTACAATAGCGTCGAAAACTTCGACGTCATCGTCAATATGGATAAAGGCGAGATCGAAATCTACCAGCGGAAACTGATCGTCCAAGAGGTGACCGATCCCCTGTATCAAATCAGCGTCGAGCAGGCAAAATTAACTGAGCCGGATATGGAAGCGGGCGAATATTTTGTTGAGATTATCGATCCGCTGAGTTTCGGCAGACGATTGATTACACACGCCAAACAGATTTTAAATCAGCAAATTCAGAGTGTAGAAAAGAACCAGATCTACGAGGAATTTTCCAAGAAGATCGGGCAGATCATCATCGGCGATGTGCATCAAATCAGACGCGACGCCATTTTTATCAACATCGGCAAAGCCGAAATAAAGATGCCGCACGAAGAACAGATTCAGGGCGAAAAGTACCGCCGCGGCGAAAGCATCAAATCTATCGTCAAAGAAGCGACAGTTGGGCTGAACGGACCGGAGATCATCGTTTCCCGCGCATCGGAAGAATTTCTGATTAAACTTTTTGAAAACGAAGTACCGGAAATCTATGACAAGACGATCGAAATCAAACGGGTGGCGCGTCATCCTGGCGACCGAAGCAAGGTCATCGTTGAATCGAACGACCGTCGCATCGACGCCGTCGGCGCCTGTGTCGGCATTAAAGGAAGCCGTATTCAGGCGATCGTCCGCGAATTAAATAACGAAAAGATCGACATAATCAATTACAGCAGTGAACCGGAAATTCTCATCACGCGCGCGCTTTCGCCCGCCAAACCGTTCATGCTTGAGATTGATGAGGAAAGGAAAACCGCACTGGCGATCTTCCCCGATGAAGAAATTTCCGTCGCCATAGGGAAAAATGGTCAGAACATACGGCTAGCGTCGAAAGTGACGGGTTATTCAATTGATGCTATTAAACGTTCAGATTATGAGCTGACTGAATCGGAAACGATTTATCTGGAAGACATCGAAGGATTGACTGAGCATAATTGGAAGTTGTTGTATGGTATTGGCATTGACACCGCCGAGGAACTGCTTGCGACGCCAAAAGAGGAATTGATCAACATCAAAGGTCTCGGCGAGAAGACAGTCGAAAAGGTACTTGTACTGGTATCAGAAGCGGTAGAAAATCGAAGAGCCGAATTGGAAAACGCGCGCAGAGCCGTTGAAGATGCGACGGCGAGTTCCGAAGATTTCGAAAAATACGAAAAAGAAGTCGACGAATATTTGGAAGAGGACGAAGAGGGAAAAACTGCACTGAAGGAGGAAAGGGCAAAGACACAAGTTTCCGATGAAGATACTGGCGTAGATTTGGAAAAAGAATAGAAAGCGTTGAATGGATCACGAACCGAAGACAAGACAAAAGAAAATTTTTGAGATAGCCAAGGAACTCAATATATCCTATATTGATATCATTTCGTTTCTTGCAAAAGAGGGCAGTTCTTCCAAAAGTGTGAATTCTCCGGTCGATGAACTGACTTATATCAAAATTCTGGAGCAATTCGCCAAGGAAAAGACTCTTGTCGAACGCGCGCTCAAGGAAAGAGCCAGAAAAGAGGCGGAACTGAAGCGGAAAGCTCAGGAAGATACTCAAAAAGCCGCCGAACTCGAGCGTCGGAGAATGGAAGAGGAAGTGGTGAAATCCGCGGCGCTTCTTTTCCAGAGTGCAATCGCATGCGTGATTGAACTTTGCGCCGATATCAAACCGATTTTGATCGAGCAGGTTCGTGAAAAAATTCGCAAGACGGACATCATTGCAGAACAATCAGTCGAAGAAGCCATTGGATCGGAAAAAACGATTGGAAAACCAGTCACTAAGAGTGAGATCGAGGTCAAAGGTGAAAAGAAAAAGAAAGATAAAGAAAAGCGCAAACTGAGAAGGATCGCCATTTCGGATATCGAATCTCGTCTCGCACAAAAATTTGGGAAGAAGAAACCGGAAACGACAGATTTTAGCCAAAAGAAAGGCAAGCACAATAAAAAAGGAGCCGATATTGACGAAAAGAAGGTTGATGATTCCATTCGTCGTACAATGGCTAAAATAGACGGGAAAGTCATTCATAAAAAATATAAAAAAGGCGGAAGCGATAAAGAAGAGATTGAAGAAATCACAAATAGAATTCGTGTCAGCGAATTTGCTTCCGTTGAAACGCTGGCTTCGCTGATGGATGTCAGCCCAGCCGATGTGATCGAAAAATGTATTCAAATGGGAATGTTCGTTACCATTAACCAGCGGTTGGATTTTACCACGATCACGATCATTGCCGATGAGTTTGGTTTCAGGGTCGAGCAGGTGGCAATGTTTGGTGAGGAACTTCTCAAGATTGATCAAACGGAAGAAGATTTGGAAAACTCCAAATTTCGTGCACCTGTCGTCGCTATTATGGGACATGTCGATCATGGAAAGACCTCTTTGCTGGATTTTATCCGAAGATCGAATGTCGTAGCCGGTGAATTCGGCGGCATTACACAGCACATTGGTGCCTATCAGGTTATCTTGCCGAATAAAAAGAAGATTACATTTTTGGATACGCCGGGACACGAAGCTTTTACAGCGATGCGAGCCCGCGGCGCTCAGATTACGGATATCGTCGTGTTGATCGTTGCCGCAGATGACGGTGTGATGCCTCGGACAATCGAGGCGATTCACCACGCGAAAGCCGCGAATGTTCCGATCGTTGTGGCAATTAACAAAATTGACAAGCCAGAAGCCGATGCGGAACGCGTCAAACGTGAACTAGCTGACAATGATGTGCTTGTCGAAACGTGGGGGGGGAAAGTTCAATACGCAGAAATATCAGCAAAGACCGGAAAAGGGATCGATCATCTCCTGGATTTAATTTTGCTCGAATCTGAGATGCTAGACCTGAAAGCGAATTATGAAACAAGCGCTCAGGGAACGATCGTTGAATCAAAAATGGACAGACGCCACGGCCCAACGGCAACGATATTGATCCAGAAAGGAACACTGAAAATCGGAGACCCATTCGTGTGCGGTGCGGCTTTTGGAAAGGTCAGAGCACTTTTTGACGAACGTGGTCAAAAACTAACCCATGCGGAACCTTCCGATCCAGTCGTGGTTATCGGCTTTGATATATTGCCGGGACTCGCGGATGTGTTTTCTGTCGTTCAGGATGAGCATTTGGCGCGTAAAATCGCGATAGAACGCCAGAAAATTCAGCGCGAACAAATGAATCGCCAACTCAAAGAATGGTCGTTGGATACGATTTCTGCCAAGATTGCCGAAGGAAAAATTAAACAGTTGAATGTTATTCTAAAGTGCGATGTGGACGGTTCTGCCGAGGCGATTAACCACGCATTGAAAGATCTTGGCAATACGGAAGTCAGCGTCAGTGTTAAACACATGGCGGCTGGAGAAATTTCAGAGTCCGACGTTCTGTTAGCGAAAGCGTCGGAAGCGGTCATCGTCGCATTTAACGTTTCTGCAAATCCAAAAGTCAAAGAACAAGCCAAGAAGGAAAATATCGAAATTCGTTATTACAGCATCATTTACGAATTGATTGATGACATCAAAGCCGCTCTTGAAGGGATGTTAAGTCCCGACAAGATCGAAGAGATGTTAGGCGAAGCAGAAGTCCGTGAAGTTTTTAAGATTCCTAAACAGGGCATGATTGCCGGCTCGTATGTCGTTTCTGGTAAGGTGACCCGAACGGCGCGTGCTCGGCTGAAACGTGATGCGAAAGTCGTGCACGAAAGTTTCGTCGAGTCGCTGAAGCGGTTCAAAGACGATGCCCGCGAAGTAGCAGAAGGGTTTGAGTGCGGAATTTCGATTGAGGGTTATGATGATTATAAAATCGGCGATCGGATCGAATTTTTCGAAATCAAATCCGTGAAAAGGAAACTTGAATAAGATCAATTTCTTTACACTAAAAAATGACAACCGGTTTATTACAGATGGATTTGTTATTGCCTACGACACGCTCTTTAAAGGATAAACGCTCCATTTTGAGTCGCCTTAAAAATCAAGTTCGGAGCAGGTTCAATGTCGCAATTTCCGAACTTAGAATGGGCGATGAGATGAGCCGCAGTCAGATTGGAATTGTTACTATCAGCAACGACCCATCCGTCGTTCACGATATTTTACGAAAGGCGGAGCAATTCATCGAGAACCGCTTTGAAGTTCAGGTGATGGGTAGAAGGATTGAAATGTTATGACAAGCAGTTATCGGATTCAGCGTGTTTCTGACGAAATCAAGCGCATTCTTGCGGAGGCGTTTATTCGAGACATTCCGTGTGATGGATACGGACTTGTGACGGTGACAAAAGTCGTTTGCTCGCCCGATTTACGGTCGGCGAAAGTTTACATCAGTATTTTGAATCACAATGCAGACCAGCGGAAAGCGGGAATGGAAAAAATCCGATCGCGCGCTTCCTTTGCGCGAGGTATTCTCGGCAATCATATTTCGTTGAGACGCGTGCCGCAACTGTCTTTCTATGAAGACGACACAGAGGAAAATGCCGAGAAAATCGAAAAATTGATTCAATCACTTCACCAATAAATTAGATTCTTATGACAACCGTCCAGCAGACAGACCGAATTTTGAATGTGTATAAACCGGCAGGGATTTCATCTTATGACGTTGTTCGGAAGGTTAAGCGTTTGTCGGGAATTCGGAAAATCGGGCATGGTGGCACGCTCGATCCGTTCGCCGAAGGAGTTCTGTTGGTACTTATGGGTCAAGCGACCAAACGAATGATCGATCTGCTTCGGTGTCCGAAAACGTACGAATGTATTTTGAAACTTGGGCAATCCACGAAAAGTGGCGATCCGACGACTTCGGTCGTTAATTCTTCCGAGGTTCCTATTTTAACACCCGAAATTCTCGAAAAGATACGCCTCTCTTTTCTGGGTGAGATCGATCAAACGCCGCCACGATTCTCGGCGAAAAAAATCGATGGACAGCGGGCTTACAAATTAGCGAGACGCGATGTCGAATTTACGCTGAAACCGAAAAAGATCATGATCTATGATCTGAAGCCGGAAATCGTCGATGCGTCGCATATTCAGATCGTCGTGACCTGTTCTAGCGGAACTTATATACGGAAACTCGGCGAAGATTTTGCTCTGGCGTTGGGAACGGTCGGACATCTGATTTTTTTAAAGAGAGTTCAGGTCGGCGATTATCGTTCGGACGATGCCATTTCATTCGACGGATTGGATAGTCTGTTTGAATCGGCGAAGCAGGCGGTCATCGCATGATTCAGGTATTTCGCGGGTTAGAAAATTTGCCGGAACGATTCAAGGGAAGCGTCATTGCGCTGGGCGTTTTTGATGGATTTCATCTGGCGCATCGGAAAATTATTGAAACCGCTATTACTGAAGCAAAAAAGATGGGCGTCACATCGCTACTGGTCACTTTTGATCCGCATCCGCGTAAGGTTTTAAATCAATCAGATGGTTTTGTCTTGCCGATTCTGACTTCGCTTCCGGAAAAAATCCGCTTGCTGAGTCAAACGGAATTAGACGCGGTGTTGTTTGTCCAAACCGATATAGAATTCTTGAAAATGTCACCGGAAGAATTTATCCTGACAGTTTTGATGGAGCATTTGCAAGTTAGTAAAGTGATCGTTGGATATGATTATCGATTTGGTAAAGATAGGGCGGGCAATGCGGCAATTCTTCAAGAGAAAAGCAAATTCAGCGGTTTCGATGTCGAGATCGTTTCGATGTTTTCGATAGAAGGCGAACATGTGCGATCGTCAGCAATTAGAAAATTGCTGTTGGATGGAAAAGTAGAAGCCGCATGGAAATTGCTTGGAAGGCCGTATTCGTTGACTGGAAAAGTCATCAAAGGTTTCGGACGCGGACACGCGCTGGGTTTTCCGACTGCCAACATTCTGCCAAACGATTCGCAAAAGCTTATTCCGGCATTCGGCGTTTATTTTTCGAGAGTTCATGTAAAAAATTCCGTATCTTACGGTATGAGTAATCTCGGAACGCGGAAAACGTTTGACGCACAGGAGTTTTCGATTGAAGTCAATCTGTTCGATCCGCCAACGGTGGATTTGTACGGCGAAGAAATAGAAGTTGAATTATTGAAAAAGTTAAGAGATGAAATTAAATTTGAATCTGCTGATGAATTGAAGAAGCAGATGATTAATGACAAAATGTTGTGTATGAAAATCAAGAATGAAATGGAGGATAAACTGAATGGTATTGACGAAAGATATCAAGCAAGAGTTAGTTGAGAAATACGGTCAGGATCCGAAGAATACGGGATCGGCTGAATCTCAGATCGCAATTTTGACGCAGAGAATTAAGGAACTAACCGAACATTTTTTAAACAACCCAAAAGATCACGCATCACGTCGCGGACTGATGAAACTCGTCAGCCGCCGGAAGCATCTGTTAAGTTATCTGAAAAAGAAAAACATGGATAGTTACCGGACGCTGATTGCAGATCTTAACATACGTAAGTAGATAGAATACAGGAGATATATAATTGATCCGAAAATCAATGACCCTTGGAGGTCGTGAATTAATCATTGAAACCGGAAAGATGGCCAAGCAGGCTTCTGGTTCCGTAACTGTCCGTTATGCGGATACAATTGCTTTAGTGACGGCTACAGCGAATCTGTTATCGACGCCTAAGCAGGATTTTTTCCCGCTTCAGTGTGAATATCAGGAACGCGCTTATGCCGCAGGTAAAATCCCGGGTGGTTTTTTTAAGCGTGAAGGGCGTCCATCCGAGAGAGAAATTTTAGGTTCGCGTCTGATCGACCGCCCGATCCGTCCGCTATTTCCCAACGGGTTTTTCTCAGATACGCAGGTAATTGCCAGCGTAATCTCAAGCGATCAGGAAAATCCGGGCGATATTCTCGGAATCATCGGTGCTTCGGCGGCTCTCAGCATTTCGGAAATCCCATTTTTGGGACCGATTGCCGGGGTTCGTGTCGGTCGAATCGACGGAGAATATATTTTAAATCCGACGATTCCTCAGATGGAAAAAAGCGAAATGGAAATTGTTATCGCAGGAACTGAAGAATCCGTCGTGATGGTGGAAGGAGAAGCGAAAGAAATTTCCGAGGAAGTTATCGTCAGCGCCATCGAATTTGGACATCAGGCAATTGTTCAGATCATTCAACTTCAGAAAGAACTCATTGCTGAAGTTAAGCCGGTCAAAGCCGTGTTTCAGGTTCCGGTTATGCCCGAAGGATTTGTCGAAGCGGTCGAAGCGAAAACGTTGCCGATGTTACTCGATTGGCGTGAAAAGGGTAAACAGAAAAAGAAAACTCGCTCAGACGCAATAGCATTTTTTCTGAAAAGTCTCAAAGAGGAACTCGAAGAGCCCTTTCCCGGGATGGGAAGCGTCGTCGAAAAGATTGTTGATGAAATTCTGAAAAATGATATGCGGAAAAAAATTGTTGAATCCGGTATTCGGTTGGATGGCAGAGGATTAAAAGAGATCCGTCCGATTACTTGTGAAATAGGCGTTTTGCCACGTGCTCATGGCTCTGCGCTTTTTACGCGTGGCGAGACTCAGAGTCTCGGTTCGGTAACACTCGGCACAAAACTTGACGAGCAGATTATCGATGCCATTGATCGCGAGGAATTCACGAAAAAGTTCATGTTGCATTACAATTTTCCGCCATTCAGCGTTGGCGAAGTACGTCCTCTGCGCGGAACCGGCAGACGGGAGATCGGTCATGGACATCTCGCCGAGCGCGCTTTGAGGACGCAGATTCCCGGCGAAGAGGAATTTCCATACACCGTTCGAATCGTCTCCGACATTCTTGAATCGAACGGATCTTCATCAATGGCAACCGTCTGCGCGGGTTCGCTTGCGATGATGGATGCCGGAATTCCCGTTCGTTGCACCGTTGCAGGTATTGCAATGGGACTGATCAAGGAAAACGATCAATACATCGTGCTGACGGATATTTTGGGAGCGGAAGACCATTACGGTGATATGGATTTTAAAGTTACCGGTACAAAAACCGGTATCACTGCAATCCAGATGGATTTAAAGGTCCAAGGCATTTCCACAAGCATCATGCGCTCGGCGCTTGAACAGGCGAAGGAAGGCAGATTCTTTATCATCAATACGATGGAAAAAACCATCAGTCAACCCAGACCGGAAATTTCTCCCTTCGCGCCGAAGATGATCACGATGAAAGTCGATATCGAATTGATCGGCGAGATCATCGGTCCTGGTGGAAAAAATATCAAAGCCGTTCAAGCCCAAAGCGGAGCAAAAGTCGAGATTTCGGATGATGGCATGATATTCATCTCCGCGCCCGATGGTTCCGCCGGCGAAAATGCCAAACGGCTGATAGAAGGAATGATCGCCAAACCTGAAGAGGGCGCGATTTACCGGAATTGCGCAGTAAAACGCTTGGAGACCTATGGTGCATTTGTCGAAATCCTGCCGGGAAAAGAAGGCCTTTTACACATTTCAGAAGTTGCGTGGAAGCGGACAGACGATATCAATACTATAATGAAAGTTGGCGATAAAGTAGATGTTTTGTTAAAGAAAATCTCGTCGCCAGGACGATTTGAATTATCGATGAAAGAACTCCTTCCCAAACCGGAAGGTTACACCGAAGAAAGGAATTCAGGTCATGAGCACTCCGGACGCGACAGAGACAATCGTGGGTCGCGAGGCCACGGATCGTTCGGACCGAAAAAACGGTTCTGATCCGTGACGACCGGTTTGCATCAGAAGACGGTATTGCCGAACGGAATCCGCGTGATTTCCGAGTATGTTGATACCGTCTATTCAGTTGCGCTCGGTTTTTATGTTCTCGCCGGTTCTCAGAACGAGACGAAAGAAACGAACGGTCTTGCGCACCTTCTGGAACATATGGCGTTTAAGGGTACGAATAACCGAACGGCTTTTCAAATCGGTTACGAAATCGAATCCATCGGTGGAAACATTAATGCTTATACGAGCAAAAGTTCGACCTGTTTTTATGTTCGGATGATGAGCGAAACCATCGATCGCGGAGTCGATGTCCTTTCCGATCTTATCCTGAATCCGGTTTTCGATCCCGGTGAATTGGCGAAGGAAAAGGACGTCATTATCGAAGAGATCAAGGAGATCGAAGATAATCCGGGCGACATTATCCACGACTATTTTTCCGATCAAATTTTCCCGGAACATCCGTTTGGGCGACCGATTCAAGGAACGATTGAAAATGTTCGCTCTTTTACAGAGAAGCATTTGAATGATTTTATCCGGACGAACTATACAGGAAAAAATTTGGTCGTTGCCGCTTCCGGTAGGATCGAACATCAGAAGTTGGTGGAATTGGTCGAAAAGTATATGAGTTCACTGCCTGCCGGAAATGGAAGGTTGCCCATTCCCGATGTCCTTCCCGTGCGAGAACGGCAGAAGATTTATGCCAAACCGATCAGTCAGGCGCATTTAGTGCTGGGAAAGCGAATTTTTCCCCAGACCGATCCGCGCCGTTACACGCTCGGTTTGCTGAATGTTCTTCTTAGCGGAGGCATGACTTCGCGCCTGTTTAATAACATCCGTGAGAAGTATGGATTTGTATATGAAATCTATTCGTTTTCGGATTTGTTTTTATCGGAAGGCGCATTTGGAATTTACGCCGGCGCCGATACGAAAAAATTGGATAAGGTTCGTTCGATGATTTATCAGGAGTTGGAAAAAGTGGTGAATGAACCGATTCCTGAAGATGAGTTGAAAAAAATCAAACAGCAATCGAAGAGCGGAACCGTTCTTGGTTTGGAGGGCATGCAATCCAGAATGAGCCACATTGCTCGAATGGAAATTCACGAGAAACGGGCTATTGGTGTTGATGAAATTCTGGAAATCATTGACAAAATTAGTGCTCGCGATCTGCAGGAACTGTCGTCGTATATTTATGATAATAAATCCAACTTCATCGAGACGATCATCGTACCGAAAAATGGATATAAACGATATGTTAAAAATCAATCCGATCAATAAAGTTTTTGGAGGTTTTCATGTTATCGAAAATTATTCCTGCTGAGCGTACCGACAAAGTAACTTACGCCATTCGGGATATCGTTATCAAAGCAAAGGAACTCGAGGGAAAAGGGAAGAAAATTCTTTATTTGAATATCGGCGATCCGCCTGTTTATGATTTTGAAACTCCCGAAGTGTTGAGAAAAATCGTGGCCGAAAAAATTCTTCAATCAAAAGTAGGTTCTCGATTGAATGTTTCGACTTACTGTGATTCCATGGGAATTACCGAAGCGCGCGAAGCGGTTGCTCGTCAAGCAGTTATGGAAAAAAGGATAAAGAATATCACTGCGAACGATGTCTTCATTTCCAATGGCGCTTCTGAAGCAATAACGCTTGCAATTGCCGCGTTAGTCAATCCCGGTGACAACATCATGACGCCATCGCCCGGCTATCCGCTTTACAGCGGACAGATTCCGGTTTATCATGGCGAACTCAATCCTTATTTACTTAACGAAGAAACCGGTTGGCAGATCGACTTCGACGAACTCGAACGTCGGGTCAATGCAAGAACCAAAGCGATCGTCGTGATCAATCCAAACAATCCGACCGGCGCGAATTATAGTCTTGAAAGTTTGCTGAATATTATCAATTTCGCGCGAAAACATAATCTGGTTATTTTTGCCGATGAAATTTACGACAAATTGCTACTCGATAACCGCAAACACATTTCGATTGCGTCGCTTAGCGAAGACGTTCCAGTCATTACGTTCGGTGGCTTGAGCAAGAATTATATTATGCCGGGTTGGCGTGTCGGTTGGGCAATTTTTCGCGATCCTGCGAAAGTCATGGTTGATTACCGCGAGGCGATCAATCGATTGCTTCGTGCGCGGCTTTGCGCGCCGCATCCTCAACAGTATGCGATTGCGCCAGCGCTCGAAAGCGGAGATCCGCATTTAGTCGGAGTGAAAGCGAAAATCCAAAAACGCCGGGACATTACTTTTGAAATGTTGAATGCAATTCCTGGAATTTCGTGCGTCAAACCGGAAGCCGCTTTCTATGCTTTTCCGAAAGTCCAGTTGCCAGATGTAATCAGCGACGAGACTTATGTTCTGGAATTATTGGAAGAAACTGGTGTATTAGTGGTTTACGGTAGCGGATTCGGTCAAAAACCGAACACTCACCATTTCCGAATTGTCTTTCTACCCGATGAAGAAACGTTGGTAAAATCTTATAAATTGATTGGTGAATTTACCGAACGTTTTTATCGGAAAAACCACTTCGTTCCGAAATAGGTTGGAGGAGCGGCGACATCGCAGGGAATCGCATATTAGTTTATCACAAGATTGATGAAAAAAAAGAGATCGGAATTTCCTGCATTCCGCCGGAGAAGTTTCGTAAGCAGATTCAATTTTTAACACGGCAAGGTTTTCGGCTCGTAACGCTTTCGGATTTGGAAGGACTTTATGCTGATGATCCGATGGCAATCGCCATTACATTTGACGACGGCTATCAAAATATTTACGAGTATGCCTTTCCGATTTTAGAAGAATTCAGTGCTCCGGCAACAGTTTTTATCATCACGGATTATATCGGAAAATCGAATGATTGGGATTCACATCTGGGGTGGATTCATTTTCGGCATTTGAACTCTGCGGAGATCGTTAAACTGTACGAAAAAGGGTGGGAGATCGGTTCGCATGGAAAATCTCATCGGAGTCTTGTCGGATTGAAAACTGATGAAATCTGGATGGAATTGGCGCATTCCAAAGAAATCCTAGAAAAAAAATTTAGTTGCAGAGTCCGGTATTTCGCTTCGCCGTTTGGTAAGGTCAATCACCGGATCGTTGAAGCGGCAAGACAATACGGATATTCTGGCGTTTGTGGTTTTTATCCTTTCAGATACAAAAAGGGAATTCATAATCAGATGGAACTCGGTCGGATGGCAGTATATTTGACAGATTCGCTTTCTTCTATCGAGGCGAAAGTCCGCAATGGAAAAGGATTTCGTTGGCAGATGATTAAGCAAAACCTGATCAACTTCTGCTCAAATGCGACGCTCGCGGCGAAGGCCCTGAAATAAAAATAATCCTTGACATAATGAATCTTCATGATTATACTACTAAAGTAGTGGTTTAAGTGAAGTGTATAACAGGTCGAAAGTGAACAAGCCTATAAAAAAATTATACTACTCCATCGGTGAGGTCAGCGAAATCACCGGACTGAAACAGTATGTGTTGCGTTACTGGGAGACTGAATTTTCGTCGCTATCGCCATCGAAGAATCGTGCAGGAAATCGCGTTTATCGTGAAAAAGATATAAAGGTCATTCAATATATCAAACATCTCCTTTATGACAAAAAATTCACAATTGAAGGAGCCAAACAAAAATTGAAACAGGTCAAACTTGAGGAGATGGAAATTACTGACGAAGAAAGTTATGAGATTAATGAAGCGTCAGCAATTCAGGATAAAGATTTACCAAAGTTGCTTAGCGAAGTCAAAAAGGGGCTTCAGGAGATTCTGGGCATCCTAGATGATTAGTGAAGAAAGCGGTTTTTTCTTTAGAATTCAATTTGAAAAAGGGTAAATTCCCTTGTCTTTGAAATCGGAGCGTGGCGCAGCCTGGCTAGCGCACCTGAATGGGGTTCAGGGGGTCGGAGGTTCAAATCCTCTCGCTCCGACAAAAGCAGGGTTTTCGCGAAGATTTTTGATACATGAAAACTATTCAATCGGAAATTATCTTTGTTACGATTGTTTTTCAAAAACCTTGTTGTTAGGGTACCGAACTGGAGAATGAATGCCGACGTTTGTGAAATATATTGTAAACAATTACAATCGGGAAGATTTTTCCGAGAATCTAAATCGAATCAAAGATACTGGATTCGACGGCGTTATTATTTCTTCCACGAAATCTATGTCGCTACCTGATTCTGCTAACTGGCGGTCGGATTTTCTTCCGATTTCAAGGATGATAGACATTGCGCGCGGAAAAGGTTTGAAAACAGGTGTTATTCTGGTTTTCTTTCACAGCCCATTACTTTGGAAACAGGAATCCTTTTCTCCGCCGGTTGGTATTTCGGGAGCCGCGTATGTTCCTGACGACTGGTACCATCCGGTTTGTCCAAACAATCCGACAGGTTTGGAATATTTTTACCGTCTGATCGATAAAATGGCGCGCGTTTCCGCTCCGGATTATTTTTATCTGGAACATCTTCGTTTTCCGTTTTTTTGGGAAAAGGAAGAATTGGACATTCAAAACAGAGTTCCGCCATTTTGTTATTGTCCATTTTGTGTGACTGAATTTTCATCGGTTGTGGGAGAGATCATCACTTCACCGCAACAGATCGTCGAAATGATGCCCGAATGGCTTCAGTGGCGATCGACCACTATCTTCAACATGATTGCCGATGCCAAACAGACGCTTGGGAAAAACTCGAAACTCATTATTTCTCTTCCACCGTTGGCGCTGATCGATTTGCCCTTTACGACAGGTCAATTGCCGCTGGCAATTGCTGACGAAGGATGTTTTATTTCTCCATATTTGCATCACAAGCAGAAACAGAAAAACCTAATGTGGGCCGAGGATTTGTTGGATCAATATCGTCTCGAAATCAAGATGAAAAAAATTTTTCCCTGCTTCGAAGCCTCCACACGAAAAGAACTCGATAAATATATATCTTGGGCACGTGAAAATGTATTTCCCGGAGTCATTTTTCACGAATGGTTCAAACTACGCAATAACTTGTAGATTTGATTTCTATCTCTTTCTGAAAAAGCAGAAATTGCTGATTGTTTGGGTATATTGGCAAATGAACAGACGGTATTGTATATTATTCACTGAAGAGTGTTGAATGGGATGCAAAATCTTTCGTAATAGAAAAAGGAATTTGACGTGAAAGAAGAGAAACAAAACATGTTTGTCGTATTCGTATATCCATTTTCGGAATTGTCTGTTTCGGATAAGAAAACCAGTCGATCCGGCGTATTTTCATCCATGCTGGATCTATTCCGATCGGTTCCGGAAAATATCGCCATTGTGCTTGATTTTCAGGTCAAGTCGTTGGATGATTATCTGACAAAATTTCCCGGAGAGAGAAGCAAAATCGCGCAGATGTTAGCTTCGGGCAGGTTGACATTTGGTCCCTGGTATATTTATCCGTGTTCCTGCCTTTCGAGCGGAGAGGCTATCATCCGGAATCTGCTTATCGGAGAAAAAGTCGGGCAACAATACGGCGAAACCTTGAAAATGGGCATAAGTCCACTGACAGGCGGGCTTAATTCACAACTTCCGCAAATTTATTCGGGATTCAATATTGACACGGTTTTAGTTTCAGAGGAAGTGATTCTTCCGTCGATCTCGTCCAATCAGTTTATATGGGAAGGAATGGATGGTTGTAAACTCTTAGCGAGTCGTTATCGGCGGTTCAAATCAAATCAAATTGGGCAATTCCTTTCTGATTATTTTGGGAAGCCGTCTGAAAGTTCGGATACTAAGAGTAAATCTATCAATTCTCAAATGCCTGATTTAATTTTAATAGAACCTGATGAAGCAGAAATTGAGACTGCCGAGTTGGAGAAAAACCTCAAACTTCTCGCAGAAAGCATGTCCGATAATAATATCCAAACCAAACTCCATCGGTATCCGTGGGCAATTAAAGAATCCATAGAGTTGGAAAAATTGCCAGTTAAGCGACGCGAATTGCTTGATGAAGCGACATTTAATCCAAATTCGGGTTATTTCTATCCGGGAAAAGTGCGCCTGCTGGACCTGAATTCTCAGATCGAACATTTAATCCTATATTATATTGAACCGTGGCTTGAGATCGGAAGGCAGTTGAACGCCCCTAAGGTAAACGTCGAAATAGAAACATTATGGCGTAAACTTTTTACGTTACAAAACATGTCTCAGTATATTTCGGAGAACGATATTCAAAAAATAGAGAAGATCAACCGCGATTACGAACAGACGGTTCAGTTGGCTAAAAACACTTATGAGAACGCCATCCAATCCATTCTGAGTCGGGTAGAGATTCATAAAAAAACGGAAGAGGAATTTCTGATTGCCATCGTTAACCCGCTGACTTTTAACCGGTCGGAAATCGCCGAAATCTTTTTTGAAATTCCAGCAGTTAGCGACAAAAAGGCCATCGAAGTCAGCGACCTATCCGGCAGGTCTGTTCCGTGTTTTGTTATCGAGAAGAAAGAGAATTCCGTAACTATGCCCGGCGGCAAACGTAACATTGTACGGAAATATAGATGCGTAATTGACGTAAAAAACTTGCCGGCGATGGGATATAAAATTCTTTCCATACAGCCGGTACTGCATCCTAAGCCGATTCATCAAACGCCCATCAGTTGTGAAACGAATGTGCTTGAAAACGATTTCATGCGAGCCGGGATCAACCCAAACGGAACGGTAACAGTTTTTTCAACGGAAACCGCTTTTAACTATGAAAATATCGGCTATTTCCAATTTATACCGAGGTGCAAAGAACAATCTGTTTCAGGTGTGCGAAGGAAAATAACAACGGAACAACTTCACCCAGTAATTAATCAAATCTATAATAATCACTTATCCGCGGCATATCGGATTGATTATGAGTGGAAACCTGCGGTAGCTGGTTCGCCCAATATAACCCATGGAAATACGATTAAATTTTCAAGTACGATTACGCTCCATCAATCATCGCGATTCCTTTATTATGATGTTCATTTCCAGACTTTTCCGGTGGGGGGTGATTTTCATATTTGTTTTCCGACGAATTTTCCTGTTCAGACAATTTTCAATAACAGCCGGTTTGCTTTTGAATCTCGAAAACTCCGTTCGAATTCTAATTTCGTTGACGAAAAATTTTATGAACGTTCTTTTCCGATGACCAGTCTTGTCGGGCTCTGTAATGAGGAAGGTGGTTTTTCGATTTATGTGAATGGACTGAATCGATATAAAATTGATTCGGTTAGCAAACCAGTTCTGACTATTCCGCTTGTTGCTGATTGTGAAAATTTCGTCGGTGAACGACAAGAAAGTGATAACCTATTAGTAGAGCGAGGATTGAAAATCAAGTTTGCCTTTTTTCCTCACCTTGGGAATCTCGAAAATGGGCAGTATCTTCGCGAAGGAATGTGTTATCATGTTCCATTGACTTGCCATCAGGCAGAAGAATCGTCTGGACCTTTACCAACGAAATGCCAGTTTCTTTCAATCGAGCCTTCGGATTTGGTTTTTAGTGCCTTGAAAGAAAGTGCAAGCGGTGAAGGCATCATACTGAGACTTGCCAATCCAACAGGCAATTCGATTCGTGGCAAGATCGCGTCGTATTTACCGCTTCGTGCGGTTTCACAACTGAATTTGAAAGAACAGGTTATGGGAGCCATTCAGATTGAAAATCCTAACCGGTTTGATATTATCGTCCCGCCGCAAAAAATCGTGACAATCCGGATTGTTTTTAATTTGCGTGAAGTTTCAAACTAATTAACGAATTCAAGCAAAAATTACTAACCTTTTAGATATTCAAATCTTGGGGGAGCGATTTGAAACAAGGATTTTTTGTGCCGGGGACGGATAGGATTTGGAAATAAAAAAAATATATGAGGAAGCCGTAGATAAATCTTGGCATATTTTAAAGAACTGCATAAATTGCCGCCGTACTTTGAGAAGCATCGTCAGTTCGTAGCTGAGGTCATTTAAAGGACGAGAGTCGGTCTTCCAGGGAAATGGGACGTGATATGTGAATTTGAAATTTTAAGGAGCAATGAGCAATAGTAAATTGAGACAATTGATTTCGAAATCATGAAAAACGTAAAAATTCAAAGTAATCTTTCTTCCGTTCCTACACATACAAGTTATTCCTATCAAAAATATTTTCGGATAGCGATGGACAATTTGTCCACGATCATGATCTATTAGAATTTTGCTTTTTAAAATTTTATAGTCTTTTTCAAAAGGGAGATGGAAGTGAAAAGAACGTTTACCTTTGCAATTATTTTATGTCTAGTTCTGGTGACGGCGTTGTTTGCCAGCACAACAGGGAAAATTTCCGGTCGGGTTGTTGATATCGGAACAGGTCAACCATTAGGCGGAGTGAACGTGATTATTGAAGGCACGAGTTTGGGCGCCGCATCCGATAGGAATGGGAATTTTGTTATTTTAAACATTGCTCCCGGCACGTATTCGATCAAAGTAATGATGATAGGCTATGCCCCATTGACATTGACCGATGTTCGCGTTTATATCGATTTGACGACTCCTTTGGAAGTCGATTTGAAAGTCGAATCCCTGGTTGGCGAAGAAGTCGTTGTCGTCGCTGAGAGAAAAGTGGTGCAACGCGACGTTGCATCCAGCCAAACGAATATTTCAAGGGAACAAATCGACGATTTGCCGGTGACGAGTGTAAACGGCGTTATCGGAATGCAGGCGGGTGTCGAAGGACTAAGCGTCCGAAAAGGCGATTCCGATGAACTGGCAATGATGGTAGATGGTATTTCCCTTAAAGATGACCGTACCGGCAAACCGATTTCGGGCATTCCGCTTAGCTCGGTTCAGGAAATCATGATCACGTCGGGTGGATTCAGCGCGGAGTACAGCGACCTGCAAGCGGGCATCATTAACGTCGTCACTCGTGAAGGCTCATCCGATAAATATACGTTCAACCTAAGCACTCGATATAGTCCAGCGGCTCCGAAGCATTTCGGACTTTCCGTGTTTGACCCCAATTCCTATTATGTGCGTCCATGGTTAGATGAGGATGTATGCTGGACGGGAACGAACAACGGCGCTTGGGATCCTTA
>Ga0066637_10000980_pt1 | contig 18008 bp, 16 predicted proteins | sample CryGeyCG2014_020_FD_62737 | JGI IMG/M metagenome (GOLD analysis project Ga0066637, IMG submission 62737) | Groundwater microbial communities from aquifer - Crystal Geyser CG08_land_8/20/14_0.20 | ecosystem: Environmental > Aquatic > Deep subsurface > Groundwater | place: USA: Utah: Grand County...
GCTAAATCCTTAAGGTTTTCTGGGCGAGGTTCCGGTAGTCTTCCGGGAAATGTTCCGTCAATATTTGCGTTTATGGTTGTAACTTTGCACCCTAACTCTCTGAATAGGCGCGGTGCTGCAAGGCTTCCCACACTATTTGCGGTGTCGACAACAACATAGTAGTGTTTTTTCGTTATTCCAGCAACATCTACATGTTCTTTCATCGCTTCTATGTAATCATCAATCACTCCGGGAAGTTCACGAGTTTTTCCTAAACCATTCCATTCAGCATAACGTATCTTCTCATCAAAGAATATGTTTTCAATCTCAATTTCCTGTTCTCGCGAAAGCTCTATTCCGTCGTTCCACACAACTTTTATTCCATTATATTGAGGTGGGTTATGCGACGCAGTTACTATCACTGCACCGTCCGTTTTTTGGTTTTTCACAGCAAATTGTAATGCTGGAGTAGGAGACATCCCCGCGAGAAGCACGTCACATCCTGTTGCGTTTAAACCAGCAATAACCGCCCGTGCAAACATTGGACCGCTTGTCCTAGCATCATATCCAACTATAAGATTTCCAGACTGAAAGAATGTTCCTATCGCGCTTCCAATTTTAATCACCATTTGCGAGGTTAACTCTTTGTTAACGACTCCGCGGATTCCATTTGTCCCGAATAATCGTCTTGGGCCTAACATGCGTCATACTCCATCCTAAATAATGTTTTTAGGTGTTAATACGCTTTCAGAAATCTCTTTAGCTGGACAAATCGAGACTCCTTTGACAAGCCTCACATTATCCTTTACTTTAACGTGGTCACCGAGTACGCATCCTTCTCCAATTTTGACTCCTTTTCCAATAACCACGTTTTCACCGATTATGGCTCCGTTTACTGAGGAGAAATCAGATATCACGACTCCGGGAAAAACTACTGAGTTTTGTATGCGGACATTACTTCCAACAGTAGTATTTCGTCCCAAAATCGCATAGGGTCCAATAACTGATTTTTCTCCTACAGAAAATCCTTTGTCAACAGCCACAGGCTTCTTAACTTCCACTTTCTTTCCAATTTTGTATTTTTGTTGATTAGCAAAGGCATCAAGTAGAATTTCGTTTATCTTTAAGTAATCTTCTAGTTTGCCTATGTCCATCCACAAACCATCAAAAACATATCCGTATAGCTTACCTGCTTCTGAAAGTTTTGGAAAAACTTCACGCTCTAAGGAAACTTTCCGTCCTTTCGGGATATATTCAAAAATTTCAGGGCTGAGAACATAAACGCCAGCATTTATCAGATTAGTTGGAGCCTCCTCCCGTGGAGGTTTCTCAATAAATCTTTTTATTCGATTTCCTTTTGCCAGTTCTGCAACTCCATATCTACTCGGGTCATCTACCCTGTGAAGGGCTATTGTTGCTGTCGCATTTTTCTCTTCGTGCATCTCAAAAATTTCTCTGTAGTTTACATCGGCAAAAATGTCCCCGTTCAGAACTAGAAAAGAAGCATCATGACCAAGAAGTTTTTCAGCCTTTTTTATTGGACCGCCAGTTCCCAACGGCTTTTTAAGCGGATCCCGCGAATAAGTAATATGCAACCCGCATTTTGGAATTCTATGCTGTTTTGTGAAGGCTTCTGTTTGAAGGTTAGCTGCTAATATTGCTTCTTTAATCATGTTCTTAGCGAGTCTTTCGAAGGTCCACTGTAGCAACGGTTTGTTAACTATTGGGAAGAGAATTTTCGGTCTTGTGCAGCTTAAGGGTCTTAACCTTGTGCCGAAGCCTCCTGCGAGAATCAACGTTTTCAAGGGTTTTCACCGTTTTAAACTGCAAGCTTATATTTGATTGTTTTTAATAAAACGGTTTCGTGAAAGGGTGAAAACTGTGAAAGTTAGACTTCATGAGATGAGTTGGACTGAAGCCAAAGAATACTTTACTCAAAATAATGTTGCCATATTGCCTGTTGGCTCAAACGAGCAGCATGGTCCGCAAAATCCGCTTGGAACAGACCATTTGATAGCTAAAGCTATAGCCGAAGAGACAGCTAAACGCGCTGGAGTGCTTTGCTTGCAAGTGATTCCTTTTGGCGTCAGTTCTCATCATAAACAGTTTTGGGGAACCATCTGCATATCGCCGAAAACGTTCAAAGGCTATGTGAAAGAAGCATGCTTATCGCTCAACTATTATAGCGTCAAGAAAATTGTGATAGTCAACGGACACGGCGGCAACTTATGCGCTCTCATGGAGATGGCCAGAGAGCTTAGGGAAAAAGAGGTTTTTGTGTCTATCTTTCAGTGGTGGTCAGCTGCAAACAAGCTCTTGCCAGATCTTTACAAACCAGAGGAAAAGGGGCATGCTGCGGCGGAGGAAACATCAGTGAATTTAGCTTTACACCCGCAAACTGTGGATATGAATAGAGCTGTAGATGAAGAACCTCACAAACACTTTGTGCAAACAGAAGGCATGACACTTCCCTTGGACACCATGGACTATACAAGTTCCGGCGTGTTTGGAAAGTCAACAACAGCCTCTGCAGAAAAAGGCCAAAAAATTTTGGAAGCGGTTGTGAACGAACTGGTTAAACATGTAAATCTGCTTAAAGAGACGAAGATTGAGGATTTGATGAGTAAATCTAGAGTCTAGAGAATGCTTCTTTCTTTTAGGCGTGGAGCGACCAAACTATTATGTTGTGTTAGCAACGATTAAAGAAGACTTGCTAGTCTAATCGAAGCAAGATTTAATTTCAACCATAAATCTAGAAATAAAAGAACAAGCTCTAAGCGGGGGTTGCCAAGCCAGGTCAAAGGCGCAGCCCTGAGGCGGCTGTCCTGTAGGGGTTCGTGGGTTCAAATCCCACCCCCCGCACTTTTCACCTTCATTTCTGTTTCCTATGGGTTTTGAAGCCTTCTCTTTCTCTTATCATCATTGAAGCTCTGTTGCTCGGGCCGTCTCCTCTGGCTACAAAAACGCCAACGTTCTCCCCGACTGCTTCTGATATTTCCGCAACATCTCTATGTGTAAATCCTGGACAGAGTAGAGTTGATTGAACGCCCTCCTCTTTGACAAGCTTTTTACACACTTCAACTGCTTGATCTTGACCCTTGACCACCACTACTGCAAAGAGTTTATACTTTGGTGTCTCAATCACACACTTATGCTTGTCAGGTTCTGCATCGGGAGCATGAGCAAGAAAAACCGTTTTAAACGCCATTTTCATCAACTCATTAGAACATTTTTCAGCATTTAGGTAACAATATTTGTCTATTTAACTTGTTACTTACTCATTGTGGCAAAAAAAAGAAGGGTTGAGCGGGAGACCTCTCAACCGTATGCGGGTTCAAAACCCTACTGCTGACATTGTAGCTAAACCTTATTGTGAGGGGTTGGACCTTTGCAAAGGAAAAGGAGATTCGGATGGCGGGTCCGAGGGGATTTGAACCCCTGTTCTCCGGCTTTCTCTCGTTAGACGCCCGGAGGCTTGCGCATCCCCTTTTGTGATTCGGCGCCTTAATCCATACTCGGCTACGGACCCAAAATACAAATTATGCGTGGCTGAAATTAATTGTTGTTGTTTATGTTTCGATTAGTTCTTCGTTTATCCACCATGCCTTTTTTTTGCCTGATTTTTCTCCAGCGTAATAGTCTATTATGGATTTTCCAATTTGTTTTTTCGATTTTTTTTGTATTCTTCTCAGTCTGTTCAGTATTAGCCATCTGTTTGTTTGGAGATATTCTGCCAATTCTGGTGTGGTTCCGCCTTTGTAGTGAATGAGATAATCTATTACTTTATGGTCTATTTCATCTATACAGAAGGCGTGTGGATTTATTTTTCCGCGTTCATATGTTAGCAGCTCCAAGTCTGCAAGATATTTCCTTATTTGTGCAAATTCCTTTTCCATTTTGTTAAGTCTTTGCTCTAGCTCCAGAATTCTGTCAGGCTTCGGCGTCTTCTGAAGTTTCTCCATTATTGCGTCTCTGATAAAACTGCTTCTTTCTCCTTCTGGAACACGTAAAATCATTTCCTTATAGACTTCTTCCGGTATTTTCACTGATATAGCCCGCAACTTCACGAATTTTCCCACCTTGCTACTAATACTGGTTGTCAATTATTTCATATTTAACTTACACAGTTTTCTTGAGGAAATCTTTTAAGTGGAACAACCTAACCTACAATCGAAGCCTATTTGAAGTGATAGGTAATGATTAGAAAAACCACGATTTCCCTGATCAAATGTGATGTTGGTTCTTTAGCGGGGCATCATGTTGTCCCAGAACCACTGTTTAATATTGCGGAGAAAAATCTGAAAAAGGCAAAACAAGAAGCATTAATCAACAATTTCCATGTTTTCAATGTTGGAGATGATCTGCAACTTCTTATGGTTCACGGAAGAGGCGAATCAAATCCAGAAATTCACAAGCTTGCTTGGAACACTTTTCAAGAAGCCGCAAAAAAAGCCTTAGAACTAAAGCTCTATGGCGCTGGACAAGACCTTTTGAAAACAGCCTTTAGCGGAAACGTGAGGGGCATGGGTCCAGGAGTGGCTGAAATGGAAATAGAGGAAAGAGGTTCTGACCCAGTTGTCGTTTTTGCAGCAGACAAGACTTCGGCTGGTGCTTTTAACCTTCCACTGTTTCGCACATTTGCCGATGCAATGAATACTGCTGGACTTGTAATTGATCCAGACATGGCTGGCGGCTTCAAATTTGAGGTATTGGATACTGTTGAGAATAAGATTGTTGTTGTCAAATGTCCTGAAGAAGTGTATGAGCTAGTTGGGCTTATTGGAACTGTAGGGCGATATATGGTTTCTCGTGTTTGGCGGGCTAGAGATGACTTGATATGCGCCGTCGGCAGCGTAACCAAACTTTCAAAGATCGCTGGCAAATACGTTGGAAAGGATGATCCTGTGCTTATTGTACGTGCGCAGCATGGACTGCCAGCTTTAGGTGAGATTCTTGTGCCTTTCATGCACAGTTATCTGGTTGCGGGATGGATGCGTGGGAGCCACTGGGGTCCATTAATGCCTGTTAGTGTAAAAGACGCAAAATGCACGGTTTTTGACGGTCCTCCAAGGATTGTTGCTTTAGGCTTTCAAGTTTCAAACGGCAAAATTGCAATGAATGATAACAGAAAACCTATGGTGGCTGACTTGTTTGATGATCCAGCTTTTGATATGGCTAGACATGAAGCCATGGAATATGCTTCTATGCTTAGACGTATGGGTGAGTTTGAACCAGCACGTTTAGGCATTGAAGAGATGGAATACACAACCCTGCCACAGATTCTGGAAAGACTCAAAGAACGTTTCAAACCGTTCTAGGTCCGCGTTTGATTACTAGACACAACTTCGTGCCTTATTTTCAAGAGTTCATCGCATCGACGTTTAACAGTTTCATAGAGTCTATTGCGTAACTCCTCTCCAGTGGCTTTTCTCTCTTTAATCAGCAAAGTTTTTCTTCCCAGTTCTATGTCGCCTATCGCTGTGAACCATGCTTCAAAATCTCCTCGGTCGGTGTGAAATTCTATGGAGCTTACGTCAACTTTTAAGATTTTGTCGCAGAAATCTTGGAGGTTCGTCGCAAAAACATTTAAGGGCTTTCCGATGTCAGCGTAGAAGTGAAATGATTTTTCTGCTGGTAGATATTCCAAGATTTGCTGAGCCTTTTCTCCACTGATTTCTGGGAAACCAAATGCGCTTTTTCCCTTTTCTGTTATTATGTAACGCCCCTTTTCAAGCGTCATCACGTATCCCATTCTGGTAAGTCCTATTATATGCATCATAACAGAAGGGAAACCTAATCCAACCTCTTCAGCAATCTTAACAGCCTTAGCAGGTTTATCAAGCACCCACATAGTCTCAAGAACAAGTCTCTTAACAGGTGACAGTTTCATTTTCACTACATCCTATAACTATTATATGCACAATCTATTTTTCAGACTTTCTATTGCCTTATGCAAAAAGAGAAAAATTCGTGTACGGAAAACGCCTTCTTTTCTTCCGAAAACGTAAATAATAGCGGACTCATTACTAATAAAGCTTAAAAACATAGCAAGACGGGAAAATTCAATGAAAATGGCTGTACTAGTATACGAGTATCCACCAAAAATTGTCGGTGGTTTAGGCACTTACGCTGCTGAAATCACACGAAAGTTTATTTTAATGGACCATGATGTTACCGTTTTTACAATGAACGATGACACCCGCAGCCTTCCAACCAGAGAGATTTGGCGTGGCATAGAAATTCACCGTCCATTACACATTGATATTTCTGATTCGCTGCCAGACGTGGTTGCAGAAGACATCAAAAAATGGGGACGAGGCATACATTTATTCTCTAAAATCCTCGTCTACAACTATCTGAGCGCTTCAAAACTCGTCAACGAACTCATAAGAAAAGAAGACTTCAAATTCGACATCGTAATCGCGCATGACTGGCTTTCCGTCATCTCTGGAATAACCATCAAAAAGGAGCTTGGATTACCCTTCGCATTTCACGTCCACTCGACAGAGAAGGGAAGAACCCTTGGAAACGGCTCAGAAGTAGTAAGCAACATTGAGCTCCACGGTGCAAAGGCAGCAGACCTAATTGTAACAGTTTCATACGCCATGAAAGACGAACTCACAAAGCTTGGCTTTCCGAAAGACAGAATCCAAGTTTGCTACAACGGTGTTGATGAGCAAAAATATAATCCAGAAACGGTAAACACTGAGCAATCTAGGAAGCTTCGAGATTCTTATGGAATCAAGGATGAAGACTTAATGATTTTGTTCATTGGGAGACTCGTAGGTGTTAAAGGAGTTGACAGGCTTATAATGGCTATGCCCCATGTTCTACAGAAAAAACCCAATGCAAAACTTGTCATAGTAGGGTTAGGCGACCTGCAAGATTACCTAGTTAATTTAGTTAAAACCATGAGACTGGAGAATTCTGTGAAATTCCGCTTCGAATTCATTCCAGAAGAAGAACGCATCCTCCACTACGCCGCTTGCGATGTAGCAGTTTTCCCCAGCCTCTATGAACCGTTCGGAATAGTTGTCCTCGAAGCCATGAGCATGGAACGCCCAGTCGTTGTCGGAGCAGCTGACGTCAGCGGGATGCGGGAGATAGTTATTTCATTTGGCGATGAACAATGCGGTTATCACGTTAACCCCAGCAATCCACCAGACATCGCTTGGGGTATAGTCAGTGCTTTAGAAAATCCTGAGAAGATGAAATGGCTTGGAAAAAACGGTAGACAAAGGGTCTTAAACGATTTCACATGGGACAAGATAGCTGAAAGAACAATCGCGTTGTATGAAAACATAATTAAGCGTTAAAATGTTGCTGAAGCCTAAACTTTTACGGGTGAGCTTTTGAGTTCCAGCAACCGTCTAAGCTTGAGAAAGAAGGTTGCAAGGGAAGCCGCTCATCTTCTCTATTTTGGAGTTGAAAAAGAATATAAACAGGCTAAACTGAAAGCTGCAAAAACTTTTGGGGTTCACTTTCTTCCAACGAATCTTGAAGTTGTAATCGAATTTGACAGGATAGCAGAAGAAAAAGAAGGTGCAACAAGGAAAGAGCGTTTAATTGAGATGCGCAAACAAGCCCTAAGGCTTATGAGAATTCTAAAGCCGTACAATCCAGTTTTAATCGGAAGCGTCTGGCGTGGAACAATACATCGTGAAAGCGACATCGATGTAACTGTGTACTCTGACAAACCAAACGACGTTCTGGAAGTGATAAAACAAAACAGCCTCAGGGTTATGCGAACTGAATGGGCTACGGTAACAAAAGAAGGGCTAAAGAAAACATCCTTTCACATTTACTTGGAATTACAAACAAAAGAAAAAGCCGAAATAATTGTCCGAAGCCCTGAAGAAGCCAATCATAAAGAAAGATGTGAAATATATGGAGACACAATCACTGGTCTTCGGATACAAAAATTAGGAAAGATACTTCAAGAAAATCCAACCCAAAAGTTTGTTCCCTATTAGTGTTAATAGTCAATTCAAAGATGTTTAAATATGTGATTCTCAATACATCAAAGTAAGGATACGTTGCAGGAATCGAAGGTGCCAGTATGGAACTGGACAAAAAAGCGTTCAAAAAACTCTTGCCCAACCTTGTTAAAGAATTAGAATCCAGCAAAAACAAGGTTGCAATAAACTCTATGAGAACAGACATCAAAACCGGAGAAAAAGCAGTGTCTAAAAGGTTCATCCACTACACACCCGACGTAATCGATTTTATTCGGCGATGCGACACAGAAGAGCAAGCCGAAGAAATAATCAGTTACATGGAAAAAAGAGGAGAGATGAAAAAGCAATATGCGAAAAAACTTAGGAAACAACTTAAAGAGAAAGGTGTGCGGAGCTTCGGACCTAAAAAAGAAGAAAACTACTATTTTAAACATGGCGAACAATAGCAAGCGCAATAACGCTGAACAAAGGAATAGCAACTCTTTTCGTTTTTGTTCTCTTTTCGCCTCTCAATTAAGGCTAAGCGGTGAACATGCCTCCAACGCAACTAGCATTGGCTTATCCATTTAACTTGTCTGTTTTTGAGCGTTTAAGCTTTTTCCTGTCAAAAGCCACTTTTCCTCTGGTTGCAGCCCAAAGAATCTTGGCATCAGTGAGTATCTCCCTCACGATCAGGCTGTCGCTGACGCCTCTGCTTTCAGCACTCATTTACGACGAATGAAACGACGACTGCCCAATGGCAGTGACAAAGAATGTTGATGAAGCCACTAAGCTGGTAAGGTAGGTTTGAACACATAACTCGTGAGCATGATGACGATGGCGAGCTGTTTCGGAAAAGGAAACAAATATTAAACGCAATAAAATGATAAGCAGACACCAAAAAACACAAGAGCAATAAATGAGCTTGTCAATAAATAGAAAGCCAAAAGTTTCAGAAAATGGACGGAGGAAAACACATGAAAAGAAAAACCTTAACGTTCGCCTTAATTATCGTTACATTGGTTCTTATGTCCTTCACCACTTCTATGACTAAAAGTGCCAAGGCCGCAGACACTGATTATAACATAGAAAAAGTGAATCACACAATAGAAGTTATGTACAATGGCTACATCTTCATAAATGATACCATACAAATAAACGGCACAGCATCCGATGGTTTTCTTATAGGATTTCCATACAAGTATGGCCCGCATATTCTTCGATGTGTAGCTTATAACGCAACTGACGTTTTCCCAGTAAGCCTTAACGTCCCCTTAGAAAATCGCAGCGGTTTCTATGGCGTAAAAATAAGCTTTCCACGAGGGACACCACAAGTATTCACTGTTGGATTTGTACTCTCAAACAACCTTATCTTACAAGAATCCTCTAATGTGAGTCGCGTAGATTTCCCAAAATATCCGAGTCTAACAAAGAGCGCGGTCAACTGCAACGTTTCAATTCTTTTGCCGGCAGGTTGCACGTACATGAGCGGCACCAGTCTAGAATATTCGCAGGAGAATTTGGCAGCTTTCACCAATTCGCCTGCAGATGTAACTTTTTCGTTGACCGAAGGTGCAATGCAAATAGTCGACATAAAGGAGCTGAAACGTGAAATAAAAATAACCGGTGCGGGCGAGATAGAAGGCTCAGATTCCTACCGCATAACAAACAAGGCTCCGCAAGGAACTAGTTTCATTGAGATAGTTTTACCACACAACGCCTCTAACCCAAGTGCGTATGACAAGCTTGGAAGAAGATTGACATTAGATGCGACTGGAAGAACAAACAGATATAAAGTTTCCTTCGCGTCGCCATTAAAAACCGAAGAGTCAGCTGTTTTCACCGTGAAATATTGCTTGCTTGGTGAAGGCTGTATTGAGCAAAAAGAACCCAAAAATTTCGACTTTGTATTTCCATTGTTCGAGCATTTGGATTACTACATTGATCGGTCGTCTGTAACATTCGTTTTACCAGAAGGTGCTAGAATATTAAGCTTCGAAAACGTTTCGGTTGCCGGTTCTTATAGCATAACAAGAGACGTTTTCCAAGAAAGGTTAACCATAGACAGGCAAGGCGTGTTTTCGCTGGATAGCTTCAGCGTGGGGATAACATATGAATATGACCTTTTGTGGTTGTCTTTTCGTCCTACACTGTGGATGTGGGCTTTAGCAACTGTTGGATGCGTAATAGTCGTTGTTTGGAAGAGACCTAAGGCTGCCATTTCGGTTACTGTGCCTAGAGTAGCGGTGGGAGTTCGTTCAAGGAATATTAAATCGTTCGTTGATGCGTATGAGAAGAAAAGGAAAATAATTTTGGAATTTGAATCTCTGAAGATAAGGGTGCGTAGAGGAAAGGTTCCGAGAAGTCGGTACAAGGTGCGGAGAAGAACACTTGAAACGCAGCTTAATGCTTTATCTAGAAGCCTAACCGATTTGAAAGAGAAACTGCGAGCGGCTGGAGGACGATATAGAGATTTGATGCGGCGGCTTGAGGTTGCGGAAACTGAAATCAGTGGAGTTGAAGCGAACATTGAGAGCATTGAAGTGCGTCACCGCCGAGGAGAGCTTTCACTAGGGGCGTACCGTAAACTTCTCGCGGATTACGAGGGGAGAAAAGATAAAGCTGAAACAACAATTAACGAAATTCTAATAAGAATACGTGAAGAAATCCACTAACAAACCCAAAAGTTTTTATTTCGTTGTTCAAAATTCATGAGATTCCAATTGAAGAGGGAAGAAAAATGGTGAAGATCATAGTTGATAATGATAAATGTACTGGATGCGGTACGTGTGTAGAGACTTGTCCTGTGGAGGTTTTCGAGATGAAAGATGAAAAGTCTGTACCAGTAAAGGTTGAAGAGTGCTTGGTTTGTAGAGCATGCGAAGCTCAGTGCCCAGAAAGTGCAATTCAAGTAATCGAGTAGCCTTTGCATTCCGCTCTTTATCTATATATTCCAGAAAACATTCTGAACCTGTTTCACTTGTTTTATGAGCTTTTCACCTTGCTCATTAATGCGTTTTCTAGTTATGGGAACCTTATCTTCTATACTGTAAATTGCCCCGCTCATCTTCGCAACGGCTGCCACAGCTAGTTTCCCAATAAACCTTAGACTGTAACCTCCCTCAAGCACCAATACAAGTTTTCCTTCGCACATTTCTGAAGTCGCATTAAAAATTGTTTTATAAACTTCTTGGTAGCATAGGGCGGATAGGGAAAGACTGCCTACAGAATCTGCGTAATGGCCGTCTAAACCAGCGGATACCAGTACGAATTGTGGTTTGTACTGTTTTATTATGGGCTTTACAATTTCATTTATTGCCTTCAGATAAATCCGGTCGCCTGTTCTGAATGGTAGAGGAACATTTACATTGTAACCTAAACCTTCTCCTTCTCCGATTTCATCTATGAAACCTTTTCTTGGAAATTCTCGCGGGTCCTCATGTAAGCTTACGTATAATACTTTATTGGTTTCGTAGAAGATTTCTTGCGTACCGTTTCCATGATGGGCATCTATATCTAATAGCAGAATCCTCTTCAATTTGAATTCTCTGAGCAGATATTTTGCGGCTATAGCAATGTTGTTGAATATACAAAAGCCACATGTACTGTATTTTCCAGCGTGATGTCCTGGGGGTCGAACCAAGGCGAAGGCGTTCTGAAATTCTCCCTTTATCACAAGGTTAACAGCCTTCAAGGTTCCACCGACAGCATAAAGGGCAACATCAAAACTTTCTGGCGAAGCTACCGTATCTCCTTCCGCATCCAGAAGGCCTCCTCCTGATTTACACAGATTCTCTACCAATTCAATGTATTCTATACCGTGGACGAGTTCAACGTCCCTCAATCGAGCCTTTTCCGGTTCAACAAACTGCCAATTTCCGACGCCTTGAAGTTTGCTTTTCTTCAACTCTCTAACAATTGCACGGAGACGCCTTGCCGATTCAGGATGACCTCTGCCAGGATTATGCCGATAATAAACAGGTGAAAAGACCACGGCTGTTGTGCTCACGTTATCATTCCCTTAAAAACTGTTTGAAACATTTTCTGCAAGTATTCTCTTGTGGAATATCCTTTCTTTTTGGCTAGTTTTTTGATGACTTTGTTCACGCCTGTTGCGTATTGTATTGCCCTTTTCGGCTTTTTCACAATGAAACGTGGAAGCCCTATGTCCTCAGCCATCTTTCTTAACACAGTTTTTCTTAACATGTCATTCGGTGACTCTATCTTAAGCTGCAAGGGAAGCTTTGCGGCGAATTTTGCCAGTTGATATGCGGCAAAGGGTAGGCGAAGTTCTACGTTGTGGAAGTTGCAGATTTTGCTGTCTCTTTCAAAGTTGTTTTCATACATTCCTGCAATGTCGTTGAAAATAGTTTTCTGCACAGATTCTTCACCATACCGCATGTAATCATTCGAGTATCGCTTGTAGCCTCCGAAAAGCTCGTCTGCACCTTGCCCAGTAAGCATAACCCTAAATCCCATTTTTGAAGTCTTTTCAGCTGTCCAAAAGACTGGAATGCCTATGCTTGTTTTGACGGGATTTGCGTCTTCAATCAACCACAAAACTTTCGGCAGAACTTCCTCCACAGCCTTTTCACTGTAAAGATGAATGTGAAGTGGCAGGTTCAGCGCTTCCGCCGCCTTTTTTGCATGTTCAATTTCAGGCTGGTTTTTTAGGCTCACAGAGACTAGGTGCACTTCTACTCCGAACTTTTTGGCTAAAAGCGCGATTATGGTGCCGTCTAAACCACCGGAGAAGGCGACTGCAATTTCTTCAAGTCCCGAAATTCTTTGTTTGATGGATTTTTGCAAGAGGCTGCTTAATTTTTTGGTTGCAGCTTGCATAGTCATTTGCCTAGTTTTTGTATGAACGAGTGTTTTTGCGGGCTTAAACTTGAAACCATGCTTATCAACATTGGCTAAGTGTCCCGGCGGAAAGGAATGCGCCTCTTTTATTCCAATTTTCCATAATGCCTTGCGCTCAGATGCTAAAGCCGATAAATCCGTGGTTTCACCGTAGTAAAGCGGGTATAACCCTAAAGAGTCTCTCCCAGCAATAAGTCTTGCAGGCTCAGCCATAGCAAAAGCGAAGCCGCCCTCAAAATCCTTGATAAGAGACTCTGTGCTTAAATTTTGATTCAGTTTATCAGTAACAAACTCCACACTGGAAAATTCCGTGTTAAGCGAATAGATTCTTCCCTCAAAAACAAACGTTCCTTCATGGAATTTTATTGGTTGTGGTATGTCTGACGTAAGAATTTTTGAAAAGACATGACCAATAAGTACTGGTGAGTTTGGGTCTTTGTCTTGTAAATCTTCGATGGATTTTCTTATGGTCGCAGTTGTTGGTGATGCCAGCCCGAAGGTTTCAGCGCCTTTGTGCTCTACCATTTTGAGCATGGTAACTGCTGTTTTTGCGACATTTTCGTTCTTTTTGCTTATGACAGCGATTATTGCTCCCATGTGGAAGAAGCCTCTTTATACGGTAAAGCATTAATCCTTAATCGGCTTATCTAGTTTTGTGGGGAGCGATAATTTGCCTATTCTTCCTATTGACACGGGCCGTTACGGAACTCCTGAGATGAGGAGAGTTTTCGAGGAAGAAACACATGTTCAAAGAATGTTGGATGTAGAATCAGCTTTGGCTTGGGCGCATGCTGAGGTTGGCGACATACCGAGGGAAGATGCTGAAAAAATAGCAGCTATGGCTTCGATGAAGTATGTTAAATTAAGTCGGATAAAAGAGATTGAACGTGAAATAAGCATGATATTGCTTCTTTGGTTAGAGCTTTAGCTGAAGCTTGCGGACCAAGTGGGGGCATATGTTCACTTGGGAGCGACAAGTTATGACATTGCAGATACTGCGAGAGCACTTCAGTTAAAAGAAGCTTTAGGATTAATTGAAAAACGGTTAGATGATTTTGAGAGAATTCTTATGGAAAAGGCTCTGCAATATAAAAACACTTTGATGATAGGTAGAACTCATGGTCAGCATGCGTTGCCGATAACGTTAGGCTTTAAGTTTGCGGTTTGGATGCGTGAGATCTCTAGGCATATTCAAAGGCTTAGGTAATGCGAAGAACGCGTTTTAGTTGGAAAAATGAGCGGGGCAGTTGGCACCCAAGCCGGTTTAGGGCTTCATGCTATGAAGGTTCAAGAGCTGGTTATGCAACGGTTAGGAATTAAATCTGCTGAAATTTCCACGCAGATCGTGCAGCGGGATCGCCACGCTGAACTTGTGTGTTTATCGGCTGTGATTGCTTCGACGCTTGATAATTTTGCCACTGAAATTCGGGAGCTACAAAGACCAGAAATCGGAGAGCTTTGCGAGCATTTCGAAGCGAAAAAGCAGGTTGGCAGTTCAACAATGCCTCACAAGCGGAATCCAATAACCTGTGAAAAGATTTGCGGTTTGGCTAAGATTGTCAGAAGCCTCGTTTTTCCCGCTTTAGAGAATGTTATAACTTGGCACGAGAGAGACTTAACGCAGTCGTCTGCAGAGCGGTTCATAATTCCTGAGGCATGCATCTTAGTTGACCACATGCTTTTGTTGATGAGCAACGTAGTAGCTAATCTATACGTTGATGAGCAACGCATGCTGAAAAACATTGGGTTAACTCAAGGACGTGCCATGTCCGAAGCTGTTATGATTGTATTAACAAAAAAAAGGTGTGAGTCGCCAAGAAGCCCATGAGTTGCTTAGAAAACTAACGATGAAAAGCAAAATGGAAAAGCGGCATTTTAGAGAAATCCTTCTGAAAGATGACGTTGTAGGTGGAAAGTTAAGCGAGAGAGAGATTGATGATGCTTTGAATCCGAGGAATTATTTGGGTACTGCTTTGGAGCAAGTTGAGCTTATAGTTAAAAAGGCAAAAGAAGAACGTGAGGTTAGAGGATTAGCCTAGTATTCTGTTAGAGCTTTTTGTTCCCATTCTTCTCCTTTTTCAAGTTTCTTCCACTCTTCTTTTTTGACGAAGCCGCCTACTTGTTCTTTTATTTTCTTTGCCAGTCTCGGGCCTATAAGCGGCAGACTTACCAAGTCCTTGATAGCTACGTGTTTTATGTCTTCTATTGTCTTGTACCCAGCGTTGTAGAGTATACGTCCTCGAACTCTGCCCACTCCTTCAAGCTTAACAATCGGCAGTAGCTCTTTCTTTACTCCTTTCTCTATTCTTTCCATGAGCCTAAGAGTTTGCGGTCGCACTTGTTTGTTGCCGAAGAGTCTAGCCAGTTCATGGGTGGCATGAAGCAGCCATTTTGCATTTTGAATTGTTCTGTAAAGGTCTCCTGGTTGCACTCTGAACTTTTCAATTGCTTGATCTTCGCTCATTTCTTCGATCCAGTCTTTCAGAACCATGGCGGTTTTTACCTCTCCTAGGAGTTCTTCGTAGGCTATTCTGTCTTCCCACTCGTCCGATACGTCCACAAGAAGTTCTTCTTTGTGTTCTTCCATGAAAACTGCTACTTGGTCTATTTCTTGTGTGTATGGTCTCAGTTTTGGAGCCATGTCAGGCGTGTGAGCAATCATGTGCAAAAGACTTAACTCCGTCAAATATGCAGGTCTGTATCTTAATGCGTCGCGGATTATGACGGCTGAAACCGGGTCTATGTAAAGTTCGCTTACTCGTTTTCCAAATTTCGTGGCAAAAATGTCATCACCAGCAACGTCAATCATTTCCTCGTCGTACAGGTACTTCAGAATTTTGGCTATTATGCCTCTAATCGCCCTTATCTCGTATTGGTATGCGTAAAAAGTTCTGCCAAAAAAGTCGTAAATTCCACGCTCTGTATGGGCAAAATCTGCTGCAATCGTTGCCAGCACATGAGACCTTAAAATTCTTTCAACCGCAAGCCTCGACCATATTCTCTCTGGATGCGCAAGAATATAGCTTTCCATTAAATAATCTGCCTCATCAGCGGTTCTAGCGATAAGAACTGATTCTCCCATTTTGTCATACCTCGGTCGACCAGCACGACCGCAATTGTGAACTATAAAATTTGAGGCTATGTATATTTCAGTATCATTAATGGAAAGGTTATAAACGGTTATCGGCTCCTTAAGTTTCTCCGTCGTGACATTGGCTACTTTGATCCATTCTACACTTCCTGCACGTTTTTTCTCATAATATTTGTCGAGATTGTGGTATTTGCTATATGCGAGATGAGGTATTACACACTTGGTGGGTTTAACGAATTTTGCAAATGTGTTTATGTCCAGAATTCGCTTGATAGATACTCTGAAAAATGGTCCTTTAAATTTGACCAATTTTCCTCTTATGAGTTTCCGATAGTTCTTCCTTGGCTCTTGCTCGATTTTGCTTAACACCCCTAATCGTAGAAGCAGGTTGTGTAATCCTATGGCGAAATATTTGCTGGCAGTTGAGAATACTACTGCTCGAACCTTTGTATTAATTCCTCTCTTGGTTTTCGTCTCGCTGTATGAACCGTCCCCATCAAAAACCCCTGCCAGATATGCTCCTATTAGATTCTTGGGCAACTCCATCATAAAATCGTTGACATTCAATGTATAAGACTTACGTCCAAAAGGTATACCAAATTTTGAAAGAATTAATGCAAGCAGGGATGAGCGAATCTCCACGTAAAAAGTTCCCTTACGTATCTCCATCACCTTGGGTTTTACTCCAAAACTCTTTGATATCCTTACAATCTTTTTAATAATAGCTGAGGCATTGTTTTGGATGCGTACAAGATAGAAAACGCTTCCGTTTTTATCCTTGCAGAGTTTTAGGTTGCCGTCACTTGCCACAATACCAACAAGCCACATAAAATCCTCATTTAATTTCTTGGGAAGATTTAAAGTCGTCCCATATGCCGTCTTAACTTTCCCAATTCTTTTAGCTACGTCACCATCTTTTAAATTGAGCCAAGATGCCAGTTGAAGAATAATCCACAGAGGTACCGCCTTTTTACCACCAATGTATCCTTTGAGGGTTTTCAATTTTACACCAAGTTTCTCAGAAAGCTGTTGTCTAGTGCCCAAAACTTTGGCAAGCTCAAAAATGTCCAATTTACCCTGTACGTATGTGATATTAGGTGGCAAGAACTTGTACGTATAGGGAGCATCAAATTTGCTTTCTAAATCATACTTAACGTACCCGACCTTATCGCCCCTCTTTATCTCGCAAGCTGGAACCCACATGGTATGTTTCCCTCGTTTAACAAGTAGCGGATGTTCAGGTGTGAGCTGGATACTCGCACCAATGTTAGTTGTGACTCTCGTTAACACTGTAGTTTTATTCCTAAAGTGTTTGAGAATCGTGCTTTGACGCAGTTCACTACTACTCGGTTCATATGAAAGAACTGGTACATCACTCCTGTTTTCTACTATCTCACCGATGGAAGTAATTCTGCTGTCTTTTAGTATAATTCGTGTTTCGAAGGGTAAACACATTTGTTTGTACTCTAAAACACTGATTGGGTAGTAGCCGTATCCAGGTTCGTACCGCCTGTAATCCTGAATGACAACGGTTCTGGCTGGCAGATTTACGCCGAAAGCCAATGTAGGCGTAGCTGCTAAAACCTTAATTTTCCCACGGCGGAAAGAATCTTCTATTACTCTGCGGTGTCCACCACCCAAACCAGCATGATGAAAAGCTGTTCCATGCTGAACTAACTCAGCCAGCAACTCACTTATCCTTGTTCTCTCTCCAGCCGCCAAGATTTTTTCAGCATCACGCATCAGAGCACGCTTCACAGGCTTAGACAAGAGGCCTTCAACTTCGTTAGTAGCCTTTTTTGCGAGCGTGACAGCTTTTCTTCTTGTATTTGCAAAGATCAGTGCTTGTCCGCCAGTTTTTATGGTGTTTAAAGCCAAGTTTATGGCTGAGTTTCTTGATTTTTTCTCTATTTTTCTAGCGTCTCCATTTTTAAATTGGATTTCCTCGTGTAGAACTACGCCTTCATTCAATTGGATTGGCCGCCACTCTGTTGTAACATAGCCTGCTTTGAGCCATTCTGCGATTTCTTCAACATTGTTTATTGTTGCACTTAAAGCCAAAACCTGCATGTCTGGATTAACCTGCATCAGCCTTGCTAACACAACTTCTAAAGTTGGTCCTCGCTCGCCATCATTTA
>Ga0066637_10000982_pt1 | contig 18005 bp, 15 predicted proteins | sample CryGeyCG2014_020_FD_62737 | JGI IMG/M metagenome (GOLD analysis project Ga0066637, IMG submission 62737) | Groundwater microbial communities from aquifer - Crystal Geyser CG08_land_8/20/14_0.20 | ecosystem: Environmental > Aquatic > Deep subsurface > Groundwater | place: USA: Utah: Grand County...
GAAAAAGATTGAAGCCGGAGGCGCTGGCGGTAACCATAGACAGTAAATCAATCCATCAGATTGTAGAAAAATCAATTGTTCAAAATAAAGAATTTTTTTCCGCCTTTGCCAAGGCTTCGGCGGACAAGGAAAAGAATATTAAGAATTTAAGCGTTAACGATCTTAAAATTGCCAAACCGATTATTAAAGAAATTCTTAACCGGCTCCAGTTTTTAATGGATGTGGGCTTGGATTACTTAACATTAGACAGAAAAACCGGAACTTTAGCCGGAGGAGAAGAGCAAAGGGTGAGATTAGCCACCCAGATTGGTTCAAAACTCACCGGTGTCTTGTACATTTTAGACGAACCATCAGTCGGCCTCCATCCGCGAGACCAAAACAGGTTGATTGAAACCATAAAAAAATTAAGGGACCTTGGAAACTCAATAGTGGTGGTGGAACACGACCCCGACACAATAAGAAAAGCTGATTGGGTGATTGACATAGGACCGGGAGCCGGAAAACACGGGGGTCGCGTAATTTTTGAAGGGACGCCGAAAGAATTATTAAAATCAAAAACTCTAACCGGAGAATATCTATCAGGAATAAAAAAAGTTGAGGTGGTGAGTCAAAACCCTAAATCCCAACCCCCAAAATACTTAATTATCAAAGGCGCGCAGGAGCATAATTTAAAGAATATTGACGTTAAAATTCCTTTGGGGCGATTTGTTTGTATCACCGGAGTTTCGGGATCCGGCAAAAGCAGCTTGGTAAATGATATTTTGGCCAGAGCGCTTTTTAAGAAATTTTACCATTCTCTCCGTCCTAAATTTGCTTCGGAAAACTTAGAAGAAGAACCTTCTTTCTTTATGGAAACCAACGGAGCTTCTGAGCCCGGAAAACACAAGGAAATACTGGGTACAGAATATCTGAATAAAGTGGTTATTGTTGACCAGTCGCCGATTGGCAGGACTCCAAGATCAAATCCGGCAACCTACACCGGAACTTTTTCTCACATTCGCGCTCTTTTTGCACAAACGAGGGAAGCCAAAATTAGAGGATACGGCCCCGGCCGGTTTTCTTTTAATGTGAAGGGCGGAAGATGCGAGGCCTGCCAGGGGCAAGGAGTCAAAAAAATAGAAATGTATTTTTTACCCCCTGTTTTTGTTACCTGTTCGGAATGCAAGGGAAAAAGATACAACAAAGAAGCTCTGGAAATTGAGTATAGAGGTAAAAATATTGCCGAAGTCTTAGAAATGACAACCGAAGAATCGTTGGAATTTTTTAAAAATATACCCCAAATTCACCAAAAACTGAAAACCTTGAACGAAGTGGGTTTAAACTATATAGAATTAGGACAACCTGCTCCTTCTTTGTCGGGCGGGGAAGCGCAAAGAGTAAAATTAGCGACCGAACTTTCTAAAAAAGCCACCGGCAAAACATTGTACCTTTTAGACGAACCTACCACCGGCCTTCATCCCGACGACATTAAAAAATTACTGTTTGTTTTGAAAGAGTTGGTTAACCAGGAAAACACGGTGTTAGTCATAGAACACAATTTAGATGTGATAAAAAATGCCGACTGGATAATTGATTTGGGGCCGGAAGGAGGGGACAAAGGGGGTTTTATTGTTGCCGAAGGGACGTTAAAAGAAATCACAAAAACCGCAAAAAGCTATACAGGACAATTTCTTAAACAAATCCTAAAATAATTAAGGCTTGACACCTTACTTCTAAAAAATTAGAATTTATAATTAGCAGTCATAGGTCGTGTCTGCTAAAAATAATTTTCTTTAATAATAGACATATAGATTATGAAAATAAAACCATTAGCCGATCATATTCTTATTGAACCGATTAAAGCGGAAGAAAAAACCAAAACAGGAATCCTGCTTCCCGATAACGCTGAAAAAGATAAACCGGAACAAGGCCGGGTTGTTGCCGTTGGGCCGGGCAGAAGGCTGCATTCCGGCAAAAGGGCACTAATGGATGTTAAAAAAGGCGACATCGTTCTTTTTACAAAATATGGTCCGAATGATATAAAAGTCGAAGGCAAAGAATATCTAATCGCCAAAGAAGAGGATATTCTCGCAATTTTAGAATAACTGTTACCTTAAATTATTATGCCAAAACAAATTCTTTTTGGAGAAAATGCCAGAAAAAAATTAAAAGCTGGCATTGATCTAGTTACAAATACAATTAAAGTTACTTTAGGTCCCAAAGCCAGATTAGTTGTTTTAGATAAAGGTTTTGGAGTCCCAGAAATTTCCGATGACGGAGTAGGCATTGTTAAAGAAATAGAGTTAAAAGATAAAATTGAGAATTTAGGGGTTGAAATTATAAAAGAGGTGGCCGAGAAAACCAGCGAGATTGCCGGTGATGGAACAACAACTGCTATGGTTTTAACCCAAGCCATTGTTTCCGAGGGTTTAAAAAACGTTGCTGCCGGAGCCGACCCTTTGGCCATAAAAAGAGGAATTCAAAAAGGAGTAAAAGCGGTTGTTGAACATTTAAAAGGGAACTCAAAACCAATTTCAAAAAAAGAAGAAATCGCCCAAGTGGCGACCATTGCCAGCTTGGACTCGGAAGTAGGAAATTTAATTGCCGAGGTTTTTTCCGAGATCGGAAAAGACGGCGTAATCACCGTTGAAGAATCCAAGAAATTTGGTTTAGAGAGAGAAATTGTGAAAGGCCTCCAATTTGACAGGGGTTATCTCTCCCATTATATGATTACCAACCCCGAAAGAATGGAAGCGGTTTTGGAAGAACCTTATATTCTTGTTACCGATAAAAAGATTTCAGCATTAGCCGAGATTTTGCCGGTGTTGGAAAAAATAGTCAAAACCGGGAAAAAAGAATTAGTAATTATTGCCGAGGAAGTTGAAGGAGATGCTTTAGCAACCTTAGTGGTAAACAAACTTAGAGGAGTTTTTAATACTTTAGCAATAAAAGCTCCCGGGTTTGGCGACAGAAAAAAAGAAATACTGCAGGACATCGCTGTTGTTACCGGCGCCCAAGTGGTTTCTGAAGAATTAGGATTAAAATTAGAAAATGTTGATTTAAAACAATTGGGCAGAGCGAGGAAGGTTGTTGCCGAGAAAGAAAAAACTACAATTATTGAGGGAAAAGGGAAAAAAGAAGATATTGACGCAAGAGTAAGCCAAATTAAAGGCGAACTAAAGAAATCCGAATCGGAATTTGATCGGGAGAAGCTTCAAGAAAGACTAGCTAAATTAACCGGCGGGGTGGCGGTAATTAAAGTGGGAGCGGCCACTGAAGTGGAACAAAAAACGAAACAGAAAAAAACCGAAAACGCGTTAAACGCAACCAGGGCCGCAATTGAGGAAGGAATTCTTCCCGGCGGCGGAGTGGCTTTGTTAGGGTCTATTCCGATTTTGGAAAAAATCAGATTAGAAGGAGATGAAAAAACCGGTCTAGAAATTTTAAAAAGGGCATTGGAGAAACCAATTAGGCAAATCGCCGAGAATGCCGGTTCTGACGGCGCGGTGGTTGTTGAGAAAGTGAAAGAAATGGGCGGTAATTACGGTTTCGACGCTCAAAAAATGGAATTTTGCGACCTGATAAAAGCTGGCGTGATTGACCCGACTAAAGTTGTCAGAACCGTTTTGGAAAACGCTTCTTCTGCCGCTTCAATGCTTTTGACAATAGAGGCGGTAGTGGGGGAGTTGCCGGAGAAAAAAGAAAAAGGAGCAGAAATGCCACCGATGCCGGATGAATACTAAGTTAAATTTATACTTTCTTAAAAACCCTTCTTGCTTAGAGGAGGGTTTTTGATTACAATAAAATAATATAAGCTATATATGAACTGTCCAAATTGCAAAACCGGATTAGATAAAGCGATTCTCTATGACGTTGAAGTTGATTTTTGCCCAAAATGTCTCGGTATTTGGTTTGAAAAAGAAGAGTTGAGATGGGCGAAGGATAAAAAAGACGAAAAATTGAATTGGCTTGACGTTGATTTATGGAAAGACAAAAAGAAATTTGAAATTTCGCGGGGCGGTCGGATTTGTCCGGAGTGTCGGATGCCGTTTTACGAAGTTAACTACGGCGGTTCCGAAGTAAAAATTGATATTTGCAACCTGTGCCAGGGGGTTTGGCTGGACAGGGGAGAATTTAAAAAGATAATCAAATATCTGAAAGAAAAAGCAGATTATGAAATTTTGCACAGTTATTCAAAAAATATCGCTAAAGAATTTTGGGAGCTTTTCTCCGGACCCGAGGAATTTCGCGAGGAAATCTTAGATTTCTTAATGCTTTTAAAGCTTTTGAACTACAAATTCATTACTCAATACCTTCATATTGCCGAATTGATATCAAAATTACCAAAGTAAACCGAGCACATAAATTATTATGTGTTCGGTAAAGGTCGTTTATATATAAATTTTATTACCTTATTATGAGTATTCTATATTTCGTTCTAGGAATTATTGTCCTCATAATTCTCTGGACAGTCTTTGTTTATAATCGCTTCATTGTTCTTCGCAATCGCGCCAAAGAAGCCTGGTCTGATATTGATGTTCAATTGAAAAGAAGATATGATTTGATCCCTAATTTAGTTGAAACTGTAAGGGGTTACGCCAGCCATGAAAGAGGAGTTTTTGAAAAGGTTACAGAGGCTAGGACCAGAGCGATAGTGGCCGAGCAATCGGGCGACCCAAAGAAAATCGGAGAAGCTGAAAATATTTTAGCCGGCACCCTTAAAACCTTGTTCGCGGTTTCTGAAAATTATCCCCAACTGCGGGCCTCGGAAAACTTTTTAGAATTGCAAAGAGAGCTTACCGATACCGAGGATAAAATTCAAGCCGCCAGAAGATTCTACAACGGCAACGTTAGGGACCTGAATATCAAGATTGAAAGCCTCCCGGCAAATATCATTGCCAATTTATTTAAATTCCAAAAAATGGAATTCTTTGAGATAGGAACTCCGGAAGAAAAAGAGCCAGTGAAAGTGAATTTTTAATAGATCTATAAATCAATATGCAAAGGAAAGCAGCTATTTTCTGGATAGGGTGGATTTGGATTTTAGGTATATTGTTTTTATCCCGCGGGACTGCTTTAGCGAATTTTTATCCCGAAAAGATAAGAAATTTTGATGTAGATATTACGGTAAACAAAGACGGCACCTTATCATTTAAAGAAAGCATCCTTTATGATTTTGGCGACAGCTTAAAACATGGCATTTATCGGGATATCCCCGTTAAAGGGATTAAAATTGAAGTTTTAAAAGTTATTGATGAACAATCAAACTCGTATTTGTTTAACATTTCCAGGCAGGGGAAGTATCTCCGAATTAAAATCGGCGACCCTAATAGGTTAATAACCGGCGAACATCAGTATAATATTTTTTATAATGTTCAGAATGGGATAGGATATTTTAAAGAGCACGATGAGCTTTACTGGAATGTAACCGGCAACGAATGGCAATTACCAATAGAAGAATCAAGCGCAATAATTCATTTACCCCAAAGAGTTTCGGAAAAAGAGTTAAAATTTGAGTGCTTCACAGGCGTTCTTGGTTCAAAAGAAAAAAACTGCACCTTTAAACTAAGCGAAGATGGAGATATTTATTTTGAGAGTCAAAGAAGTTTTAATCCTCGCGAGGGTTTAACAATTGTTTTGGGTTGGCCTAAAGGGATTGTTGAGGAGCCCACTATTATTCAGAGACTCCTCTGGTTATTAAGAGATTTCTGGCCAATATTCATTCCTATATTCGCATTTATTTTTCTTTTTAGAGAATGGTGGAAAAAAGGAAAAGATCCGCGGCTCAAAAAGACGATAATTGCCCAATATGAACCGCCGGATAATTTAAGGCCGGCAGAAGTAAATTTAATAGTGAGACAGAGGGTGCAGACAACCGACATTTCGGCCACGCTTATTGATTTGGCGGTTAGGGGCTATATTAAGATTAAAGAAATTAAAAAGCGGAATATTTTTGAGTTAGTCGGGCCAAAAAAGTTTGATGAGAAAGCGGAAAAGATGGGTTTTTTAAAAAAGATCTTTAGTCTGTTGCATTTTGATGATTACGAAATCGAAAGTTTAAAAGATTTTAGGGTTAAAAACGAAAATTTATGCGAATATGAGAAAGATCTTTTGGAAAAGATTTTTGGGTCAAAAGAAAAGGTGTTGCTTTCCAGTTTGAAAAATAAATTCTATAAAAATTTCCCCAAAATTCTTGATAAAATTTACGAAAGAGTCACCTCGCTTAAATATTTTGTTTCCAATCCCAGAAAAATAATAGGGAAGTGGGTGGGAATAGGAATAGCAATAATATTTGTCGGATTTTTTTCCCTGTTTTTCAAACCTATTTTAGGGATTTCTTTTATCACTTCTGGAATTTTATTCCTCATTTTTTCCAAATTAATGCCAAAGAAAACGGAAAAAGGAGCGAGAGCTTACTGGTACGCGCTCGGATTTAAAGAATATATTAATACTGCTGAAAAATATCGCTTGCAATCTCAGGAAAAAGAGAATATCTTTGAAAAATATCTTCCTTACGCTATTGTTTTCAATATAGCCGAGAAATGGGCGAAGGCATTTGAGGGAATATACAACAACCCGCCTTCGTGGTATAAGGGAGATTTCGGCCCCAGATTTACAGCTATTGCTTTCACGAACTCGTTGAATCACAGTCTTTCTAACATGAACAATTTTCTGGCTTCGCGGCCAGGCGGCGGAGGAAGCGGCTTTGGCGGAGGTTCTTCTGGCGGCGGAGGCGGGGGAGGCGGCGGAGGAAGTTGGTAAAATTTAGTAAAAACTATGGCAACATTATACACTCAAGCCGAATCAAATACCCGAAAAACCTGGATTTTAATCTTGGGATTTTTGACTTTCATAGTTTTACTAGGTTGGTTTTTCGGCAATCTGCTTGATAATTCAGCTATTGTAGTAATAGCCGTTATTTTCAGTATTTTGATGAGCTTCGGAAGTTACTGGTATTCAGATAAGATTGTTTTAATGATAACCAGAGCGAAACCGGTTGAGAAAAAGGACAACCCCGAACTTTACCGACTCGTTGAAAACCTCTGCATTACGGCCGGCCTGCCCTTTCCTCAAATTTATATTATTGAAGAGAAACAACCCAACGCTTTCGCTACCGGCAGAGATGCAAACCACGCAGTATTGGCCGTTACCCGCGGCCTTCTGGAAAAATTAGAAAAGGTGGAGTTAGAAGGAGTTATTGCCCATGAACTAGCCCACATCGGGAATAAGGATATGCTTTTAGGAGCGGTGGTTGCGATTTTGGTCGGGATTGTGGTTTTAATTTCCAATTGGTTTTTAAGAATCAGTTTCTGGGGAGGAGGAAGACGGCGGGATTCAAGGAAACGAGGTGGAGGGGAGGCCATTTTATTATTAGCAGGAATTCTTGCGGCAATTTTAGCGCCAATCGCCGCCACTTTAATTAAATTAGCCATTTCCAGAAAAAGAGAGTTCCTAGCCGATGCTTCGGGCGCCCTTTTGACGAGATATCCAGAGGGGCTGGCCCGCGCCTTGGAAAAAATTTCTTCTGATCCAACGCCAATGAGGATTACCAACAATGCCACCAGTCACCTTTTTATTTCTTCGCCATTTAAGGGTGAGGAAAAAGAAAATTGGTTTGCAAAACTTTTCTTGACACATCCTCCATTAGAAGAACGTGTAGCCGCTTTACGTGGAATGAAAATTTAAGTCTATCATGGAAGGGTGCCGGAGTGGTTTAACGGAACGGCCCGGAAAGCCGTGACCCGAAAGGGTCTCGTGGGTTCGAATCCCACCCCTTCCGCCAATTTTCAGAATTATGGAAATTCAAAATAGAGAACTTCACAGAATCACCTCAACCGCCATAATCCACAAAGACGGAAAGTATTTAATTGTTAGGCGTGCACTCAGTAAAAAAGCGTTCCCCGGGAAATGGACGGTGCCGGGCGGAGGATTAGAGGTTGACGACTATATTAATTTGCCAAAAACAGCACCCGGTTTCCCTCAATGGTATTTTGCGATTGAAAAATCATTGATCAGAGAGATAAAAGAAGAAGTAGGCCTGGAATCGGGTAAACCGCGATATCTCTGCGATCTAACCTTTATCAGGCTAGACGGCGTGCCGGCCGTGGTCTTGAGCTATTTTTGCAAATGGAAGTCCGGCGAAGTCAAACTAAACGACGAAAATATAGACTATAAATGGGTAACCGCCAAAGAGGCAAAAAACTACGACTTAATAGAAGGAATATCGGATGAAATTGAGATGGTAGACAAAATTTTAAACGGCGCCGATCAAAATAATCTTAAGTTCAATATTTCCTAATTAACTTTTAGTCTAACAAAAAAGTAGGGGTCTAACCCCTACTTTTTTGTTAGATTAAAGAAGTTATTTCTTTCTCCTCTTTAAGATATCGTAATAAACTTTTTCATAACCGTCCACCATTTTTTTAATTGAAAAATTATCTTCCACTCTTTTTCTGCATTCATTGCGGTCAATCTGGCCGATTTTTTTTACCGCCTCAACCGCTTCGTCAACGGTATTCACTATAAATCCGGTTTTTCCGTCCTTAACAACTTCTTTTGCCGATCCTCTGTCAAAAACAATTACTGGCGTTCCGCAAGCCATTGATTCCGCCATCACCAAACCAAAAGGTTCCTCCCAATTGATAGGATAGAGACAAACCTTGCCTTGGCCATAAAAATTAGAAAGTTCTTTCTCCGATATTTCCCCAATGTATTGGATATTTGAATTTAACTCCGGTTTTATTTCTTTCTCAAAATATTCTTGGTGGTGCGGTTGAAGCTGGCCGGCTAGTAATAATTTAACTCCGGCCTTTTTTGCAATTTGAATCGCTTCTTTTGTACCTTTGGCCTGACAAATTCTCGCTATCCAGATGAAATGATTTTTTGGCTTTGGATTAAAATTAAACGGTTTCAAATCAATTCCGTTATAAACAACCCAGGAATTTTTAAATTTTACCGGCGAATTATTTTTTTCTGATTCCGAGATAAAAACAGGATTTAAGTCGTTTTTGTAATAATTCAATACCTCCCAGCGCAGATGGGTTTTGTCGGGGATGTTATGCATTGTGTGCACGACCGGAGTTTTTACAAACCTTTGGAAACAAGCTCCCATTATAATCCAGTGAGAATGGATAATATCAAACTCTTTTGCTCTTTCAAAAGCGATTGAATGGTTAATAAGATTCCACCAGTAATCCTGCCACGCAATTCCTGAGGAAATTACACCCTTTTTAACAAATGGGACCAACTTGGCCTTTGTTTTTGAGTCGCCGGGCGCAAAAAGAGTGACGTCGTGGCCCCTTTTTACCAATTCCTCGGTTAAAAAAGAGATAATTCTTTCTGTTCCGCCGTACTTCTCGGGCGGAATCGGAAACCAGAGCGGAGCTATTTGGGCTATTCTTAGTTTTCGCATATATTTTTTATTTTAAGTTTTTATTAAGTATTTCTAAACGACCCTGGAATTGACTTAAATAACTTTTCACTTTTTCTTTTCCCCCTGATTTTTTAGATTCCTTAACCACTCGCCAGAAGAGACTAAGATCTCTTAAGCAAATTTCAATCAGTGCCATCTTAAAAAGTTCAGAAAAATATTTTTTGTTTTTAAAATATTTTAGAAACCCTTCCTTTAAAATTTTTTGCTCTTTTGGTTCTTCTCTTCTTTTTAACCAAAATTCAGTAAAGTCGTATGCGGGATTTCTTAAATGAACATGCTCCCAGTTAACTATTTTTACAGTATTTTTGTAAAAAATGAGATTAGCTTCCGAAAAATCTCCATGGCTCAGAGCGGGCTTAACAAAATTAAATAATCCCTTATTTTGCCCTATGAAATCTTGAATCTTTGTTTTTATTTTTCTGTCCAAGGGAATATTTTTTAAAAATTGACCAACACTTTTTTTATAAATACTAAAGTCAAAAAAAGGTTTTTTGGGGGTAAACTTGAAAGCGTCAACAGGAGAATTGATAATTGTTTTTAAGATTAAAGCGATTTTTTTAGTCTCGTTTTGAGAAAATCTATCTTCGCTTTCTCTGGCGTTGCCCGGCAGACATTCTTGTAAAATATATAAGAAAGCCGGATTTAAAGAAAAGCCCAAAGTTTTCGCCGTAAAATTATATAAAGGATGATTTTTATTTTCTCCTAAAGTTTTGGCAAAACCCACCTCATTTAAAAACCTGTCTTTTATCCCTTTTTCTTCTGCCAGCAAACTTTTAAAGAAAGCCCTTTTGCCGTCTTTTCTCAAACAAAAAGCGCGAAAGAATCTTTTTTTCTGTTGGATAAGCTTTTCTGGTTCGTCGGTCAGCAAAGTTAAATTCAAGTCTTTTATCTTTTCTTTAATTTTAGGGACAATATTAGGATAGAGAGAATACATATTAATTCAAGAATATATTATATTAATACCTTAGCGAATCAAGGTTCTCGAGCGAAGCGAGAGGTTCTTATTTTAGTTGCCTTTTAATTATTTTTTCATAGTCATCTACCATCTTTTCCGCGCTGAAATATTTTCCTACCCTTTCTCGGCATCTTCTCCGGTCAATTTTATCAATATTTTTAATTGCTTTTTCCATTTCATTAAGATTTTTTACAATAAAACCCGTTTCTTTATCTTTGACAACCTCGGGAACCGCGCCTGCTGGGTAGGCGATAACCGGCGCTCCCGATGCCATCGCTTCTATCATCACCAACCCAAAAGGCTCCTGCCATTTTATTGGGAAAAGCAGGGCCTTAGCTCCTGCATAAATTTGTTTTATTTTTAAAACACTCACTTCTCCTAAATAAGTAATATTTTTAGAGAGCAATGGTTTTATTTTAGATTTAAAATATCTCTCATCGCTGATTTTCCCGATCAACAGCAATTTCTCCCCGGATTTTTTTACCGCTTTAATCGCGTCTAAGGGATTTTTTGACGGCCTGATTTTCCCGGCGAATAAAAAATAATTTTTAGGTTTTTTGGAAAAGTCAAAATTCTTTAAATCAATGCCATTATAAATAGTGGTTGCGTAGTTTAAAGCGGGGAAATTTTTTCTTTGGTTATCGGAAATTGTAATTAAACGAGCATCTGTTTTTTTGTAAACTTCGGCCAACTCTTGGTAAATAGGCAAATGCAGAGTATGGAAAACCGGTATTTTAAGAAGCTTTTCTAAATTAGTAAAAATTCCTCCGTCCACCATATGGTTCAACACTAAACCAATTTTGCCTCTTCTTTTTATCAGTTCGGAAAGAGTGTTGGCCAAAATGCTTAATTCTAATCTTAGTTTTCTTGAGGCCTCGGCTTCCGAAGAAAGTTTATATTCTTCCATAGGCTTTTGACAGACAGGAATCAGTTTTGCGGAAGTTTTGGTGCCTTTTGGTGCGAATAATAATACTTGGTATCCCTTTTTTGCTAGCCCCTCCACTAAATAATAAACCATCCACTCAATTCCTCCTTGTTTTTTTGGGGGGATTGAAATGCCTACTGGTCCTAAAATTGCTATTTTAGATTTTTTCATTTTTTAATAATTGCAAGTGAGGGAAAAATTCAAAAATCTTGTTTTTGAATTTCGACCGAACGCCGCAATTATATCACCGAGCTGCTATAATTTCTTTATAAGTTTTTTCGTAATTATCAACCATTTTTTCCAAGCTGAAATTTTTCTCAATATTTTTCCGGCAATCCTTATAATTTATCCTATTTATGTTTTTTAGGGCCGCTTTCAAACCCGAAATCCCTTCTCGTGGCTTAACTACAAAACCGGTTTTTCCATTAACTACAAGCTCTGAAACAGCCCCCCGATTAAAACCGATTACCGGCGTTCCACAGGCTTGAGCTTCAGCTATTACCAGTCCAAAGGGTTCCTCCCAATTTACGGTCATTAAAAAAACCTTAGCTCTTTGCATTAATTTCACTACCTCTTTCTTGGGAAGCGGTTGCTCTGAAGAAACGGGTCCTATCCATTTTATTCTTGACGAGAGATATGGTTTCACGTCCGTATCAAAAAACTCTTTATCTTCCACATTACCGGTTAAAAAAAGCCTTGAATTCGTTTCTCTGGCCAATTTTATTGCCCATCGGATACCTTTTGGATCTAAAAATTTCCCCTTTTTATCCTTTGCTTTAGATAATCTGCCAATCCATAAAAAATAATCGTCTTTTTTCTCGCAAAGTTTATAAAGATTAGTATCAACGCCGTTGTAAATTATTTTGTAAAATTTCGTCTTTTTAGCCAATTTTCTATGAGCTCGTGAAAGAGAAATAAGATAAGAATTTTTAACGTCGTTAAAATAAGAAAGCACTTCGTCTAATTCGGGAGTTATTTGGGCGTGAATGGTAGTTATAACAGGGGATTTCAGGTTTCTAGCAACCAACAGATTGATAAATTCCGGATAGGTATGATTGTGGATAATATCAAAATTACTGCCGATTTTTTCCAGGATTTTTGCCATCTTGGCTAAAAATCCTGTTTCAGTATAAAAAGGATTTTCAGAAGCCGGCATTCTTACAAAACTTTTTGGAATTACGGGAATAATTTTTGCGCCGGGGACAATACTATCTCCGGTTCCTAGAATTGAAACCCCATGTCCTTTTTTAATAAGCCCGGACACTAAATCAAAAATAACTCTTGGCCTGGCGGCGGTAATTTTGGGTGTAATTTCTCTTTTTAATGGCGAAACGACAAGGATTTTCATTAGAGTTATTTTAACACGCCTTAGGGAATTTTAAAAACGGCGTCTTTTACGCCGTTTTGAGAATCTATTTTATCTTTTTCCCATTTTTCCCATTTTTTCCTTTTTTCCCCTTACTGTTCCCAATCTTATTATAAAGCCGATGAAACCTTAGAGCTATTTTTTTCCAGTTAAATTTTTCCTCCACCGTTTTTCTGGCGTTTTCTCCTAATTTCAATCTTAACTCGTCGCTTTCTAAAATTTTATTGCAGGCTTCGGCAATTTCTTTTGAATTTCTCACCCTTACAAATAAACCATCATAACCATCTTTTATCAAAAGGGGAATACCTCCCTTTCTCGTTGCAATTACTGGTACCTTGGAAGCCATTGCTTCCAAAATTGTTAATCCGAGGGGCTCGTCCCACACCGAGGGGGCTACAAAAACCGAGGCGCGATAGTAGAATTCAATCAATTCCTGCCCACTTACATATCCAACCAAATGCACATTTTTTAAGCGATATTTATCAACTAAACTTAAAAGATAGTCTTTTTCCGGGCCATCTCCGACCAAAAACACATCGCCCTTTATGCCTCTCGCCGCTTTCACTAAATATCTCGCGCCCTTGTGAGAAATTAACCTGCCGGTAAAGAGAACAATTTTTTTGTCTTTTAAGTCGTATTTTTGATCAAGAGCCGAAGTGTCTAAGGCAGGGGGATAAAGACTAATATCTATTCCGCCCGGAATAACATGGATATTTTTATTGTATTCGCGGCCGAAGATTTCCAAAAACTTTGTCCTGATGTCGCCACTCACCACCGTAATCGCCGAAGATTTTCTTACCGCATCTTTGCACAGGGAAAGATATCTTTTGTCGGCCAGAAGACTGTATAAGCAGCTCCCGTGAGAAGTTATAATATACTTAATGCCCTTCAAGGAATTTATATATCTTGCCGCCCAGCTGATTAAGGAAAGATGGTGAACATGAATTATGTCGGGCTGAAAATTCGCCACCGCGTCAAGAGTCGTGTCTAAGTATACCTTGTAAATTTCGGTAATCTCTTTATCGGTTAATTCAGAATATCTTTTCGCCGCCTTAATTTCCGGGTGTCCTACAAAGACCGGAATTTGAGGAAGGTTAACTTTATACTGCTTTATTTTTTCTTCCAGAAACCGGCGTTCTTCCGGGGCAACAACCCCGACTTTATGGTTCAACTTTACTAGTTCCTGGATTAAATTTCTAAGAAAAGTTCCAGACCCCGATCCCCATAACGGAAAATCATAAAGGAAAAGAATTTTCATATCATTTTAAAACCCCCTTATTTGGGGGATTCGACTTCATTATAGCTGATTAAGGACCGATGTCAACCCTTCGCCTTAAATTTAAGGCGAAGGGTTTGGTTGATTTCCAGATAGTTTCTTGTTATTATATGTTTGAATTTGTTATTCGATGATAAACTCACCAGTTGATGAGATTAAGAATCGGTTGGATATCGTTGAAGTTATCCAAGGTTACATTAAACTTCAAAAGGCAGGAGCTAACTATAGGGCTCTTTGCCCTTTTCATTCCGAAAAAAAGTCGTCTTTTTTTGTGAGCCCCGTTCGTCAAATTTGGCATTGTTTTGGCTGCGGAGCCGGCGGCGGAATCTTTGAATTTGTGATGAAGATTGAAGGTATTGAATTCGGCGATGCTTTAAGGATTTTAGCCCAGAAAGCGGGGATTGAATTAAAAAAACAGGACCCAAAATTGAAAACAGCCAGACAGAGGCTGTATGAAATTTGTGAAATATCCACCCAGTTTTTTCAGAAGCAGCTGGAGTCAAAAACCGGATTAGCTGCTAAAAAATATCTGAACGACCGGGGAATAAACGAAGAAAGCATTAAAAAATGGCGTTTGGGCTATGCTCCCGATATCTGGCGGGGCCTATCAGATTTTTTAGTTGGTAAAGGATATAAGAGAGAGGAAATAGTGAACGCCGGTTTGGCTATTGAACCAGAGAAAGGACAAACTCCTTATGACAGATTCAGGGGTAGGATAATTTTTCCCGTTTTTGATTTAAACTCTCAAGTTATTGGGTTTGGCGGAAGGATATTTGAAATGGGCGATAAAAAACAAGAAACAGGAGGATTAGAACCGGCAAAATATATTAATACTCCTCAGACCGCCCTCTACGACAAAAGCCGAGTCCTTTACGGATTAAACAACGCCAAGGTGGCAATTAGGAAACAAGGCCATTGTGTTTTAGTGGAGGGCTATACGGACGCGATTATGTCGCATCAAGCTGGTTTTGACAACACAATTGCGGTTTCTGGAACCGCTTTGACCTCATTTCACCTAGATATCTTAAAAAGATATTCTGAAAATTTAATTTTGGCATTTGATATGGATATTGCCGGCGACACGGCCACAAAAAGAGGAATTGATCTGGCTTTAGAGAGAGGTTTTGGAATTAAAATTACTAAGCTTCCTCCAGAATCAGACCCGGCAGATATTATTTTGAAAAACCCTAAAGAGTGGGAGGAAATTCTAAAAGAAACAAGATCAATAATTGAGTTTTATTTTGACTCCGCGTTAGCGGCGTTTAATAAAGATACGCCGGAAGGGAAAAAAGAGATAGGAAAAATGGTTCTCCCCGCGATAAAAAGGATTCCAAATAAAATAGAACAGTCCCATTGGATTCAATTGCTGGCGAAGAAATTAAAAACCAGAGAAGAAGATGTCTTTGAGGAGTTAAAAAAGGCCAGGATAGTAAACACCCCTTTTGATGGTAATATTAAGGCAAGCTCGGATTTAATCAAAGAAACTCCGCAAAATTCTTTTTTAAAAACTGAACAGGGAAGAAAAAAAATCCTTGAAGAAAAAGTTATTTCCCTTGTTTTAAAAGACCCAAGCAGTATAAATTTAGTTGACGGAGAAAAAATCCTCTTTTTTTCTACGGAGGCGCAGAAAATTTTAGAAAATTTCAAGAAGTTTGCGTTTTTAGATAAGCCGGAAGGCGATTTTAATAAAATTCTCGCTAATTTAGAAAATAAACCTGACGAGGAGTTAAAGAATTTCTTAGCCACTCTTTCTTTGAGAGCCGAAGTGGAATACGAAGAGGATGCCGAAGAGGAAATTGAAATTTGCCTTGCCGAATTGAAATACTTAGAGATAAAAAATAAATTAAAAGAAATTTCAGAAGAATTAAAAAAAGCGGAGGAGGCTAAAAATCATCAGAAAATTAACGTATTAATTGAAGAGTTTAATAAACTAGCAAAAGAGTTGTTATGAGAAAAAAAATAAAAAAGAAAAAAACCATAAAAAGAAAAAAGCAAATACATAAAAAAGCAAAGAAAGTTAAGAAAAAAAAGCCAAGAAAGATAAAAAAGAAAACAGGGCGCAGAAGAGAAAAGAAGGTCAGAAAAGCAAAAAAATTCAAAAGGGTTAAGAAAATAAAACGGTTAAGAAGAAAAACCGAAATTCCGCCGGAGAAACTGGAGGCGATTCTTAAAAAAGGAAGAGAGAGGGGTTTTATTACATCTTCCGAAATTTTGTATGCCCTCCCAGATATAGAAAAAAACATCGCACAACTGGAGAAAATCTACGAGATTTTAGATGGGGAGGGAATTGAGATTAAAGAAGTAAGGGAATATTTAGAGGTTAGAACCAAGACAAAAGAGAAAAAAAGAAAAATTATTGAAGGGAAGGTTGATCCGATTCAAATTTATCTAAAAGAAATTGGAAAAGTCTCATTTTTAACCGCAAAAGAGGAAAAGGAATTGTCAAAGAGAATCGAAAAGGGCGACGAAGAAGCGGCAAAAAAATTAGCTTTGGCTAATTTAAGACTGGTTGTTTCTATCGCCAAAAGATATGTTGGGAGATCTCCTAATTTAACTTTGCTTGATTTAATTCAGGAGGGGAATCTAGGGCTTTTTAAAGCGGTCAAGAAATTTGACTGGAGAAGGAATTATAAATTTTCTACTTACGCAACTTGGTGGATTCGTCAGGCGATTACTAGGGCCTTAGCCGACCAAGCCAGAACAATCAGGATTCCGGTTCATATGATAGAAACAATTTCAAAATATACAAAAACAAGAAAAAATCTTTTACAGGAGCTCGGCAGAGAGCCCTTGCCAGAAGAAATTGCTGCCGAAATGGGATTGGAAGTAGATAAAGTCCATCACATAAGAAGAATTGCTCAAAAATCAGTTTCTCTAGAAACGCCCGTCGGCGAAGATGAACAGGACAGTATTTTATCCGAATTTATTAAAGACGAGAAAGTTATTTTACCCTCAACCGCCGCCGCCCAGAATCTTTTAAAGAAAAGATTGGAAGAAATTTCCGGCGAACTAACCCCAAGGGAGTTAAAAATCTTATCAATGAGATTTGGCTTAAAAGACGGAGTGATGCATACCCTTGAAGAGGTAGGGAAGGAGTTTGGAGTAACCAGAGAAAGAATTCGCCAGATTCAGGCCAAATCCATTGAAAAAATCCGGAAGCACAGAGAACTCAAAAAACTGAAAGACTATTACTAATAAATATTGAAAAAATAATAAAAAAGTAGTATAAAATTCACAGTTGTCGCTTTGCGACACATTCCGCGGTAGCGCAGCGGTAGCGCAGCTGCCTGTTAAGCAGTTGGTCGTAGGTTCGAATCCTACCCGCGGAGCTATGGAGATAATAACTAGAAAAATTTCTGTAATAAAGCTTAAGGAATTATCTAAAAGAATGTTCGGTAATTTGGTTAAAGTGGTTGTTGATATAGAAAAAGGGGTAATGGCGATTGATGGAGAATTGCACGCAGACGAACAGGCGTTGTTGCTTGAAAATGGTTCTAAACAAGAAAATTTATGGGGGGCTAACATTTATCCCGATAAAACAGGGGAAGATTTTATTGAATTTGACTCTGTTATTAATATCAGGCCCTCTCAACAAAATCGTAGCCGTGGAGTTGACAATCTAGAAACTAGAAAAGTAATTTTAGAAATAATAAATAAATTAATAGAGAAATAAAAATTACCGTTGTAATTTATATAATTACGGCATTCGGTCGAAATGAAAACAAGTTTTTATTTCTTCCTCATTTGTAATTATGAAATACCAACACAAAGAACTTAGCCGGGGTAAATGGCAAAAGCTTTCTTTTTTTGAACAAATGGCGAATATCGGTAGCGAAGTGGAGAGAGCGATAAACTGGAGAAATAAGAACGACAAAGAATACAGTAAAATGGCTTTTGAGCGAGCATTAGAATTAATTGATTTGACGATAGCAGATAAAAAGAACCGTAACCGCCTAAGAGAAATTACAAGAGTTAGAGAGGTTTTGGCTGATTATTTTATGTGTGGTAATCATTACTCTTCTTCAGATAGAAGTTGGAAAAATTACTTCTACTCTTTTGCTTTTGCCTCTA
>Ga0066637_10000988_pt1 | contig 17926 bp, 17 predicted proteins | sample CryGeyCG2014_020_FD_62737 | JGI IMG/M metagenome (GOLD analysis project Ga0066637, IMG submission 62737) | Groundwater microbial communities from aquifer - Crystal Geyser CG08_land_8/20/14_0.20 | ecosystem: Environmental > Aquatic > Deep subsurface > Groundwater | place: USA: Utah: Grand County...
CACCCTTGAGGATTTGGGACGCATAGCGCCCAATCCTCAACCCGCTTTCAGCGGGTGAATCCCGCATATTTTTATCCGCCTGTTTTCCAATGAAAACAGGCCTAAACTGCAGGATTCAGGTTAGCCGCCTTTGGGCAGGGACTGAAAATTGATAGAATATTGTTTTACACCGGAGGGAAAGTTTGAAGAAGGCCTTCTTTACGATACTTTGCGCGGGGTTTATGGCTCTTAAGAGCGAAGCCGCCGAGAACGACGCGGTTTCGCAGCTTAAATCCGCGGCGCCCGGCGCCGCCGTGGAACTCCCGGAGGTTAAATCTCCGGAAAGGGTTTTCGACGGCTTTTCCCCGGTAAGAACGGTGCAGTCCGGCAACTGGGAGCGCATAGAATGCTACCGCGACTCCGCCCGCCCTTTCGTTCAGGAAAAATACCTGGAAAAATCCCGCCACGAGAATTCCGAAGTGGTGCTCGCCTTCGGGAGCAAGTTCCCGGCCACGACCGATTTCCTGCTTCATTACGGGCCGAAATGGAACGTCAATACGGGTAAGGTCGTTGTACTGGTCCACGGCGCCTCGGACAACGCGACCAGGGCCTGGGCCGCCCCGGAAAGCCTGCAGGGGAACGCCGGCACCGGCGGTCTCCTGAAAGCGCTCGAAGACGCCGGTTACAGGGTTTTCGCGGTGACTTTCCCGCACAAGCACGGCAATCTTTTTTACGAAGCCCAGCATCTCGCCGACGCGATAGAGGCGGCGCGGCGGATCACCGGAGAGGAGAAGGTTTCGCTTGTCGGACACAGCGCCGGCGGCCTGGCCGCCCGCGTTTATGTCTCCGATTACCGTCTCGGCGGGGACTGGACGCCTTACCGGAACGACGTGGAAAACCTCATAACGCTCGCTACGCCGCACAGGGGCCAGGATTTCGCCTTCCGGCACCCGGAAATGAATTATTTTTTCATCAAGGACGAGATGGCGGCCAACGCCCCTATGAGCTGGGACAAGACGCTCTATTATGGACAATGGAAGGACACTTTCGAGTTCAGCATTTACAGCGACAATTTCCCTATGCAGCAGCAGACCCTTTATGACTGGTCGGGCCGTTACCCGCTGAACTCCGCTTCGCCGGATATCCACACCACCTCGCAAGGGGGGCAGGGGCTCGTGAGCCACTCCCTCGGCCTGGACAACGCCGTTATGAAAGGCGGTAATTTTATAAACGATTTCAGGTCTTATCCCGTGCCCGCGGACGTCAAAGTTACGGTAATAGCGGGTAATAACAATAAAATAGAGAACATTCCTCTTACCGCCTCGGAAAAAGACGGGCCTTCGGACGGTCTCGTTTTCGTGGAAAGCGCGTCCCATACCGCCGACCTTACGCATCCCTCGAGAGAGGAACCGGTAAGAACCGTTATCGTGAACGAAAACCACGTAACTATAGCCTACAGCCCTTCCGTCATGGGTCTCATAACCGCCCTCCTGAAATAAAAACTGCGCGCGGTTATCTGCTATAATTTTTTGTAGAGGAACGATATATGGAAGAGTCCGGAACAGCGTCTCTGACGCCCCAAGAGTCGGTCGCGACGACGGTTTGCTGGGCCTGCGGCGGCATGATATCCGCCGAAGATTTTTATTGCCGGTTTTGCGGAAAGGGGCAGGGAAAAAAGATCCACTGGTATTATAAACAGTGGGGAATAATACTGTTGACCGTTCTGGCGCTGGGTCCCTTCAGTATTATCTTCGTCTGGAAATCGCCATTATTGTCCCGCCGGGCGAAATGGATAAATACGGCGGCCATCGCTCTGCTGACCGCTTACGTGGTTTACAAAATGTACGGTTTGTGGCTCGCCCTGAACGCTTTTTTCGGTCCGCTGACCGACCCGTCGGCGGGAATGCTGTAAAACGACGGAGAAATATTTTAAAGCCCCAGGGAGTTTGTCGCGTAATTTTTTCAGAGAGGTATTTGGAGGTTAAATGTTCAAAAGATACTTTATGGCCGCTCTTTCCGCTGCGTTTTTTACGGCGACGTCCGCTTTCGCCCAGGAAATCGATTTCGACAGGGGCACCGGGGTGAAGAAGATGGAGGAAAAGTTGAAAGCCGGGCCTGAAGCGGCGCTCCCCGTAGTTCCGGCCGCGCCGGACGCTCAGACTTTCACGGAATCGCCCGGGAATAACGTCTATGCGAAAGGGTTCGTGAAAAAAGATCTCCCCGCTTCCTACTGGAAATCCTTCAAGAACGAAAAGATAACCGTTCCGGACAAAATAGACCTGCGCCCCGGGCTTACCCAGGTGGAGAACCAGGGGTGGTGCGGAAGCTGTTGGGCGTTCAGTCTCACCGCCACGCACCGCGACGGGCACGTCCTCGGCGGGAAGGACCCGGGCAGGCTCTCGCAGGAATGGCTCGTGGACAATTCGACCTACGCGGCCGGCTGCGACGGCGGCTATTTCGATTCCGCCTTCGATTTCATGCCTCCGAAAGGCCAGCCCCTCTGGAGCGACTGCCCCTATAAGGGCGGTAACGGCAAATGCCCCGCTATCATGCCTTTCGCCGCCCACATAACCAACTGGTACATGATAGGCGACAAGGAGACCGGGCCCACCGTCAAGGACATACAGGTTTACATGACGATATACGGCAAGCCGGTGTCCATAGGCGTCGCGGCGGGAGCCGGCAAGTGGCAGAGCTACAGCGGCGGTATATACAACGGCTGCAAAATGGCCGAAATGGACCACATGATAAACATCGTCGGCTGGGACAACGAGGGCGCATCCTTCGACGAGAACGGCAATCTGCCTCCCGGCAAGGGCGTCTGGATACTGCGGAACAGCTGGGGCAAGTCGTGGGGCGAGGACGGCTACATGCGCAGCAAAATGACGGATCCCTCCGGCCAGCGCTGCAACGCGGTGGCGCAGGAAGTAGCCGCTTTCGAGTTTCCGCAATAACGAGAGAAGCGTAAAAGATTTTCCGGCCCGGGACTTTTTCTCCCGGGCCGGTTCTTTTTACCGTCGTTTTCCGGCAAGAGAAACGGCGGCCGGCCCTGTTATCGGACTTATTTCCCGCTTTCCGCCCCGAACGGCGGCGGACGAAAGGGCCTATATCCATCCAGTCACTATTATCTCTCCCGCTTGGGCCCTTTGTATCTTGCTTTCCCGGCGGCTTCTGATAAACTATAAATGAAGCGGCAAAATGAGGAGCTGAACATGGGAAAAACTTTAAAGTTTACGACGCCGGCGGCGGCCTTTTTGTTATTCGCTTTTATCGGGGCCGAAGCGGGCGAAAATACGGAGTTCGATTTTAACCGCGGCGGAGCCGTTTACGACGCCATTTCCGGCAGCGCGGTGCCTGCGCCTTCCGCGCCGGAGTTCGCGTCCGCCGGAGGGAATGAAGGCCGGACTTTACAGCCCCCGGCCGAAATGCTGGAGTATGAAAGCGGTCTCGTTAATTCCCTGACCCCGGCCCAGTGGGAAGAGTCGCTCGCCGCCGGGGAGGAGCTTTCCAGCGAAGAGTCGAAGGGCTTATTTTCGGATTTCAATACCCGCTACGTCTCCAGGGGGGTCGTCACGTTCAAAACGAACCCGCCCACGTTCACCACCGATACCGGCAAGGTGTTCGTCGTAAGAAAATATCCGGCATGGCTTAAAAAGCTCGGCGACGCCGATATCGCCGTCGAAGGTTACGCCAAACAGCAGGACGATACCAGCGAACTGGTCATAACGAAGATGCTGCCTCCTTCGGGGGTCGAGGACTCCATAAAGGCTTCGCAAGAGGCCGCCGGTATGCAGAAACACCCGTACATAATCTCGAAAGAAGCCGGGAAATACGTTGTCGGGAACGTCAGATGGGCGGTGGCGCACGCTTCCGACGGAACGAGGGTAAAGGATAAATACGGCAATCTGGTGCCGGTATGGCGTTCCGGCGTCGTCGTCAATCCGGAATTATTTGAGGCCGCTTACGTCGTCAAAAAGATTTCCTCCGGATTCCCGCGGCAGGGAACCCACGGTCTTTTGATGTTTAAATTCAAACCCGGCGGGGTCGTCGACGCCAAAGGCAACGCGGCCCGCGGTCTGGCGGTTTCGCTTAACATACATTTTAAAAATCCCGATATGTCTTACTCGCAGGCGGACGCCATGCTGAAGGGCAAACATATGGTCTATTACAGCGTCTCCACCATAGAGGGGTACGTGGAATACAATATGTTCTGGGATTATAACCCGCTTCTTGCCTATCCGTTGACCATTTCCCGGGGGCAGCAGCTGGCTTTGCTCGAAAAAGCCATCGGGCAGGCCACCGATGACAAGACCGGCGAAATGTATTCTTTGTTCTATAACAGCTGTACGAACGCCGTCGTCTCGCTGGTGAACGGGGTTTTGACCGGAGACCAGAAGATCCGGGACGGCTGGCTGCCGGAATTCGTGTATCGCCTGCGCGCCAGCGTGCCCGATACGGCGACGACCCTCCTGCGCAAAAAAGGCGTAATAGGAGCTCCGAACGCCGCCATAGACGAGAACAATTACGTGTCGGTTTTCGCCGATTGACGTCCCTCGCGGCGGACCGTCCGACAGAAGCGATAAAATTCACTCCCCCTAAAAACGATAAACCGGGAAGACGAAAAACGGAGTCGCGGAAGCGTTCGTCCTCATAAAAAACTATAATATAAGAAAACATATGAAAAAACTAATTAGGAGAGTAGGCGCCAAAGCGCTTCGCGTTCTGGGCCTGAAAAAAAAATCCGGCTTTTACGGTCTGGGCATAGCCCCGAAACTGATGGACATCCTCGACAAAAAAGGTTTCGTTACCCCGACCCCCATACAGCAGAAATCCATCCCTATAGCCATAGAGACTAAAGACCTGGTCGGCATAGCCCAGACCGGCACCGGCAAGACCATAGCTTTCGCTATACCCATAATACAGCGCCTGGCCCAGATCTCCGGCAAGGCCCTGGTCCTTCTGCCGACGCGCGAGCTCGCCCTCCAGGTGGCCGAGGTCTGCCGCGAGTTCGCCCCCGCCTTCAATATGGGCGTAGCCTGCCTGATAGGCGGCGAAGGAAAGGAAAGCCAGCTCAGGGATTTGCACAAAAAGGCCCGGATCCTGATAGGCACTCCCGGGCGGGTCTATGACCATATAGAATTCGGCGCCGCCAAGGTGCACGACGTGCGCATTCTGGTCCTCGACGAGGCCGACCGGATGTTCGACATGGGTTTTGAACCGCAAATAACCCGCATAATACGCTGTCTGCCGAAAGAGCGCCAGACCATGCTCTTCTCGGCCACCATTCCGGACGAAGTAATGCGCCTGGCCAGCCGGCATATGAAACTTCCCTTGCGCCTAGAGGTGGCCAGGTCCGGCACCGCGGCCGAGAACGTCATACAGGAGCTTTATGTCGTGAGCTCCGCCTCCAGGCCGAACCTGCTGATGAAACTGCTTAAAAAATACGCCGGCACGGTCCTGATTTTCGTTGAGACCCGCTACGAGGCTTTTAAAGTGGCGAGCTTCCTCAGTTACGCCGGCCATCAGGTGGCCGAACTGCACTCCGACCGGACCATGGGCCAGCGTAAAGAGGCCATGGAAGGTTTCAGGACCGGCAAGTACCGCATAATGGTCGCGACCGACATAGCGGCTCGCGGGATAGACGTGACCGGCATAGAGCTGGTGGTCAACTATCAGCTTCCGTCCGAGGATTCCGGCTATGTGCACCGGATAGGCCGCACCGGAAGGGCCGGCCAGCCCGGCCGCTCCATCACTTTCGCTCTGCCGGATCAGGGCGGAGACGTGCGAAGCATAGAAACCCTCACCGGCATTCCGATGACGCAGGTAACGCATCCCGAAGTGCCCGCCGAAAAACTCTGGGGTTATGACCGGCCCTCCTCGGGCCGGGGCTGGAATCAGCGTACGCCCAGCTTCGGCGGCCGCAGAAGACGCCGCTGAGAAATGCGCTCAGCCTCCATTTATAAAAAGATTCTTTGTTTTTTAGCCGTCGCGGCCGTATGCGCGGCGCCGCTTTTCGCCGCGGAGAAAACCGAGGCCGTCAGGATAGTCATAGAAAAACGAGCCCGCCTGCTTATCGTGTATTCCGGAGTGGTAAAACTGAAGGAGTATAAAATCGCCATAGGCAGGGGCGGAACCGGCAGGAAACTCCGCAAGGGCGACGCTCTTACCCCGGAGGGGAAATACCGTATAAGCGGCCGCAATCCCCAAAGCAAGTATCACAAGGCTCTGCGCGTGTCTTACCCGAATAAAGAGGACGAAGCCCGCGCCGCGGCTTCCGGCGCGGACCCCGGCGGCGATATAATGATACACGGTGTCAAAAACGGTTTCGGCTGGCTGGGCCCGCTTCACAGGCTGTTCGATTGGACTCTGGGCTGCGTCGCGCTGACCAACGGAGAAATAGAAGAGCTTTGGGAATTGGCGCCCGACGGGACCGAGGTCGAGATACTTCCGTAGCCGGAACATAATCCCCCGAACCAGGTTCGGGGGCGGCGAAACTTTACAAAAATTTGCGAAAACACTTCCGCTTTTTGTATTCTATGGGAATAAGGGGGAAACTTTTTCGGATTTTTAGTCAGCCGGAAACTTGCGGCCGTTAAAACCTGCAAAGCGTGCCGCATAAAGTTTATTCATTTTTGGAAGCATCTCCGGCCGCGGCCGGTCTGGGATGGATGAAATGGAGCAGGATCGGCCATAAGATTATGCCGGCGAAAATGGTTGCGGCGTATACCCCGAAGATAGCCTCTCCACTCGAACCGAGAATGATCATGGAAAAAAGGCCCAGAGGCAGACCGAGCGCGGCGCCGAAAAGCAGTCTGGAGATCCACCCTCCGGGCCGGCCGCGCCTCAGGAACGCCCAGCCGGCGGCGCTTAGGGGGATGGTCCCGAACCAGGCGTAATCCCCGGCCGAGCCGTTCAACCCGAGTTCGGGATGGAGAAGGCCGCCGAGCATCAGGAGCGGAATGGTAAGCATCCAGCCCAAAACTCCGCCTGTTACGACCCGCTCAAAGAAATCGTATATTCTCCAAAGCTTTCCGGTTTTATTTTCAGACATATTAATCTCCTATACAAAAGGTACCTTTTGACTGGTACGGGTTGACTCTGGTAATAAAGCGTTTTCTTGATCGCTGATTACTAATTGCCATTTACTTTTTACATTTTATCCGGAGCGGAGACGCCCAGGAGGCCGAGGCCGGTCTTTATGGCGTGCTTGACGGTTTTCATCATTAAAAGGCGGGCAAGAGTTTGTTCCTCGTTTTCCGGGTTCACTACCTTGTGCTTGTCGTAAAAGGAGTGGAAAAGGCCGGCCAGTTCCATCAGGTAGCCGTTCAGGTGATGGGGGGAAAGGTCTTTAAGGCAATGGTCCAGCACCCTTTCCAGCCAAAGCGCCTTAAGCAGAAGGCCTCTTTCTTCGGGGTTAAGCTTATAAGCCGAGAAATCGGCTTTTTCATCGGCGTCAAAGCCCTTTTCCTTCGCGTTTTCGAAGATGGAGTTTATCCTCGCGTGCACGTACTGCACGTAAAAAACCGGATTGTCGTTGCTCTTCTTTTTGGCCAGGTCTATGTCGAAGATGAGATGGGTGTTGGGGGACCTCATGGAAAAGAAGAACCGGCAGGCGTCGGTTCCCACTTCGTCCAGCAGTTCCCTTAAAGGGATGAAATCTCCGGCCCTTTTGGACATCTTGAGTATTTCCTCGCCTCTTTTGATATAGACCATCTGGTGTATTATCACCGTAAAGCTGTCCGGGTCCCCGCCCATGGCTTTTATGCCGGCCTTCATTCTCGGCACATAGCCGTGATGGTCGGCGCCCAAAATGTCTATGACCCTGTTGAAGCCCCTTTCGTATTTGTGCATGTGGTAGCTGAGGTCGTTTAAAAAATAGGTGTTGTTCCCGTCGGATTTGACCAGCACCCGGTCCTTATCGTCCCCGTTTTCGCCGTTCTCTGCGGTTTGCGCGGAACTGCCGAACCACCAGGCGCCGTCTTTCTGGTAGGCCATGCCGCCGGCTTTAAGCTTTTCGAAGGTTTGGGCCGGAAGATTTTTCTTGTGTATCTCGCTTTCTTCGAACCACCTGTCGAAAGTCACCCTGAAATCTTCCATATCCTTCTTGTGGAGTTTTAGTATCTCGCCTATGGCGAAAGCCGAAAATTTTTCATCGGGCCAGTTTTCGGCTTCCGGCGGCAGTTTCCCGGCTATGCCGACGAGGTATTCTCCCTGGTAGCCGTTTTCCGGCAGTTCTTTTTTAAGGAACCTGGCCTTGAGAGAAAGCCCGAGCATTTTTACCTGGTTGCCCACGTCGTTCACGTAATATTCGCGCCGCGCGGAGCAGCCGCATTCGTTCATTATCCTCGCCAGGCTGTCGCCCATAGTGGCGGCGCTTCCGGAGGCCAGGTGCAGGGGGCCGGTAGGATTGGCGGAAACGAATTCCAGGAGAATATTTTTCCGGGCGTTTTCGGGATTTTTGAAATATCCCGCGCCCGAGAATTTTTCCGCGAATTCGAAGAAGAAGGAGTCTTCCAGCCTTATGTTGACGAAGCCGGCGCCCATCACTTCGGCGCCTATCTTTTCCGCGGCGAGAATTTCGCAGAGCTTTTTGGCCAGTTCCACGGGATTCTTTCTTTCCTTTTTGGCTATGGAGAGGGCGAAATTTGTGGAGGCGTCCGCGCTTATGTGCGCCGGCGGCTGGCTGAGAAAAAAACTTTCCAGATTTTCCGGGGGGAAATGTTTGGAGAGGATGGCTTTTATTTTTTTTTCGAGTTTTTTGATTTCCATATGGCTGGTAATTAGTAAATAGCAATTAGTAATTAGTAAACAATAATCGGTAATTAGCGAACAGAGAACAGTAAGTGGCAGACAACAGATGAGAGACGGTAGACAACAGACAGCAGGCGGCAGAAAATAAAGTTAATTGTCTTTTGCTATTTACCGATTACCAATTGCTAATTACTTCGTTTTCCGGCGGCGGTCCTTTTTCGGGGTTTTCTTCTCGGTTCCCGCGGCTTTCTTTTTAGGCGGAGTTTTTTTTGTTTTCGCCGCCGGGTTTTTTACGGCGGGCTTTTTGGCTTCTTTGGGTTTCCAGTCTATCCTTTTGCAGTCCGCGTAGATCTTGTCCAGTGAGTAGAACTCCCTGGTCTGGGTTTCGAAAATGTGTACGACCAGGCCGCCGTAGTCCACGACCTTCCAGTTCTTGGACTGCATGCCGTCTTTGTGAAGGGAAAAGGCGCCGTCTTTTTTAAGCTGAACGAGTATCTCCTGCTCTATGGCGCTTATCTGCGGGGCGGACGCGGCCGTGACGATCAGCGCGTAGTAAAAGAGCGTGCTTTTGGTGCCGGCGTCGTAGATGGTTATGTTTTCGGCCTTTTTTGAGTCCGCTACTTTAGCCGCTTCTACCGCGAGTTTTTTGTAGAAATTCTGGTTTTTTATCATATCATGTTTTTCCTGTTTTTGAGCTTGTCCATGAGCGCCAGCTCCTTGTACTGCTTTATGTTCTTGAGCCCGGAGCTGACTATAAAGGATATTGTATTAAATATGGTGGCCCAGTTGTTTCTCTCGTTCTGGCTCAGCTTTTCCCGGCAGTTGAAAAGGATATAGGAAACGACGGCGTCGTTCTCCCTGGTGACCAGGGTGTACATGTTTTCGGTCAGCCACCGGTTCTCCAAGATGTCGGAAAGCTTTACGGCCTCGTCCGAGCCGAATTCGCAGTTGGAACCGGCCTTGTCGAACTCCTCGTTGAAATAATTGTAGAAATAAGACTCTATATTCCAGTCGCCTTCGAAGAAAAAGGCGGTTTCATCCACTATCTCCTTGAGAAAGTCCTTCTCGTCGGAATAGGTCCTGGTCAGAAACTTCGTTATGTGGAAAAGGAGGGTAAGTTCTTTGGAGGTGTGCTGCAGCCTGTTCAGGGAGATCTTCATGATGTTGGACATCACCGTCATGCCTTCTTCCGGGAAGGCTTTCGTAAAGGCGAAGAAGTCCGTCCTCTTGACTTCGTAAAGCTCGGTCTCCGCCACGGCCCTGGCCTGAGCCGTGCGCGTTTTTTCCTCTATGACCGATATCTCGCCGAAAAAATCCCCGTCGGACAGGAGAGCCAGTTCCTTGAATTCGGTCTGTTCCTTGTTGAGGGATTTTTCTATGGAGACCAGTCCGTTCCCTATCAAAAAGAGGGTGTCCCCCGCGGAATTTTCCCTGAATATCACCGCGTTAGTCTCGTATTTTTTGAGCGAGAAATATTTTTTAAAAACCTCGGGTTTTTCCGAGAAAAGCTTTATCAGAGAGATTTCTTTCATTGGGCCTCCGTAATCAAGAGATTAAGTTATTGAGAGATTGAGATATTAAGTTTAAAAACTCGTTATTTCATGCTGAATCTCTTAATCTCTATTTTCTTAATTTCTCCAGTCTACATCATATTGCAGAGTTTTTTAAAGGTTTCCCTGTCATGAGCCTTGGCCATGGCAGTTTCCGGGTCCACTATCCCCTGGGTTACCAGGTTGGACAGCGACCGGTCCATAGGGACCATCCCGAATTTTGCGCCGGTTTCTATGGCGCTGTATATCATGTGCGTTTTGCCTTCCCTGATGAGGTTGGAAATGGCGGGAGTCATGACCATCACTTCCCTGGCGGCCACGCGTCCTTTGCCGTCCTTCCTGGGGAGCAGTATCTGGGAAACCACGGCCTGAAGGCCGGCCGCCAGCTGTACCCTTACCTGCGTCTGCTGATGCGAGGGAAAAACGTCTATTATCCTGTCCACGGTGGAGGGCGCGTCCTGCGTGTGCAGGGTCGCGAAGGTCAGGTGTCCGGTTTCAGCGGCGGTAATGGTGAGCTGTATGGTTTCCAGGTCCCTCATTTCGCCTACGAGAATTACGTTGGGGTCTTCCCTGAGGGCCGCCCTCAGCGCGTTATTGAAGGATTTGGTGTGCTGGCCGACTTCTCTCTGGCGCACTATGCAGCTTTTGGATTCGTAGGTGAATTCTATGGGGTCTTCTATGGTGAGCATGTGCCCTTTTTTCTTTTCGTTTATCTGGTTCAGCAGACAGGCCAGGGTCGTGGATTTCCCGGAGCCGGTCGGACCCGTTACGAGGACCAGACCCCTGGGCAGGGTCGACAGATTGGTTATGGAAGGCATAAGGTTGAGCTCTTCCGGGGTGGGTATCTTGGAAGGGATGACCCTCATTACGGCCTCCAGGCCGTTCCTGGTCATCAGCACGTTCAGCCTGAACCGGGAAACGCCGGTCATGGCGAAAGAACAGTCCAGCTCCCAGTTCTCCTCGAGCTTCTGTTTCTGTTCGTCGTAAAGCAGCGCGTAGATCAGAGTTTTCGTCTGTTCCCCGGTGAGAGGCGGCATGTTCATTATCGGGATTATCTGCCCGTTGAGACGCATCATCGCCGGTTTGTTGGGGCAGATATGTATGTCGCTCGCCCCCTGGTCCACTGCGGCTTTCAGTAATGTAGCCAGGTCCATATGATAACCTCCTATTAACAGCAGAAACGAGAGAATAGAGAAGAGAGGGCGGATAAAGGAAAGTCTTATGTTTTCATCCTCTCCGTTATCTTAAGAATTTCCCTCGCTGACCTCCGGTCCCTATTCCCTGTTCCCTATCTTCTTCTCGTCGAAGTCTTCGCCTATCACTATAGTCACGTCAAAAACCCTGTATCTGGACTTTTTAACATATATTTCAAGATTTTTCAAATCCATAATGTCCCTTACTGCCTTCGCCTTCTCCACATTCTCCCCGTTGCTTATTATTTCCGTTTTTTTCTGAGTCTTTCTGGTGGAGGAATTCAGGACGTTTATCCCGCGGGCGCGCAGGCGCTCCGTAACCTTAAGGGCCATATTCTTCCTGGCGGAAGCGTTGAAGATCTCGACCTTGATGGTTTTCGCGGGTTCAAGGCCTTCGCCGGTTTCCCCGTCCTCCACGGCTTCCAGTTCGGGGTTCTTTATGTCCACCTCCTCTATTATGAAATTGGAGGTGTTCAAATGCAGTATTTCTATGGAAAGGTTAATAAGGTCCAGGGCGGGCAGATTGGTAAGGCCTTCGTTCTTTAGAAGGAACAGTTTTTTTACGAAGCCGGACAAAGCGGCGGGGTTCTTTCTCCACCCGTTCAGGAAGGAGACCAGGTAATCCGCGCCGTTGAGCGAAAAAGAAGAGGCGTCTACGAAATAGATCTTTTCCCTGTCCGCGCCGTTTTTGTATACCACCGAGAGGAGGTTGTAAGCTTTTTGAAAATTCGTTCCCTTTAGCTTTATCCGCTTGTTGGGCTTGAAAGCCTTGAAGATCCTTGAAGAGCTGTCGTATCTTACCAGGAACGGGGAGTCTCCCTGGAGAATGGCGATTTCGAAGGGTTTTCCGTAAGAAATATCCTTTGAAAGAGGGGACCTCCAGGAAAAAAACAGCAGACCGGCCGCCAGGGCGAGGAGAAAAGAAAAAAACAGTCTTATCCTGTTTTCACTCATAAATCCACTTGTTTTCCTTTTTTAGGCGGGCTTTTTTCAACCCGAGGGTTCTTGCGTACGCTCCGTCCAGGCTTTTAAAAGCCAGTTTTCTGGTTTCCCCGGATTCTTTGAATTTCCTGTCATAGCCGGCGAAATCCGACACGTACATCAGTTTAGCAAGTTTGGACATGTTTTCGTAAGCGGAGGCGTGCGCGGCGATAGCCTTAAGCGTTTCTCCGTCCTTTACGCCGAAGCGTTCCGCGGCCAGCGCCGCGCCGGCCCATTGGTGAATCAGCCCCGGGGCTTTTTTAAAGACTTCCCGGCGGTTTTTTATGGAGAAACCGGATCTCAGGGCCAGGGCGATTTGTTTTTTTATGGGAAGTTCCTTGGCGGAATCGTGCAGCATGGCTGCCGCCGCGGCGGCAGCCGGGTCCAGCCCGTGCGCCAGGGCGAGCTCAAAAGCCAGTCTCGCGGTCCCGCAAACGTGGGCGAATCTTTTCCGGGAAAGAAGTTTTTTTATCCCCGCCGTCAGGCGGTAATTGTAAAGGCCGTGTTTCCTGACGTAACCCCCGAGTTCCGGTTCCAAAACGGAAAAGTCGCCGGAAAAAAGCTTTTTTCTCAGTTCAGTAGAGGAAATATCGGGAAAAATTCCCTTGAGAAAGACCGGTTTCTCTCCGGGCGCCGGTTTTTCGGCCTTTTCATACCCTTGCCTTCTTCCGACGAGCAGGGACGCTTTCGCGAGTATTTTTTCCGGTTTTTTCCATTCAGCGAAAGAATTCAGGGAGTCCGAGCCCATAAGGAAAAATATTTTTCCGCCCTTCAGCTTTTTTGAGAAATCGTTCACCAGCTGGAAGGTGTAAACTCTTTTCCTTCTTTTGTTTTCGAAATCGCTTACGCGCGAAACCTTCGCCGCCGGAGACCCGGCGAGAAGAAGTTTCAGCATCTTTTTTCTGTGGCGGAAAGGCGAAAAATGTTCGTTTTTAAAAGGAGCCTTGTAAGCGGGGACCAGGATTATTTTTTTCGGGGACAGGGAAAAAAAAGCCTTTTCAACCAGCGAAATATGCGCCCGGTGCGGGGGGTCGAAGCTTCCTCCGAAAAGGATCACGGGTTTATTGCCTGCTCTCATAAATTAGTATAATATATGATACAAAATTAGTCCGGATCAAACTTTATGAACGAAAGGGAAAAAGCAGTGGTTCTTGTCATTCACGCGCCCGAGATGGAAGCCGTTTTTCCGGAAATGAAAGAGATTTTCGGGAACGAGAGGGCCGTTCACATAAATAGGGACCTCTACGTGAGGGCTTATTCCACGGCTAATTCCTATCCGGGAACCATAAAAGTCATAGGTTATTCGAAAACGACCAAAACCCAGGATTTGACCTGGCTTTCGTCCGACGATCCCGGCTTTCTGGAATGCCGGGGCCGCGATTATTCCGAAATGCTGCTTATGACTTTCGCCCTGGCCTTCAATACCGGCGCGGAAAAGGCGGTATTTATCAATCACCTCTGCCCCTACGTAAAAAAGGAGCATATAGATTTCGCTTTTTCCAAAATAGGGGAAAAAAGCGTCGTCGTGGGGCCGGCCCAGGACGGAAGGGTTTATCTGCTGGGCCTCGATAAAGAAAACTACAGGGCCCTGGAATCTTTCAGCCTCTGGAAGGACAATATGCTGGAAGAAGTAATGGAAAAGGCTAAAAAGCAGAAGCTTTCCGCCTTTATGCTGGAAGAACTGGCCGTGATAAAAGACGAAGATATGCTGAGGAAATGGATGGAAAACAGGGATAACGACGTCTCGGTTTTCAGGGACCGTTTCGATTTCGGTCCGGAGCAGCGCCGCAGCGTGGCGGATAAGGCCGTTCCAGAAAAGGAAAAAGCTCCGGAACATGATAACCCCAAAGAAAACGAAAAAGGAAAAAGGAACAGGCACAAAAGCCCGTTCGACGAAGCCGGCGGGGGAAACCGGCAATAACGCCGCCTGAAGGCCCGCCCCCCGCGTATCTTTTAAGAAAACGTAATTTTCCCGGAAGAGGTGACTATGAACAAAGAGTTCGTTATCGAGAAGATACTGAAAAAGGCCCGGGGCTTCGAAACGGAAATAATATTCGAAACGCGCGATGAATCTCTTACGAGGTTCGGCGACAACGAGATTTCCCAGAACGTCAATTCCGCCGTCCATTCCGCGGACGTTAAAATAATGAAGGCCGGCCGGTTGTTTAAGTTCTCCATAAACCAGTTCGACGAGGAAAATCTCTCCAATTCGGTTAAGAACGCCGCGGAAGCTCTTAAATTCCAGAAAAAAGACGCCAAACTTCTGCCCCCGCTCAGGAACGCAAAAAACGTGAAAAGCGAAAAATTTTTCCGGTCCGAAGCGAACCTCGCTCCGTCCTGGCGGGCGGAGAAGATCGGGAAAATAACGGATTTCTGCAAAAGAAAAAAGACGCTTTCCTACGGCATACTCACGAACGGCGCGGTGGAGCTTTGCGTGGCCAATTCCAACGGCCTGTTCTCCACGCATAAGGAATCTTTCCTCGAATACAAGGTCACCGTGAAGGACGGCGACGGCTACGGTTGTTACGGCGGCTATTCTTCCGGCGAAGGCCTGGATTTCGAGGAGATAAACCGGAAGGCGGTGGAAAAAGCCCGTCTTTCCGGAAGTCCCGTGGAAATAAAGCCGGGCCGTTACGCGGTAATACTGGAAGAGTCCGCGGCCTGCGAATTGCTTTCTTTCATAGCCCATTACGGATTTAACGGGCTCGCTTTCGCGGAAAAAAGGAGTTTCGTCTCGGAAAATCTGGGAAAAAAGTTTTTCGGAGACGAGGTCACCATCATAGACGACGGGGCAGGCGGCCCCGCTTTCGGCATGCCTTTCGATTTCGAGGGCAGTCCGAGAAAAAAAGTGGTTCTCGTGGAAAAGGGCGTCATAAAGAACGTGGTCACGGACAGGAATATCGCCAGGCTCACCGGTTTCGGGAACACCGGACATTCCCTGCCCCAGCCTAACGCCTACGGGCCCGTTCCGCTTAACGTATACATGAAACCCGGCGGGGAAAGCCTCGAAGAGATTATAAGGAACAGCGAGAACGCGGTCCTGGTCACCGAGCTGCATTACACGAACTGCCTTAAGCCTAAAACCGTGGAGATGACCGGAATGACGAGGAACGGGACCTTCCTCGTTAAAAACGGAAAAATAACCAAAGGCGTAAAGAATATGCGGTTCACGCAAAGCGCTCTCGACGCCTTCAAAAATATACTTGAAATTTCGGATAAAACCAGGACTTTCGGCGAATACGTCGGCAAGATCGCTTCGCCTGCTCTCAAGATAAAAGATTTCAACTTTTCTTCCGGAACGGAGTTCTAAAGACGAGACTCGTAACTCGGGACTCGAGACTCGGAACGACAAAAACAGCTAAAAAATCGTGAATCGTGAAAGAGCGGAAAATGAAAACCCATAAAGATCTTGATGTCTGGAAACTGTCTATGGAGCTCGTTAAGGAAGCGTATCTCGTTACGGGTTCTTTCCCGAAAGAAGAAATTTACGGGATAACGTCGCAGATACGAAGAAGCGCGGTGTCCATCCCGAGCAATATTGCGGAGGGCGCCGCTGGAAATTCAAATAAAAAATTCACACAATTTCTCTATATAGCCCTGGGTTCCTGTTCCGAACTTGAAACCCAGCTTATGATATCGAGGGAAATAGGTTTCGTTGTAAAAGAAGAAATATTCTCAAAAATAAATCGTATTGGGCAAATGATAACGGGTTTGATAAAACGCCAAAAAACGAGGTTGTGACCGGCTTTTGGAGTTTTCCCGGATTACGGATTACGGTTCACGAATCCCGTTCTTTTGCCGGAGGCAAAAATGTTCACATTAGCCAGGAAAGCAGTAGAAATGCTGGAGTCCAGAAAGGCGGAGTTCGGGGATATAAGGATAATAGAGGAGAGAAGCCAGGAGATGTCGGTCAAAAGTTCCCGGCTTTCCAGTCTCTCAGATAACGTTTCTCTGGGGTTCGGCATAAGGGCGCTTTATAAAGGAGGCTGGGGTTTCGCTTCCTCGAGCGAACTGAACGCGCGCGAGATAGAAAGGACCGCGTCTCTGGCCCTGGAAATCGCGAAAGCCTCTTCGGAAATAAAGAACAAAAGGACCACTCTGGCCCCCGAGCCCGCTTATAAAGACGTCTGGCAGACCCCGGTTTTGAAGGATCCGTTCTCGGTGCCGGTGGAGGAAAAACTGAACACTCTTTTCGCCGTGGACCGGATTCTTGCCGCGGATAAGAGGATTAAATCCTCTTTTTCCAGAATGTTCTTTGTGAAGACGCGTAAATGGTACGCTTCCACCGCCGGTTCGGAGATAGAGCAGGCGCTCGTTTGCGGCGGCGCCGCCTGCAAGGCTATGGCCGCGGGTAAAAACGAGGTTCAGCAAAAATCCTATCCCGGCGAGTACAGCGGAGCGCTTTCCATGGGCTATGAGCTGATAGATTATCTGAAGCTGACGGAAAACGCGGGAAAAACCAGGGAAGAAGCCATCGCGCTTCTTACTGCCCCCCAATGCCCTTCAGGCGAAATGGATATAATCCTGTCGGGGGACCAACTGGCGCTTCAGATACACGAGTCAGCCGGCCACGCCTCGGAGCTCGACAGGGTTCTCGGCTATGAGGAATCCTATGCCGGTTCCAGTTTCCTCACTACCGAAAAACTCGGCAAATTCAAATACGGCAGCGAAATAGTGAATCTGGTAGCCGACGGGACCCTGCCTGGAGGGCTGGCCACTCAGGGCTACGACGATGACGGAGTAAGGTCGCAAAGATGGCATATAGTGAAAAACGGCGTATTGAGCGGCTATATGACCAACAGGGAATTCGCCAAAGAAATAGATATGGACAGAAGCCGCGCCTGCAACAGGGCCGATAGCTTTTCTTCGATACCTATAACAAGGATATGCAATTTGAGCCTTATGCCCGGGAGCTGGGAATACGCCGACATGATAAAGGGCGTGAAGAGGGGGATAATCCTGGAGAACAATAAGTCCTGGAGCATAGACCAGAAGCGGCTCAATTTCCAGTTCGGCTGCGAGTCGGGCCGTCTCGTGGAGAACGGCAAAGTAACGAAACTGGTCAAAAACCCGGTTTACCAGGGCATAACCCCGCAGTTCTGGAATTCCTGCGACGCCATTGCCAGTCACAAATACTGGAAGCTGCACGGGGTTTCCAATTGCGGCAAAGGCCAGCCCGGGCAGCTCGCCAGGATGTGCCACGCCTCGAGCCCCGCCCGCTTCAGGAAAGTCCGCGTCTGCATGTAAGCGTTTTTGCCCCGGTGGCTAGGCGTTAGTGCGGACTGAACTTTTTAAATAAACAAAAACCGCTCCGGTTCTCGGAGCGGTTTTTTATTTGGGTCGAAAGAAGGTTAACCTGAATTCCTCAGTTGTCCCGCGGGGACTATCCCTCCCTTAAGAGTTTAAGGAAATGGGATGAGGAATTCAGGAGTTCCATGTTGCATGTTGCAAGTCACAAGTAACAACGCAGGA
>Ga0066637_10000992_pt1 | contig 17857 bp, 16 predicted proteins | sample CryGeyCG2014_020_FD_62737 | JGI IMG/M metagenome (GOLD analysis project Ga0066637, IMG submission 62737) | Groundwater microbial communities from aquifer - Crystal Geyser CG08_land_8/20/14_0.20 | ecosystem: Environmental > Aquatic > Deep subsurface > Groundwater | place: USA: Utah: Grand County...
CTGTTTGCGCCATCGTCCGCTTGTATTGTTATTCCGAAAAAGTGGCCGGGAATGAATAATGTCGCAGATGCGGTGGTTTTGAAAGATCTGACGGGTAAAACAATCGACTCGGTTTTTTTCAACGAAGATTGGAAACCGAAACAAGGGATTTCCTTTGAGAAATTGCAACCGATTCTGCCAGGAATATTGTCCGGTTCGTGGCGATTTTCCGTTTCACAGACTGGAGCGACTGCCGGATTTTTGAACAGCGTTACGCCATACGATCAGGATTTGGCTGTTGATTCCGTTGCGACGTTTTTCAATATCGGCAACACGCTCAAGGTTTTTTCGACAACATTAGCCATCCGCAACTGCGGCAAATTTTCTTCCGAATCCGCAACATTGACACTAAACGAATATCACGGTCGCCAATTCACAGAAATTGCCCGGGAAACGATCCCGGCGTTGTCTGCCGGAGAATGCCGATCCGTTTCCTGTTCGTTCGGACCGTTCTCGTCCGGTATTCACCGTTTAATGGCTGTCGTCCGATGGAATTCCGACACAAATTCGGGAAACGACAGTCTGAGTTTCACGATTAAAATCACTTTCCCTGAAGCCTCTTTGCTCATATCCGAGTTTATGGCTTTCCCTGCCGCTGTTTTAACATCCACTTCATCTGTTTCCGAATATGTCGAATTTTTCAATCCAACGAGCAAGAACGTTAGTCTGGAAGGTTGGACATTTTCAGATGAAAACACCGGAAAACCGGCCGCGATCGGAGCAACAGATACGATTGTCGCTTTCGATTATTTTGTTGTTTCCGACGACTCGTCGATCTTCCATTTTCCTGATATTCCGCCGGAAAAGGTCAGCATCGTGCCCAATTTCCCATCCTTAAATAATGATGAAGACCAGATCGTTCTTTTTGATCCGACAATGGCGCCGATGGATAGTGTTTGGTTTACTTCGCTTTGGAAAATCGAACAGGGTTTGGCTAAGGAACGTATCTTTTTTACGAATCCAAACAACTATCAAAACTGGCGGTCGTCTGTCTCGCCATCCGGCGGAACGCCGGGACAAAAAAATAGCGTCTCCATCAATAGCGAAATTGCCAAATCGGGCATTCACTCCGAACCAAATCCGTTTTCTCCCGACGGAGACGGAAGAGATGACGAAGCCACATTTCATTACCGCCTGCCTTTCCCCTCTGCAAAGATCAGTCTGGAAATTTTCGATGTCGCCGGACGGCTCATTTTCAAACCGGCCGATCATCTACCCACCTCGAGCGAAGGCGTTATCTACTGGAACGGGGAAAGTAAATACGGGGCAAAGGCACGAACCGGAATTTACATTGTCAAATGCACCGCCATCGATTATGCGGGGAAGAAAACTGTGGGATATGTCACGACTATCGCATTAGTCCGTGGTTTATAAAAGAAATTCCTTGATTTTTCGTCTGTTTAATAATAACGTATCTCAGTTTTTTAAAATCAGTTAAAAGGAGTGTTGCGATGAAAAGAGATTTTAAACTTTACGTTCGTGTTTTTCTAGCATTTGCCTTTCTTTTTTGCCTGAGCTTAGCGCAAGATTTTTCAATGGATCAGCTTAAACAACTCGTTGAAACCAACGGTAAGCTGTATTTGCAACCATTAGCAACCAGTTTTGGTACAGCGATGAATACCGGATTGTACAACACCGCAAAAACCCACAAGATGTTAGGTTTCGATTTACAATTAAAAACTTGTTTTGGATTAGCACCTGCTGGGAGTTCCAAGGAAACGAATTATCAATTTGATCTATCTGCTTTGGATCCGGTTGAGTTCTTTATTCAAGATTACTCCGTTGAACTTAACCCTGAGGACATTTTTAGCGATGCCAAAACTCCAAATATTTTAGGAGGAAAAGCAGAATATTTCACGGTTGACAATACGTACGTTACATCTGAAATCAGAACTCAGTTGTACACTCAAATCCAAACACAGTATCCCACTTTAACCAGTCAGCAGATTAATGCGATGATAGATGGAATGAGCAGTGATATTTCAGATGCAATCGAAACCGAAATTAAAATTAAATCTCTTCCCGGCGTTAAATCGATTAAGGCTTTGGAAAACTTAAAAACTGTTCCCTTCCCTTTTCCGGTTCTTCAAGCAAGTGTTGGCTTGCCATTTGGATTGGAGCCTTCGATCAGATTACTTCCAGCATTTAAAATACCCGGAGATTTAGGTAAGGCTATTGGTGAGATTTCTGTTTTCGGAGCTGGCTTGAAAGTAGATTTAGACCAATTTATCCCCATTCCTCTTTTCCCAGTTGACATCGCGGCTCAAGCGTACTTCCAAAAGATGAAAATTGGAGAGATTTTATCGGGAACTTCCACATCCTTTAATCTGATGGCAAGTAAAAAAATTCTCTTTTTAACGCCATACGTCGGTGTTGGAAAAGAATCGAGTTCATTTACTGCTTCGTATAAGATGGAAGATGGCTCCAAACAGGATTTCAAAGTCGATGGGAAAAATGATGTGCGTATGACGGCTGGTCTGAATATTAAATTGCTCGTCTTACAATTAAACGCTGAGTATAGTAAAGGCGAATACGATGCACTGGGCTTAGGCGTTGGATTTGCTCTGAGATAAAAAACAATATTATTTGAAGTCTTTAATCCCTCCGGGAGATTCTTCCGGAGGGATTTTTTTATGAGCGGCTTGGTTTTTTTCTTAATAATACCTATTATCTGCCGTTGTAAAAACGATGAAAAGAAAGTACGAATAATATGGGAAAATGGACGGGAACACTGATCGGCGGCGGGATTGGCTGGGCGCTTGGCGGGCCGCTGGGCGCGTTGATCGGCGCTTACCTCGGCAACGTGATAACGGAAAACGGTTCGCGAAGAAGTGGAAATTATAACGCTACGCCATCGCAATCGGAGAATGTTTACGGCGACACGCGGGCGGGAGATTTTGCCGTCGCCATGCTGTCACTGTTTGCCTATGTCAGTAAAGCGGATGAATCAGTCAAATCTTCTGAGGTTGCATACGTCAAAAAATTCCTTGTCAATAAATTTGGAGGACACAACGCGCAGGACTTGCTTTATCTTTACAAGGAAATTTTAAATAAAGATTATGATATCCACGAGGTCTCCCAACAAATCCGAAATCACATGGATTATTACTCACGACTCGAACTAGTTCACATTTTATTTGGAATCGCCGCAGTGGACGGCATATTGCAAACCTCCGAACTTAATGCCGTTGAAATCATTGCCGGTGGTTTAGGCATCAAGACCGAAGATTTGCGTTCGATTCGCTCCATTTTCATTGGCAACACCGATCAGGCATATAACATCCTCAACGTCAATTCCAAAGACGACACGGAGGTCATCAAGAAAGCTTATCGCGATCTTGCCAATAAATATCATCCGGATAAAGTGGCCAATCTCGGTCCGGAAATTCAAAAACTCGCCGAGGAAAAATTCAAGTCCATCAACGACGCTTATCAAACCATTCGCAAGGAGCGTGGTTTTTAATATATCAGAAAGTGAAAGTAAAAAATGATTAGAACACAACAATTTTTACAATTGGCGATTTGTTTCCTCGTAATAAATCTGATGCTAGTTGCCGAAGAGGGCATGTATCCTCCGGATCAGATACCGGCCAAAATCAGCGGTCTGAAAATAAAACCGGATGAATTATATCAACCAAACGGCGGCGGAGTTGCCGGTGCGGTGCTGTGGTTCGGCGGCGGTACAGGCTCGTTTGTCTCTGCTAATGGATTGGTATTGACTAATCACCATGTGGCATTCGGCGCAATCCAAAAAAATTCGACAACGGAGAATAATTACCTTGAAAAAGGCTTCTATGCCCGGACGCTCCCCGAAGAATTGCTGGCGCCTGGCTACGAGGCTTCACTTTTAGTTGGTTTTGAAGACGTTACTGCAAAAATATTGTCGGCGCTGACACCTGAAATGTCGCCCGCTGAACGTATCAAGACTGTGGAACTCGCCATCGCAAAGCTCGAAGCCGAAAGCGAAAATCTTGAAAATGGCTTGGAGGGAAAAGTTCATACCATGTTTAGCGGCGCCAGTTATTATCTTTATAGGTATATGAAATTCAAAGATATTCGTCTGGTTTACGCTCCACCTCAATCCATAGGTAATTATGGTGGAGAAACCGATAACTGGATGTGGCCACGCCATACCGGCGACTTTTCATTTATGCGGGTTTACTGCGCCCCGAATGGCAAGCCAGCCGAATACAGTAAAGATAATGTGCCTTATAAACCCAAAGTTTTTCTGCCGATTTCCACGCAGGGACTGAATCTCAGCGATCTTGTCTTCATTTTCGGTTATCCCGCCTATACCAATCGCAACGCCACCAGTTTTTCGGTTGCGTATAACCAGAATATCAGTTACCCTCTGCGTATCCAAATTTTTGAAGAAATTATCAATGAACTTGAAGACGAAAGCCGTAAAGACCCGGCTACGGAAATTCTGCTGGCATCGCAGATCAAAAGTTTTTATAATAGCTTGAAAAATAATCGTGGTCTGCTGGCTGGATTTAAAAGCGATAAAATTCTTGATCAGAAACGTGCCGCTGAATCAGCTTTTCTGGAAAAAATTGCCGAAAAACCAGCCTGGCAGAAACAATACGGCGTCGTTTTACCAACCATTCAAAAGGCATACGACGAATACTACACCAACGTTGAGCAGGATACTTATATAGGTTACCTGCGCTATGCCACCGTTTTCTCGGACGCGCTGACCATCGAAAAGTGGAGCCGTGAGAAAACCAAGCCGGAAAATGAACGTGAATCCGGTTATTTCGATTATCAAATAGCTCGCTCAAAGCGTACCTTTAAGAATAGACGAATCGGTTACTATGCTCCTGCGGATGCGCGTATTATTACAATGTTGCTGAAACACTTAGCCGCTTTCCCGGTAGCCGAACGTCCTACTTTCCTGCGTCAGATGATCCATGAGCAGACTGGTATCGAAGCCGAAAGGACAATTGCGAATTACATTGATGATATTTTTGCCCGAACCAAGTTTACTGATACCGATGAATGTCTAAAAATGTTCGACTTAAGTGCGGAAGAGTTGACAGCCCGGCAGGACCCGCTTTTAACCTTAGCCGCCGACGTGAACCGTGAAATGGAACGCATCCAGCTGAGAAGGAAAACCATCAGCGGCGAGATGTTGATTCTTGAACCACAATATTTTTCCGCTTTAAAAAATGTCACGGGGCGTCAGATCTTGCCCGACGCCAATCGCGGTCTGCGCTTTACTTACGGCCATATTGAAGGTTACAATCCGCGCGATGGTGTCATTCACCAACCACAGACGACTTTAAGTGGCGTGATCGCCAAGAATACAAACGCCGAACCATTTGCCGTTCCTGAAAAATTGATTGACTTGTCAACGCACCGTGATTTCGGCCGGTGGAACGACGTGGAATTAAACGACATTCCGGTCGCTTTTCTCAGTACTTGTGACATCACCGGCGGCAATTCCGGCAGTCCGGTGATGAATGCCAAGGGTGAAATCGTCGGTTGTGCCTTCGACTGCAACTGGGAAGCACTGACCAATGACTGGCAGTACAATCCGGCTCTGACTCGCACGATCAGCGTTGATATTCGTTATGTACTTTTCGTGCTGGATAAATTTAGTTCGGCCACGGAATTGATCGAGGAGATGAATCTGCGCTGAAAATATGAATTCCTTTAAAATCACCAAACTGCCGATCGAGACAAAAATTCTCAAGTCGCAGGTTATTCATTTCGAATCTATTGACTCGACCAACGCCTATCTGCTCGGCAAACACACGCATCCGCACGGAACAATCGTTCTCGCCGATTATCAAACAGCAGGACGCGGCAGACGCGGCAGACAGTGGATTTCTCCGCCGGAATCTGCAATTCTGTTTTCCATCTACCTACGCGAAAATTTCCGTGAAATTCCGATCTACGCGTTTACATTTTTAGCGGCGGTCGGCGTCTTTGAAGGCATCGCTCGATTCGTTTCGCCTGATTCCATTTCACTGAAGTGGCCGAACGACGTGATGATCCATCACCGAAAAGTCTGCGGCATTCTTGTCCAAAGCAAGTCGTCGTCCGAAGAAATGTCCATCACCATCGGCATCGGCGTAAATGTCAGCCAGCCAAGTTCTTTTTTCAAAGACGATTTGGTGAACGCCTGTTCGATTCTTTCCGCAACCGGCATTCGTCTGGAACGCATCGAACTCCTGAATTCCATCGCAGAGGCGCTCGACGCCAATCTGGAATTATTGAATCAATCTGGCGCTGATGCGATTATGACCAAATGGAAACACTACTGTCCGTACATCGGGGGAAAAATTGTCGTCACCGACGATTTTAACCGCTACGAAGGAATTTTCCAGGATGTTTCGCCTATAGGCGCGCTGATTCTTAAAACGGAAACCGGCGATCGCACATTTCATGCCGCTGAAGTTTCGATCGAAAAGGAGACATTATCATGATTCTTGTTGCGGATATTGGCAATACGAACATCACGTTCGGTGTATTTGAGGGTAAAAATCTGTTGAATTTCTGGCGATTGAACACGTCGCACTCGCGTACCTGCGATGAATATTGGCTTGACATTAATCTTCTCTGTCGCGATGCGCAATATGATATTCGGCGAGTAGAAGCCATTGTCATCGCTTCCGTCGTTCCAGATCTGACGCAAACATTTAAAGAAATGACAACGAAATATCTGAAAGTGGAAGCGATGATCGTTGCTCCAACTTTAGACCTCGGCTTAAAATTGCTCGTCGATGAACCCAACCAACTGGGAGCCGACCGGTTATGCGACATTGTCGCCGCCAAAGCACTTCTTTCTTGTCCGCTTGTTGTGATCGATGTCGGCACTGCGACGACTTTTGACGTTCTCGATGCGAATGGCAATTACATTGGCGGAGCAATCGCACCCGGATTGGTCATAGCCGCAACCAACCTCGTTCAAAAAGCCGCCCAACTCTACGGTGTTGAAATTACCGCTCCGGAGCATATCATCGGTAAAAATACCCGCGAACACATGCAAAGCGGCATTTTCATCGGGCATATCGCTATGATCGAAGGAATGATTGAGCGAATCCGCTCGGAAATGGCTGTCGATTCGCTTTCGATTCTAATCACCGGCGGTTTTTGCGACGAGATTACGCATCATTCCAAAATCATCACACATACCGACCGTTTGCTGACATTGAAAGGCATTCGGCTGATTTGGGAACGAAACCGTAATTCCTAACCCAAGGAGGTAACTGTTCATGCAATATGTAAAACTTGGAAAAAAAGGACCAACCGTTTCGTCGATCGGATTCGGCGCATGGGCGATCGGCGGCCTCAATTGGGGCAAAACGGATGACGACGTTTCCCGAAATGCCTTACGAAAAGCGCTTGATTCCGGCGTCACATTGATCGATACTGCCGATAATTATGGCTACGGTCACTCCGAAGAATTGATCGGCGGAGTATTGAAAGAACGCGGCAAAGGTCGGGTCATCGTTTCCACCAAAGCAGGCAACGACTTTTATCACGCGAAGGCAGAAGACGACGCTGGTTATGGACCGATTCGCCAAAACACAGACAAGAATTACATCATTTTTGCGGCGGAGCAAAGTCTGAAACGGCTCGGATTCGAGGCACTCGATGTTCTCCAACTTCACAGCCCAAACATCGAAAATCTCGACCGCGATGAGCCATGGTCGGCTCTTCTGCAACTAAAAAAAGACGGTAAAATCATCCATTCCGGCTGGAGCGTCCAGTCATTTAAAGAAACCGATCAGGCGTTCATCCTCGACCAATATAATGAAGCGATCGACGTCATTCAGGTTCGGTATAACTTGCTGGAACGCGAAGCCGAGAAAGTCCTTTTTCCAAAAGCGCTGAAATATGGAATCGGCGTCATCGCTCGGATTCCAATTCTGTTCGGATTATTGACGGGAAAATTCAATCGCGACAGCCGGTTTGGCGAAGACGACCATCGACGAATGAATCTTTCGCCTGAAAAACTGGACGACTACTTGCTCAAACTGGATCAGATGAAACCGCTTTTCGTTCGGTATCCCGACCAAACGATGTCGCAGGTTGCTTTACGGTTTTGTCTTTCTCATCCCGCATGTCAGACGGCGATTCCCGGCGCGAAGACCACCATGCAGGTCAAAGATAATTGCGCCGCGTCCGACTTTGGAAAAATTCCGATAGAGGAAATTCCAGCACTCGCATGATGCTTTCTTTATTATATAGGCAGAAATTCGCCCGAATCTTTGCCGTAATAATCATGTCCTTTCTGCTGATTTTTCCAGAACGATTATTTTCTGGAATGACAGAAACATATGAGTACCGCGTCGATTTTATTGTCGTCCCATCTGTCGATCTTAAAATGAAAATTTCGCAAACGAATTACAATGGAAAACGCGTCGAACGGCTCCAGTTTTACACCAAGACAAAAAAAGTGTTCTCAACTTTTTTTGCCATCGATAATTACTATGAATCACTCTATGATCCGACGGATTTTTCCGTTCAGTTTGGGAAAAAAATCATCGAGCAACCAAATGTCAAGCAGGAGATTACATCCGTTTACCGCAACTCGCGCGTCGAATATTCGAATGGAAAATCCATAACTATTCCGCCAAAGACGCACAATTTTTTCTCACTCTTGATGCACATCCGTACATTGAGCATTGATGAGATTCAAACATTTCTCGTCCCGGTTGAAATCGAAGGTAAACTCTTTGACGCGAGCCTGAGGTACATCGGCGAGGAACGACTCTCCGTAAGCAACAAAACGCTGATAACCGACCAGATCGAAATTCTCCTTTCAGAAGTGATCCCTAACCAGACGCCAGTAACAAAACTGACCGATGTATTTTACTGGAAGATCGGCTCGGCCGAAGGCAAGCGGACGGTCTGGCTCGAAAGGGGCGGACGTCGGCGCATTGTTCGCACGGAATTTTTCATTTCACCGACTTGGCTAACAGCGAGGCTAATCAATGAATAATGATTTTTTTGCCAAACTAAAATTGTTCTGGATAAAAAACCGAAAATTGATCATCACATGGCTGATCATTATTTCGGGTATAACGCTCGGGTTGTTGTTCCATGTGGATAAAGCTGTCATTACCGTCATCGCACTGGCTTTCGGCGTTTTCTCAAATGCCTTCGCCGGATTATTGGGTATAATCGGACTGGTTCCACTGCTGGGACCAATTATCGTCAAAGTTCTTTCCCTGCCGTTTTTCTGGCTGATGAATGCCGTCGGCTACTATGTTTCTGCCATGGCAATTAAAAAAGGATACAAACAAGACGTTCTTTCCTATCGGATCGTCACCGTCATTTTTCTAATCGGTTTCGTGCTTGGCTTTATCATTGCCAAACTCATCGGCTGAGAGACGTTCTAATCGCTCCAAAAAGATAGAATAAACGCTCCAGAACCAAGTCCGATACGCGGCACCACCCCTTGATATTCGGCATGGTTTTCATCATAATATTGCGGGATAAGTCCATAGTTGTTCAACGATTGGCCAACGATCCATTTTCTTACTTCATGCAATCGGGATGAATTTGGATTCCGTTGGAGCGCCGCCAAAATCCGTAAATCGCCAAAAAGCCACTCCTGTTTATTGCTGGGAGTTCTTCGATATCCACGCTGAGAACTTTTCATAGCCAGATATTTATCATAGGCGGCGAGCGTGCCTTTTGTGATATTATCCTGAGACGTGTAAATCCAATTCAGGGCTTCAACTGACGAGGCATCCATGTAAATGAACGGATTCTTGTCTTCGAGATTCCCCTTCAGCGAATTTTCTTCAACGTCGACTAAATTTTTATCGATATTTATCCTCAGCGCATTCGCGGCGTCTTCGTATCCGACGATGCGTTTTTGATCGTTCAGGAAACGCGCCATAAATGATGCGCTTACCAACCCGTTGTAAGCGCATGCCGATGAATAGAGATAATGTTTTTTATCCGATTCCCGTCCCCAGGGACCGATGTCGGAACGGATCAAGCCGGTCTCATCGATGGAGTTTTTCAGGACATCGGCGATCTGGTTTGAAATTTTCCGCCAGTAATAGTTGAGAAATTTGATGTCCTCCGTCTTCTCGACATATTGGCGAAGATTCCAGAGTGTTAGCCCGAGCCCTTCGGTCTCAACGATAACACCGTTGTCGGTCTGCTCGGATTCCTCGACGCCATTTCCAAGATAACGAAAGACCGAGACGGCATAATCCTGCCCAACGCCGGTTGGATTTCCCTGCCAGTTATATCGTTTGTATTTTCCGCATCGGCCGTTCATGATGAACTGCAGAGCCGCTAAGGCTTCCTCAGAATGCCCGGCCTTCAACAAGGCGCTGGTTGAATATGCCTGATCGCGCACCCATGTAAAATTTAGATTGGATGGCGGTAAAGAAGACACGATCTGACCGCGCGCCGGAAATTCTTCACGGCACTGCGACATTTTGATAAGGCACAGTGATTGATAATAAAGCCTTTTTTCATTCGCCGTGATGTCATTTGGCAGAATTGTTGCCCGATGCCATTTCTTCCACCAGTCAATTTCCTCGAATAGCGCCGAAAATCCGGGATGCTCATTCTTGAATTTCGTCAGAAAAGTGTAGCCGTCTGTATGTTCATCCGAATCGAAGGAAACCAGCGCTGTCAGCCATTTAGTTCCATTCGCTTGATACGCCCACTTCCCAATGTTCACCTGAAGGTTTTGCGTGTTCACCTCGAAATTCAACGATAGATTTTCGATGTCTTTTCCCTCTAGAACAATGAAAAATATCCAAACCGGTTTATCGACGGAAAATGGACAAAACGCGTATTGCGTGAGTTTGTAATTTTCACCGACGAGTTCGTGCTTCACGATTCCCGTATTTTCAATATAACCCGCGTCACTTGATGTTAGCGATTTCAATTGAATTTCATCTTCACCGCGGAAAAGGATTGCCCGCGCCGAAGAAATCACTTTTTTGGTCGGCGTTTTCTCGTCAAATCTCCGATACACGTGCGGGTAAAAATTATTAAAGACACAATTTTGAACGTCATAATTCGCTGTCGATATTCCATTTGTGAACGGGATTTGGAACCAGTTACTATTGATTTTAGGCTTCTTAACCTTGGGCTCAGATTTTTTCTCCGGTATCAGAATTTTCAACGGCCCCCGATAGACTCCGCCGTCTTTCCCTGAATCGAACACGCGGACGGCAAGCACGTTTTCGCGATGAAGCAATCTCCCCGGAATGATGTATTTACGAATTTTATCTCTACCGGTTACATAATCGGGCGGGAATGAGCCATTTGTTCCGACCTTCTCACCATTTAAAAACGTTTCATCCACGTCATCGATTTTCCCCAGTATTAATGCGACTGAATCAACTTGACAGGTTGCCGAATCCAGCGAAAAATGGTAACGATACCAGCCGAAGCCGTCGTAGTTCTTATAACCCTGTGCTTCCCAATATGACGGGATGAGAATTCCATCCCAGAGCGAATCGTTCAGGTCTGGATTTGCCCAACTGCTGTCATCACCGGTGCGAAACAGCCATTTTCCTATGAGCGATACATCGCAAAATGCAACCGACCAGCAGAGAAGGAGGCAACCGGTTATTCTAAGAATTTTCATGAAACGAGGCGATCACTATTTTTGGCAAAATCGATAAACACTTTAAAAGATTCGAACTTGTAAAAACAAACTTAAATTTGCAAAAAGCTTCCCTCAAGTTCAAGCAACTTCCGCTTTATCGGTAAACCGCTGGCAAAACCAGTTAAATTTCCATCCGATCCTACGACGCGATGGCACGGAACAATCAATGGAATCGGATTATTGTGCAATGCGCCGCCAACAGCACGCGCGGCTTTTGGCTGGTTCATCCAGAATGCGATATCGCCGTAGGTCACCGTCTTCCCATAAGGTATCATCCACGTCCAAAAAAGAACCTTGAGCGAAAACACCGAACGGATTAACAACGGATGAATTTTTGGAGTCGGATAGGGCTTTCCATTGGAAAACGAACATTGGACTTCATCGGCAATTTGTCCGGCAAAATCCGAAGATGACGCTTGACGAATCTTCACGCCAAAACGTACCAATTTTTCTTCCATTTCCGTCCATTCGTCTTCAGACATGCAGACGGCAACTACGCGACGTTCCGCCGTGACAACTCGAATATCCATCGTTCCATGACTTTCGCTAACGAAAACGGCTTCAACTTTTTCATCTGGATCGAATGTAAACCCCGCCTGATCCATCGCTCCGGATAATAGAGCTCGACAGTCAGAACAGTCGCGCCAATGGGAAAAAGCATCCACTTCGACGCCGACTCCCGCCCGATGGGTGATTAATTCAATTGTCAATCGCTTTGTCAAATGTGTTTTCATATTCATTCCGGCTGTTATCAAGGACAGGGAAAATTTAATGATAGATTCCTGAATCGCGAAAAAAATCTTTGTTTGAAAAAATTGATGGCGCTTGCCCTCCGCGTTATTAAATTCAATTGCGTTACAAAAGGAAAAGAAAAGATGAAAACGAACCCACTAATCGAATACGACAACAAAATCTTCTCAGCCATCGCCGTTGCGCGTTATACCGAAGCACTCTGGGTTGCCAATGAAGAACTGCATCTCGCATATGAACGATTCGGAACCGCAAACTCCGAAACCTCCAAAGTCCTCAACAATCTCGGCTGGATTCACGACCTGATGGGACATGCAAAAGAAGCGGAAGAAAATTATCTCAAGGCGCTGGAAATTAAGGTTCAAGATCAGAACGCACATTCCGCCGACGTTATTCCGACACTTGAAAATCTCGTGACGCTTTACATCAGCCAAAAGGAAAATGAGAAAGCGAAAACCTTTTTAAATAAACTCATCGATGTCGTCGAAACGCTGAACGATCCTTACAAAATGCGGAAAAGCGTCTATCTTTGCAATCTCGCCGAGATTGAAGAATCCGAAGGCGCATTCAACCGCGCCGAATGGTATTATCAGCAGGCAATCGGTTTTCTCGAGGCAAACTATCCCTACGATCATCCAAACATCGGCCGGACATTCGGTAAACTCGGCGCGTTGTTCCAAAAACTGGACGATTTCCAAAAATCAGAATTCTATTACTCACGCTCACTCCGGATTCTCAAAAAGCATCTCTCTCCGAATCATCCCGATGTTCAATTTACGCTTCAGGGTTTGAAGGAAATCTACGCCGCCGTTGGAATTAAAAAGCGTGTCAGCTGAGATTTTGAGACCATCCATGAAAATCGGAATCTGTCAGTTTGCGCCCATTCTTGGCGAAATCAAACAAAATCTCGAGTTGATCGAGCGATTAATTTCCGCTGAATTCGGTGTCGATCTTTGGGTTCTTCCAGAACTTTGCACGACCGGCTATCTGTTTGCTTCCGCCGAGGAAGCTTCATCGCTTGCGGAAGAATTCCCAGCGGGCAGAACTGCCCGTCGCATCGCCGAATTATCCGCCAATTCAAACATGGCGATTGTCTTGGGCGTAGCCGAAAAACTCGGCTACGCGACATATAACTCAGCCGTTGTTTTCGATAAGGGCGACTTTATCGGCTCTTACCGGAAAATCCATTTGTTCGCCGATGAAAAACGTTGGTTTTTGCCGGGATTTGAAGTCCCGAAAATATTCTCGGTAGGCGACGTCAAAATCGGCGTCATGATCTGTTTCGACTGGATTTTCCCGGAAATAGCGCGGACACTGGCGCTCGCCGGAGCGCAAATCATCGCTCATCCCGCAAATCTGGTTCTTCCCTTTTGCCAAGATGCGATGGTAACGCGAAGCCTTGAAAACGGTGTTTTTACCGCAACAGCTAACCGCGTCGGCACCGAACGACGTCCGAATCAGACGTTTACTTTCACCGGTAAAAGCCAGGTCATTGATCCGATGGGCAAACGGCTCGTTTCTCTTCCATCGGATTCACAAAAAGTTGCAGTCGTCGAGATCGATCCCGGCGAAGCGCTCGATAAAAATTTCAATCCGATAAATCATTTATTCAACGACAGAAAACCGGAACTGTACCGGACCTAATAAAGAAAAACAATGAATTAATATTCGAAAGGACTCTTATGAACAAAACCAAGTGGCTGAAAACCATCAATCCATTGTTGGCGCTTTCTGTTATCCTTCAAGCAATTACAGGTTTTATGATAGAATACCTGCCTACGGCTTTCATTGGCGAGGTGCATGAAATCAACGCACTAATACTCATTTTGCTAATGCTTACACATCTCACTTTAAACTGGGGCTGGATAAGTGCAAATTTTTACCCAAAGAAGAAATAATCGAATGAAATTGTTAGAAGAACAGCGCCGCTTGAACTGGCTCAGAAACTATTCCGATTCCATCGTAAAAAGACTTGACAGCGACGATTTGACCGAGGGCGCCGCATGGGAATTGCTCACAGAAGCAAAATTAAAAATTCTCGAACGATTTCCTAACAGCGACGATGAATATCATTTAATTTACGAACGCCGATTCCGACGCGTATTGCTTCGCCACGGATTTGCACTTCCGCTTTATGATGATACGGCGATCGGAAACTGAAAGGAAATATTATGAATTATGAAGATGCCTGGAAATTGCTAACCGAATATACCAAAACCGACAGCCTGATTAAGCATGCGCTTGCCGTTTCTGCCGCGATGCGCGAATATGCGAAGTGGTTCCATCAAGATGAGAATTACTGGGCAATCGTCGGTTTGCTCCACGACTTCGACTACGAAAAATATCCCGACGCCGAGAATCATCCCTACCGCGGGAACGAAATTCTGGAGAAACTCGGCTACCCGGCGGAAATGCGCACAGCCATTATGGGTCATGCGGCTTACACCGGCGTCAAACGCGAATCACTGCTGGCCAAAACGCTTTTTGCTGTCGATGAACTGGCGGGATTCATCATCGCCGTCGCGCTGGTTCGTCCTTCAAAAAGCATTTTCGAAGTCGAGCCGCGCTCGGTCCAAAAAAAGTTCAAGGACAAAACCTTTGCAGCAAAAGTCAATCGCGAAGAAATCCGACAGGGAATCACTGAACTGGGCGTTGATGAAACGGAGCATATTCAGCGCGTGATCGACGCCTTAAAAACCATCGCTCCCGAACTCGGTTTGGCCGGTCAATAATCTCTCGGCGCAGTCGGTAATTTTCACGGTTCGATTCCCAGCACCGCTTCTGACGGTAAGTAAAATACCTTGTTTATCCATGCCATTTTGCTTACCTTCCGCCTGACTTTTGAAACTACTGAGTAATGCCGATTAAGAATGAACGTTTGATAGATAACTTCCTTTTTGAAGTTGAAAAACCCGGCCGATATGCAGGCGGGGAGTTTGGAACCCAAATCAAAGACAGATCAAAGCCGCTGGCGGAAATTGCGCTGGCTTATCCCGATTTGTACGATGTTGGCATGTCCTACTATGGATTTCAGATTCTCTATCACATTCTAAATCGCGATGAGGAAATCACCGCTGAACGCGTTTATGCGCCGTGGCCTGATTTTGAGGAAAAATTGCGGAAACATTCAGTTCCACTTTTTTCTCTGGAATCACGCACACCCCTGAAATATTTCGACGTTATCGGTTTTACGCTTCCCTATGAATTGACCGCCACTAATATCCTGAACATGCTTGATCTCGCCGAGATTCCGGTTTACGCCCAAGACCGAAATGAAAGCGATCCAATCATTATTGGCGGAGGATGTGGCGCCTATAGCCCAGAACCGCTGGCGCCGTTTTTTGATGGCTTTGTCGTCGGCGACGGTGAAGAAATTGTCGTCCCTCTCACAAAGGAAATCTATTCTCTGAAAAGGCAAAACGTGCCGCGGAATGAAATCCTTCTCCGACTACCTGCGCGCTTTCCGGGACTTTACATTCCGAGTCTGTACGATGTCGATCTGCAAACCGGAAAAGTTGTTCCCAAAGCAAATATGACTACGGCTCCGAAAATCATTCGCGCCCTGCGGGTTCGGGAGTTAACGAACGATTTTTACCCTGAAGTCCCGATCATGCCGCTTGTTGAAACCTCTCAAGATCGTCTGGTCGTCGAAATCATGCGCGGCTGTACGCAGGGTTGCCGGTTTTGCCAGGCGGGTATGATAAACCGCCCTGTTCGAGAAAGACATCCCGATGACGTTTTAAAACAGATAGAAAATTCCTTCGTCGCCACCGGATACGATGATGTTTCACTTTTCTCGCTTTCAAGTTCCGATTATGCCGGTCTGGATCAACTCGCGGATGGAATCGTTGCGCACCGGGTCAATCATCGCCACTCCGTTTCTTTTCCCTCGCTCAGGTTGGACAGTTTCCGAGAAAATATCGCCCAACTTGCCAGCCAGACGCGGAAGTCTGGACTCACCTTTGCCCCTGAAGCCGGCTCCCAACGCCTGAGAAATGTCATCAACAAGGACATCACGGAAGAAGAATTGCTGAGTTCCACCGAAATCGCCGTTAGAAATGGCTGGCGCGTCATCAAACTCTATTTCATGCTGGGGTTGCCGACAGAAACCTACGAAGACCTTGCTGATATCGCTGACTTAACCCGAAAAGTGATTCAGGTCGGTAACGGACGATTGAATATCAATGTGACGCTTTCGACGTTCATCCCCAAGCCGTTCACGCCATTTCAATGGTCAGCGCAGGATTCTCCGGAAACCATCCAGCGAAAACTCGACTTCATCAAACCGCGCCTGTTGATGATGAGACAAGTAAAAGTAATGGCGCGCAATCCACAATTTTCCCGATTAGAAGGCGTCATCGCACGAGGCGATCGGCGAATAGCAGACGTGATTTATCGGGCATGGAAGAACGGCGCAAAATTTGACTCCTGGAGAGAATATTTTTCAGCTGAACTATGGGAATCCGCATTCATCGAATCGAACCTCGAGCCAGCGAAATTTACATCGGATAGAAGTCTCGACGAACCGCTGGCATGGGATCATATTGATTCTTTGGTTACCAAAAACTACCTGATTTCCGAATTCAACCGTTCACTGAAAGGTAAAACCACTCCAGATTGCCGAACCCATTGCTACGGATGCGGCGTCTGCCAACCATCGGGACTCCAGATGATGCTTGTCACGCCGAGTGCTGATGAACCCCATCAACCAATCGCGCTTCCGCCCGACGATGAACCGATCGGCTCTCCAGTCAAATTTCGTCTAAAATACCGGAAATCGAATGTCGTTCGCTTCACTTCACACCTCGACGTTTTGCGTATTTTTCAGCAGGCGATGAGACGGGCTGATCTGGATTTGATCTACACCGAAGGCTTCAATCAGAGACCGAAAATTTCTGCAGGATTTCCACTTCCATTAGGTTACACTTCTGATGAAGAATTTTTGGACGTAACGCTCAAATCCGAGACAATTGATTTAGTCAAGAGACTCAACGCGGAGTTGGCTGGTAGATTTGAAATTGTATCGGCAGAACGTCTGGCAATTAACGCAAAATCCGCATTCTCGGACACCGCCGGCTTTCTCTATGAAATCCTCTTCCCTGCAGAGATTAACCCCGTCGTTGAAAAAAACGTCCGTGATTTGCTGGAGAAAAAGGAATATATTATCCAACGCGCCGGAGAAAAAGCGACGACCCAAATTGACATCCGGCAATTTCTCAAAACGATTCAAACAGAGGCTGGCATTTTGAAAGTAGAAGTCCAAATCATCAATGGAAGAACAGTCAAAATTCGGGAACTTCTTCCCATCCTTGGATTGGAAAACGCTTCCTGTTCCGTCAGCCGCAAAAAAACTTATTTAACAACCAATCACCTACAAAATGGATAGATAATGGAAAAAACAATTTTAATGAGCGAAACTTCTAAGGAGGTTCGCATCGCAATCTTAGAGAACGGCGAACTCGTCGAACT
>Ga0066637_10000993_pt1 | contig 17854 bp, 20 predicted proteins | sample CryGeyCG2014_020_FD_62737 | JGI IMG/M metagenome (GOLD analysis project Ga0066637, IMG submission 62737) | Groundwater microbial communities from aquifer - Crystal Geyser CG08_land_8/20/14_0.20 | ecosystem: Environmental > Aquatic > Deep subsurface > Groundwater | place: USA: Utah: Grand County...
TATGAGTTCTGATTTTTCATATCATTGTTCCCAAACATGGGTAAGGTTGATGAACATATTATTTTGTCAAATATTAAACGATTGGTCTTGGCAGTTTATATCACTACCCATAGAAACGGAATTTGGTAATCATTACGACAAAGATGTTTTTATAAAATGGGCCTACCAAAACGGCGTACCGCTGCATAAAGCGCGAACTTGCGTTAAATCTTTTGATATTGAGTGCGGTGATTGCCCGACTTGTTGGGACCGGCGAAGAGGATATAAAGAGGCGGGCGTGAAAGATCCGACAAAATATAAATTTCCAATGTCTAAAAAATATCCTACGTATTACGATCACGAAAAAGAAGAAAAAAATGAAAAAAGAAATAGAGGTCAAAATTGAATTAACGCCGGAAGAATTTAACACTCTCACAAGGAGTTTTAGGGATTTTCATTTTGAAAGGACTTTTGGTTATTTTAAGGAAGATTTCTCAAATATTAAAGAGGGAATTTTTCCAAGAATAAAGTATGTGGAAGGCCCAAGTAAAAAGATTATTTTAACCGTAAAAAGAAAAATAAAAGATAACGCCCATTTTTTTGAACGAGAGGAAATGGAGGTAAAAATACAGGAAGGAGAAAGTGTTGAAACATTAAGAGAGATACTCAAGTCCTTGGGTTTTAATAAGGAAATTATTTTTGAAAAGAAGCGAAAAAATGTTTTAAAAGATGATGTAGTTATTTCTTTTGATGAGCTTCCTTTTGGTTTTTTTGTCGAGTTTGAGGGGGAGCCGGAGATAATAAATAAATATCTTGATGAATTTAGTCTTTCAAATAGACCACGGATTACGAGGGCATATCTTGGTCTGTGGGAAGATTATAGAAAGGCTCACAATATGGCTGAAGAGAATTGTGTGTTTAAATAAAGAAGGAATCGCGCAGTGAGTTGACCGCCCGAAGGTTACGAGGAGTGCAGATGTTCATACTGCTCGCACCAGGACTCCACGGGACTCCTGTTGTTTGTGTATTGAAGTATTTTGCAATAACCTGACACCTGTGCTATACAGGTCTCAGAAGGAGGGAATGATGTCTTTAAGAAAAGGCGTGCTGAGGGGAAGGAAAGTGAGATCAAAGCACTCCACCTTTGGTCCAGAGGCGGCTTTCGTCATTGAAACCGCAAAGAAGGAACCTGGGGTCACGAGGGTGGTGCCAGCTCAAATAACCGGAAGGGGCGGAAAAAGAAGCATCAAGATTCAAAGGGTTCAAGCAGGCCTCAAAGTCGTCGTACGCGGATCAACTGGTGCACAGGTCATCTGGGTTTATACCAGTGACCAGAACTCCATTGAACAAATGCTCAAAGAGGCATGGGCGAAGGCGGGGTAGTAGCGATACTCCGCCTGATTTTTTGAATTTATATTATTAAGGAAAGGATAGTGGGTTTGACAAAGAGCGCTATTTTACGAGGCTACATATGTTTAGGTTCAGATACATATCCGACACCTATGTCTGGAGCGCAATGTCTCGATTCGTGTCTTAATTCATGCTTTAACCGAATTAAATCATCCCCATCTTGGCTCGATTAGGTTCTCCTGTGAGTTGAAAAAAGAGCACACAGTTTCCATGTGCTCTTATGCGCCTATTGCGCGGCATAGTGCTTGGTGTATGCAGAAAAAAAGGAGTGTTTCCGCGGCCGTAGGACTCTCACCACCCTCATTGCGTATGAAGCAAAAAGGTATACTGAGCTCCTTAGCTTGCGAGACCGCAACATCAATTTCCATTTTCTGTTCTTGAATCAAGAAATTGATATCGTGCTTGCGGTCAGGTCGATTGTTTGTCTCCTTGAGACGACGGCTCAGGATACTGCTGGGGCTTGCGATAATGACTGCTATTGCAATCGTTTGTGTTTTGTCCCAAGGCTGGATTTGCCGTACCCCGTACTCTTTTCCTTCGACATCGAAGTACACGAAGTGGCCGTCCGCAAGCCGAATAGTCCCGGGATCTGCACGATCAAGCTCATAGAGCCGTCTGTTCATCTCCGGACGCAATACTCGACGCACGCTTTCGGATAGAGCTCGCAGTTCTGCAACGGTAGCCACGCCAGCCAATTCACAAAGTATCGGAGCTCCCTTGACTTCCTCCATTTTGATTTTACGCTTTCGTGCAAGTTCTTCTACTTCTGTAACTACCGTCGTTTTACCGACGCCAGGTACGCCTCCGATGTATACAAACATTGTCCATCTCCTTTCATTTTTTGTTTGGGAAGAGCTATTTGACTTCAAGTATAATATCACGGCTCGCTGATTTTGTAAATCTTTTCATTCGCGAGTGGGCAAAAAATGGAGGGGTTTCAGGGGAGGAAATTTTTTGCCCGCGAGCCGTCGGGTTTTCCTGCCCGCCGCCGCAGGCGGCGGGCAATTTATCGGGTTAGATTTCGTTTCCTTGACCGGTGGATTAAATTCGGTAAAATGATGGTAAAAGTTTGAGGACGGACGGAATTGGGAGCCAAGTTCGAACTACGTCCCATCCCCGCAGCCACCTTGCGCGCAGTTCGAGAGACTGAGAATGCCAACCAAAAAGCGCGACCCACAAGGCCGCGCTTTGGATTGCTTCCTACCAAGTTTTACTTCTTTAACATTTTGGGTATGGGTAAGCCAAGCTTTCCCAGATTATCAAGAATGGAACCTACTAAAGCAAGGAGAATCAGAAAATAAGCCACTGTCGCCATCAGAGAAAGAGAAGGGATAACCTGACCAACCAAGACTAAAATGGCAAATCCAAAAACATAAGCTAGGATTCCTTTTTTCATGAAACCGGCCAATTTACCCAAAGCAAATTCTTTGTTTTTCAGAGCGGCGATAACTCCCAAAATAACATCAAGACTTATTAAAATCACGATGTTTCTGATTTGGGAGGCAGCAAGAACATTTAAGATTGCATCCATATTTTTACATTCTTTTTTATTAAAAGTCGACCATTGCTTTATTATAGGTTGGGCCAAGACCCTTGGCAAGCCCTATTAGTCAGATGCTGACAAATATTGACACAATCTTAATTTTTGATAGTTTAAAAGAAATAAGTTCTTCTTACGATTAGGAGGGATTATGGAAAAGGAGATAGATGAGGAAATCACCCTTGAGGAAATCACCCTTACCATCCAACTTCCTCTAATGAACGGGGAACAGAGAAGGGGTTGGCAAGAGCTCTTTCGCTGGATGGCGGCTAAGGGGGCTAAGTGCCAAGATGTTTTTGACAATCCCAAGGTCACATTTGTCCCCATCAAGAACCCCTGAGAGATTCAGGGGTTCCATCTTGTTATTAAATAGCAGTTAATTACTCAATCCTTCTCACGTATTCTCCTGTTTCTGTATTTACTTCAATCGTGTCCCCCTCTTCTATAAAGAGGGGGGTATTTATTTGAACTCCAGTCTCTAAGGTGACAGTTTTGGTGCCGCTTTGAGCTCTGCTTCCTTTAACTCCGGGAGGAGCCTCTGTTACTTTGAGGTTTACTTTAATTGGCAGAGTAATATTAATAACTTTATCTTGAAGCTTTATTCCAGAGAGAACTAAGTTTGGTTTTAGAAATTTTGCCCCTCTGCCAATTTGTTCTTCGGTCAGTTCAAAACGCTTTGAAGAGTCTTCTTGTTCAGAAAAGACAAACTTGCCTCGGTGGAAAAAGATGAAGTTTACTTCCACTTTTTCTATTTCGGCTTCTTCAAACATATCACCCTGATGGAAGTTTCTCTTGAGAACCTGGCCGGTTATCAGATTGCGAATTGTGGTTTTGGCGACAACGGCATCTTGAGCTTTATACATTTGTTGGAATCCTAAAACTTCATAAGGTTGACCCTCAAGAATAAATCTTACTCCTTTTCTTAGATCAAAATAGCTTAACATATCTGGGGGATTTTCTTTAGAATGTCTGGATAACCTCTTAGGAAATCTTCAAAAGAGATTGCCTTTTTCCCTTCCATTTGGATTTCCTTTGGAGCCAGACACTCTTTTCCTTGTTTTTCTAAGACTTCTGCTTTTAAGATCTTGATTATTTTGCCTTCTATTACTGTGTAGGCTCCTGGCCAGGGATTTAGAGCTCTAATTTGTCTCTCAATATACCTTACTGGTTTCTGCCAGTCAATCTGGCCATCTTCTTTCTTTAAAATCTTGGTATAAGTTGCCTGGGATTCATCTTGTTCTTTCGGAGTTATTTCTCCTTCTAGCCACCTTGGAATTGTTTCTACTAAAAGAGCGCCTGCTAATCGGCCAAGTTTGTCGTGCAGAGCTTGGTAAGTCTCTTTTCCCAAAAGGCCTATTTCTGTTTTGCCAACAATTGGCCCGGCGTCTACCTTTTCTGTCATTTTTATTAAAGAAACTCCAGTTTTCTTGTCTCCAGCTATAATAGTAAACTCAATGGGAGAAGGGCCTCGCCAACGAGGCAAAAGAGACGGATGAAGGTTTAAAGAGCTGTATTTGGGAATATCTAAGATTTCTTTTGGCAGAATCTGGCTGTAACCTGCCACCACTATTAAATCAGGCTCCAAACCCTGGATTTTCTCTTTTGCCTCATTTATCTTTTCTGGCTGGATAACAGGAAGATTGTGTTTCTGGGCTAAAGCCTTGACTGGTGGGGGAGTAATTAGCTGTTTTCTGCCAACCGGCCTGTCAGGAGCGGTAATCACCAAAATAGGGGAAAGGTTTGCTTCCACTAACTTATTCAAAACAATAGCTCCAAACTCTGGAGTAGCAATAAAGATGATTTTAGGTTTCATACTATTTATTAATGCGCCATTCAACATCCCCCTCTTTTCCAGCAAACTCCAACCAGTCTCCTTCTGGGGTAACTACGTACCACTTCCTTTTAGTCTCTGACCAAACCATAGGATTTCCTTGATAATAAGGCTTCTTGACTATTTCTTTTGGTTTTAGTCTGTCTAACTCCAGCCATTTTTTGAAAACTGTCTCAATAGCATAATCTAAACCTCTGGATTTTGCCCATTGGGCCACTGTCTCAATAGCTTTCTTAGCATTTTGGATAGAACCTGCCAATTCTAATAATTGTTTAGCTGGCCTGGTAAACCTTGAGTAAATAATCTTTCTCTTTTTAGCATCCCTTTTGATTTCAGCCAAAGAGAGGCCCTTGGTTTGGAAATAATGAGTAACGATTTGGCGAATAGCTGTTTCTTCTTCCAATTCCTTATGGTATTTAATCTTACCTTTCTGCAAATACTCTTCTATCTTTTGAGCGATGCTCTTCCCAATACCGGGTATCTCTTTTATTCCGTTGAACTTCTTTTCTTTGTAGATTAAAGAAATATCTCTATCTAGATTTTCTAGGGTCTGGCCAGCTTTCCGGTAGGCCCGGGGTTTAAAAGCTGTTCCTTTTAGCTCTAAAAGGTCAGCTATCTCATATAGTATTTTAGCAATCTCTTTATTGGCCATGTTTTTCTACGCTGAAGCGATAAATGGTTATTTTTTCTCTTGTTGGATCAATACCTCCTTTCTGACAGGCAATGAAGATTTGTTGCTCTGGAGTATCTACTCCTTCCAGACCTGGCAATAAAAGCCCTGTTTTTTCTTCAACAGTCGGGGAGGGATTAAATATTACATCGGAAGAAGGTGAAAACACCTGGGCCTTAACAATGACCCCGTATTTCTTGGGATCGAGTTCTTTAGTGTCTCTTACAAGCTCAGGTTCGTTTAAAATATAAACAGTGTAAGAAAGGTTTGGCAGGTCTTCTCTCTTAATAGGGGAGAAGCGATAATCTTGGGTGGCGGCGGCAACAGCATTGCTAATTATTTCTTTGGCAATATTCTCCTGGCTTGGCAAATATGTTCCGAGACAGCCTTTTAGTTCTTCGTTCTGCCTGATAGTAACAAAAGTCCCTGCTCGCTTAGCCAAGCAGTCAGCCGGCAGGTCACTAGTCGGGGAAATAATGGTTTTCTTTTCAATGTAGTTTTCAATAGCTTGTTTAGCTAGAGAAAGATAAGGATTCATTTTAATATCTTTTCTTTAAGCTTTTTTATCTCTTCTTTAATAATATCTCCTGAATACTCTCCAGAATGAGCTGCCGCTCCTTTGTAAATTGGTCTTTTCTGGTCAAGATGAAGGTTAAAGATGAGATTATTGTCCTTTTTCTTTAAATAGAGGTGAAATCTAGGAAAGCCTCCTCTGGCCAGAGGCTTAACAAAAACAAATTCTGATGATTCTTTATCTTCCCTTTGGAAATGATAGCCAGTCCCTCTCATTAAGCTCATTATGTTTTCTTTTGATCCTTTTATTGCAAAGTTCATGAGAGTTTAAAGTTAGCTACCAGATATCCCACCCCAAAAGGTCCTTCATAAGATAAAATTTCAGTTTGATAATTAATCTTTGAGGTTTCAAGAATTCCCAAGAGAAAGCAAAATGATCTTAAACCGCATTCACCAGCTTCAGGATAGATATTATCTAATTTAAGAATATTTTCAATATCTTTCTTCTTTAAACATTCTATTAGCTCTTTATCAAACTTAGGGCCATCTGGATGAAAACCATAGGGCCCTTCCTCTTTCAAACAGTGAGATAAATCACCTGAAGCAATCAGGGCGACGTTGTATTTAGTATTTTGTATGTCGTATTTTGTATAAAACTCTTTCCCCTGGTTAAAGTAGAATTCCGGCGTTTCGTTGCCAATTAAAAATGTTTTAATTTCTCCTTTGAAATCTCTGGCTAGAAAATAGAGAGGGACATTAAAGCCCCAGTCAGGATGAGGAGAGGAAATAATGATTGAGTCGGGCTTTGCTTTCTTTAATTTCTCCCCTAAATCCTCCAGAGTCTGGATTGTTTCTTTTACTTGAGCCTTGTCTTCTTTTGAACCAACGTCAGGTAATATTATTGGCGGGTGAGGGGAGATGGCTGCAAAAACAATCATAATATTCTCTTGTTTATTCTCTTGCTAAACCGGGTTAAGCAAGAATTAAATTGAGATTGTCACCGCATTTGGGGCATTTGCCAGCTTTATCGTGGCGGCGGATAATGTAATTCATTCGATTAATTACGATTTCACCACATTTTGGGCAGTAGGTATTTTCGGCTTGATGACCTGGTACATTTCCCATGTAAACATATTTTAAGCCAGTTTTTTTACCAATTTTATAGGCTTTCTCTAAGGTTTTGACTGGAGTATCAGGAATATGTTGCAATTTCCAGGAAATTGTTCCGGAAAATTGGCTGACGTGCCAGGGTGTTTCTGGGTTTAATTCATTCTTAATAAAGTTAGCTATCTTTTCAAATGTTTCTTCTGAATCATTCAGGCTGGGAATGACTAAGGTTGTGATTTCTGTCCAGATTTTCTTAGTCTTTAGTCTTTTTAAGGTATCTAAAACGGGTTGGAGTCTTCCTTTGCAGTATTTCCTATAAAATTCCTCAGTAAAGCCTTTCAAGTCCACATTAGCGGCATCAAGATAAGGAGCAATTAAATCAAAGAGTTCCTTTGACCAGAAGCCGTTAGTCACCCAGTTATTCTTAATTCCCTGTTTTTTAGCTATTTTCATTGTGTCTAAAGCAAACTCTGAGAAAATGGTAGGCTCGGTGTAGGTATAAGAAATGCTGGGTAAATTATTATCTTTGGTTAGTTTAACAATATCTTCGGGTGTTTTATTTTCTCCTTCAATCTTGCCAGTCTGCTGGGGAAGTTGAGAAATCTCCCAGTTCTGACAGCTGTCACACTTAAAATTACAGCCAACAGCAGCCATTGAGAGAGAATAAGTACCTGGCAGAAAATGGTAAAAAGGTTTTTTCTCAATAGGATCAACGTGACAGGCTATTATTTTTCCATAGTTTAAAGCATAGAGTTTGCCTTTTTGGTTTTCTCTGACACCACAAATTCCTCGCTCACCCTCTTCAATCAAACAATAGTGAGCGCAGTTTTGACACTGAACTTTCTTATCCTTGAGTTTTTTATAAAGATATGCTTCTTTCATCACCGCTTTCATTTTATCATTTTAGACAGTTTAAAAATATAGAGCCCAGACTTTTCTGAGCTCTATTTAGTTTTGGAGGCAAAGAACCATTGGCGGACCTTTCTATTTCTCTTGAGTTTTTGGAGAGCCCTTGCCTCAATCTGGCGAACCCTCTCGCGGGTGACGCCGTAAGTCTTGCCGATCGCTTCCAGGGTTTCCTCTCTGCCGTCAGGAGAAAGGCCAAACCGCCGGAAAATTATCGCCCTTTCTCGATCGGTCAGGACTTTACTCATAATCCGCTGCAGTTCTTCCTTCTCTAGGCTTTGGATGGCGATTTCTTCTGTATTGTTCTCTGGTTCATCGGAAGAAATTATATCCGAGAGGAAGAGGTCGTCAGATTCAAGATCGCGGGGAGCATTGAGGGAGGCTATATTCTGTTGGTGGATAATGTTCGTGAGGATTCTCGCCTGTTTGGGGGTGATTATTCCGCCGTTTTCGCCCATTCTTTCCAGAACTTCTTCAAACGAAGGGTCCCTCATCTCTTCAAGAGCCATTTTCGACTGAACCCTCCAATATCGCCAAAGAAGCTCTGAAATATGAGGTGGAAGTCTTATGGGCCGGGCTTCGTTCACCCAAGCTCGGCGGACACTTTGTTTTATCCACCAAGTAGCATAGGTGGAGAACTTGTATTTCCTCTTCCAGTAATTTTTGGCAGCTGTCATTAGCCCCTCGTTGCCCCAGGAAATCAGGTCGATGATGGAGACAGTCGGGGTACGGAATCGGAGAAACTCTTTCGTTACTATACTCACCACTAATCTTAGGTTGTGGTTAATGAGTTTCTCTTTTGCCGTCTTTTCTTCTTCAAGAGCTTCTGGAGAAAGAGCCCTTTCAATTATTTCTTCAGCCTTGAGTCTCCAGAAGGCCTGACTCTTATTATATTTCCCCTCCCTTAGGGATCTTTTAAGGTTCCTCGCTCTAATGCCTCTGCTGGTTAGTGTAACCAGTGTTCTTTCTTTCTCCCTAAGAAGAGGAAACTTTCTAATCTCCCTAAGATAAGCGGCCCTGGTTTCCGGTAAGGTTGTTGTCATTGGTCACCCCCTTATTTTTAACTTAAAAAGAGCGAATCTGAAATTATATTTTTCTCAAATTAACATTTTCTTGGTAGATTGTAAAGTTGATTCAATTTTGATATTATAATTCTTATGAGGCATCGGATTTTCATTGCTATAAACTTACCAGAAAACGTTAAGAAAAAGCTGGCAGAATTCCAGTCTATTTGGCCAGAATTACCTATTCGCTGGACAAAGAAAGACAATCTCCACATCACTCTGGAGTTTTTGGGCTATATTTCAGAGGAAGAGCTTTTGGAAGTTTGCCAGCTGGCAACGCAAGTAGCTGAGAGAAATGAGCCTTTTTCAATTAGTCTAAAGAAAATAATCTATGGTCCGCCGAAGAAAACTCCTCCCCGAATGGTGTGGGTGGAAGGAGAAAGGTCAGAAGAGTTTGCCAGATTGAGAGATGACTTGGAAAGCTCTCTTTTGGGTTCTGATAAGGTTCGCTTTTCTGCTGAAAAAAGAGCTTTCTCACCTCATATTACCTTAGGCCGGGTAAGAGTTTTTGAATGGCGGCAGATGGAGCCAGAAGAAAGGCCTGAGGTTGGAGAAGAGATTAACTTGACTTTTGAAGTAAATTCTATTGAGGTTATGGAAAGTCAGTTGAAGAAAGGGGGGTCAGAATACTTTGTTTTGGAATCATGTCAGCTAAAAAGCTAAATATTCACCCCGTTAGAAATTCCACCAAAGAGAAATGTTTCTACGGGTCAAATAACCATGAAAAAATTACAGAAAATTTCTAACGGGGTTCATTTTATTGGAATTGGGGGAATAGGAGTTTCCGCCCTAGCTCAGCATTATCTAAAAGAAGGATACCAGGTCTCAGGGTCTGATTTGGTCTCTTCTGAACTAATTCAAAGCTTAAAAAAGAAAGGGATAAAGGTGTCTTTGGGAAAACAGCGGGCTGGTAATCTACCAAAGAAGCTAGACCTGGTGGTTTTTAGCCCAGCTGTGAAAAAAGATAACCCTGAATTAAAGGAGGCTAGAAAAAGAAAAGTGAAAACCTTGAGCTATCCTCAAGCTCTGGGTCAGCTGACAAAGGAACACTTTACCATTGCTGTTTCTGGTACTCACGGTAAAAGCACCACCACCTCTATGCTCGGGCTTTTATTAGCCAAAGCTGGTCTTGATCCAACTGTTATTGTTGGAACTAAATTAAAAGAGTTTGGCAATTCAAACTTTAGACCAGGCAAATCAAGGTATTTGGTCATTGAGGCAGATGAGCACTTTGCTTCTTTTTTAAACTACTGGCCAGAGATAATTGTTCTGACTTCCATTGAGGCTGACCATTTAGATTATTACAAAACCTTAAACAATCTTATTTTAAGCTTCAAACGCTATGTTTCTCATTTGCCAAAACAAGGGGTTTTGGTTTTGAATGCTGATGATAAGAACTCAAAGAAAGTTTTAGCCGGGAAAAGAGAGTTTTTAATAAAGAAATACAGCTTAAAACAGAAAGAGGCAAAGAAGTTAAGGAAGCTCTTAAAGGTTCCGGGGGAGTACAATGTGGCCAATGCTTTAGCTGCTTTAACTCTGGCTCGGGTTTTAGCTATTCCAGACAAGGTTTCTTTTTCTGCTTTGAGGGAATATAAGGGTTCCTGGCGTAGGTTTGAAACCTATCCAGCCAAGGGTTTCATTTTGATCTCAGACTATGGTCACCATCCAACAGAGGTCAAAGTAACTCTGGAGGCTGCTAGAAAAAGATATCCTAAAGAAAGGATTTGGTCTGTTTTTCAGCCCCATCAATACCAAAGAACTTATTATCTGTTCAATGAGTTTGTTAAGGTTTTAAAAAGGGCTCCGATTGACAGGTTGATTTTAACAGATATTTATGATGTGGCAGGCAGGGAAGGAGGCGCTTTGAAGAAAAAAGTTAGCTCCCAGAAGCTAGCAGAAAAGATAAAAAGTAAAAAAGTCATCTATTTGGCCAAAGAGAAACTACTAAACTATCTTAAAAAGCAAAAGGGCTTGTTTGATGTATTAATTATTATGGGAGCAGGGGATATATATTTGCTTGTGGATTCTTTTCGGGCGATGAGTTCCTTGACCTCATCTTCCCCTTCGCGTTTTTCAAACACTCAGGCCTTGACAAAAAGAAGAAAGAAAAGGAAAATATAAAAAGAAACTTGTTTCAAGGTCGATTTCATAATCTTTACAAACAATATTAGTTATGACTCTTTTCTGGATAATCGTTGCTGTTGTGGTTCTGGCTGTTGTGGTTTGGTATTTCATGGGCAAAAAGAAAGGTGGAGGCCCCACCTTACCAAGAAGACCTCAAGGCCCAAGAGAAGGAGGTCCATTCATCCCACCAACCCCACCAACCCCACCAACCCCACCAACACCCCCAGCTCCTCCTTCTGGACCGCCAGCAATGTAAGTAATTGGTAAATTATCAAGGAAACTTGGCATTCAAAACTCCGCCAGTGGAGCGGAGTTTTTGTTTTCTTTTGTCAAGTTTTCTCAAGACGCCAATACCGATATTGCCCATAATGAAGAAACTAAGGGATATACCGACTATAAGAAATGCAATATAGACAGGCATAACGTCTGTTGCGCCAAAATAAAAAAGGGCGGCAAAGGGCAAGATTAACGTACTTAAAGAGAGAAAAATCAACCTTATCTTTAAGAGAAAATGTAGTAAAGAAAATATATTTTTCAACAAGGCGCAGGCAACCATCCAAGACGCTACAGACACAACTAAGGCGTAAAAAAGTGAAACAGGTTGATTCATATACCATAGTACTATATTGCCATCCAAACTTCCGTGCGGCACCTCAAAGAAAACAACGTGCAAAAGAACGGCAAAAATTGCTCCTATAAGATAAAATAAAGAAAGTCGCCTGCTTATTGTGTGATCTACATCCCAAAAACTTAACCCAAGCATAAATCCTTGCAACCCCCCAAGGCTTAAAAATAAAAGCGCTAAAACATATGCCACACCAGTAAAAATATTCAATTCATTAAAAATTAACAAAGGTAAAACAAGAAAAACATTGTACAAAAAGAAAAAAAGAAACCAGTTAAAGTATAGTTTTATGGTATGTTTTTTAAGGCTCTCCTTTTTGAAGAAAAGGTAAAGTAGGCTGATGGCAGATAAAATAGCCATAAGACTGTGCAAGAGAACTGTATGTGGATATATCATAACCTTATTATATCAGGCGCTAAAGATTTTAAAACCTTTTGGTATTGTGAATAAAATCTGGTAAAATAACTAAATCCATGGGAAAAGCTGATAAAGATAGCCTCCAAGCCTTTTTTGAGAAAACCGCAAGAATAGTTGATCCCAAAATCAAAGAAGTTTTGGGATTATCTGTTGATAAGAAAACCCAAGAACTTCTCAACTACCAAATTGAAGCAGGAGGCAAGAGGTTAAGACCGATCTTGGCTGCTTTAAGTTGTCTGGTTTGTGGAGGAAAACTAAGAGACGTTCTTTATCCTGCAGCAGGTCTTGAGATTTTGCACACTTGCACTTTAATTTACGATGACATTATTGACCATAGCAATTTCAGAAGGGGAAAGCCGACAACTTGGTTTAAATTTGGTAAATCCATTGCTGAGTGCGTGGGTATGGATTATTCAGCCGCTAGTTTTTATGCAGCTGGTCAAAGTAAAAAACCAGCTGAAACGTCTCGATTATTTGCTGCAGTTATGAAAACAATTGTTGAGGGAGAAATTCTAGACATTCTTTTTGAGCAGTCGGGCAGGGAAGACGAGAAGTATGTTTTGAAGAATAGATATAAAACCCTTCATCTAAGAGATTATCTTAATATGGTGAGCAAGAAAACAGCTTCTCTATTTCAAGCTTGTTGTGAGATTGGAGCAATTTCAGCTTCTGCCACCACGACACAAAAGAAGGCTCTAAAAAATTATGGATTCCATTTGGGGGTTGGCTTTCAGATAAAAGATGATATCTTAGATATCTTTGGTAAAGAAAAGAAATTTGGCAAAAAAATAGGCCATGATATTAAAGAAAGAAAGCTGGGAAATATTGTTATCTTTTTCGCCCTCCAGGAACTATCTATAACAAAAAGAAGGAAACTACTGACCATTTTAAGAAAAAAACAGATAAAGGAGAAAGATATTCAAGAAGCGATAGAACTTATAAAAGAGACAGGGGCTAAAGAAAAATCTCTGTCTCTGGGAGGAAAATACGTTAAAAAAGCTAAGCTTCAGTTGAAATCCCTTCCTCCAAATAAATGGAATGGGCTTCTGGATGAGTTAGCTGATTTTATAATGGCAAGGAACAAATAATCCGATATGAAAAGCGTTCATAAGATATTCCAACATCAAACCCAGCATGAGTTTGATTTTATTGATATGACAGAAGAAGTGTTTAAGTTTGTCCAAGAGAGCCAAATTCAAAATGGTTTGGTGAATATTCAAACCCTCCATACAACAGCTGCCTTAATTTTGAATGAAAGGGAACCCTTATTAATAGAGGATATAAAAAAGAACTTAGAAAGATTAGCTCCCAAAGACATAAAGTATGAGCACGATGATTTTAATAAGAGAACGGTCAATATGTGTGACGATGAGTGCGCCAACGGCCATGCCCACTGCAAAGCTATTTATCTGCCGGTTAATGTCACTCTGAATCTAATAAGGGGAAAATTACAATTGGGCCAGTGGCAAAGACTTTTCTTTGTTGAATTAGATAAAGCCAGATCAAGAAAAATCCAAGTTCAAATTATAGGAGAGTGAAAATTTATGAAGAAAAATAAAAAGTCTGCTAGGCAAAACTTAGAGGTGGAAGATTTTCTTAATTTAGGAGTGGTTGTTAATGATAAAAGCGAGGTTTTGATGATTCGCCGGGCTCAACAAGAAGTAGGTAGTGACGGCTCAGTTTTAACCTGGGCTTTTTCTGGCGGCAAACAACAGTTGAATGAAAGCAGAAGCGAATGTGTTAAAAGAGAGATATTGGCAGAAACCGGGTATGATGTTTATTCAATCAAAGAAATATCTCTTAGATATCATCCTCAATTTCCAGTCGGCATTGTCTACCACCTTTGTAAATTAGCTTCGCCAAGACCCATTGCTAAACCCAGAGAGCCCCACGAAATAGCTGAAATTAGATGGGTTAAACCCAAAGAAATTAAACAATTAATTACAACTAATCTTGACCCAAAAGTCAGCCAGGAACTCGGTATAAATTAAAAACTATGGTAATTGAAAAAATTTTAAAACAGCTATCGCCAAAGAAAACAAGACAGGAACTAAAAGAAATTCAAAAAATAAAGCTGTCTCCCAAACTCCTAAAATGGATAAAGACATACGAAGAATTCGGTGAAAGAAATAGGTTTTTATGGAAATGGATGTACAAAGCAGTCCAAGTAGTTACCGTTCCCGTCGTCCCTAAGAAATACGAGAAGTCTATCTGGCGGGTGCGAACTTTGATGATTATGTTTATTACTTTGCTGGATGATATTGCTGATAAAACCGCAAATAGAGTTTTTTTGAATGAGTTGCTTAAGATTCCATTTGAACAAAAGAATATGAACCTTAGTAAACTTAGCGACAAAGAAAAAAGATATCTTTTTTTGACCAAGAGATTATGGAACTATCTAAAAAGAAACATTAAAAAATTTCCCAGATATCAAGAGTTCAAAGAAGTTTTTGAATACGATTTTGCTCAGGTGCTCAATGCAATGAGATATTCCCAATTGGTCAACAAAACTTCTAATTTAATCAATACAACAGAATACTGGCAATATTTACCCTATAATATGCAGGGTATTGTTAGTTATACAATTGATTTAATGGTTTCACCGACTTTCAAAAACAAACACTTGGGCACATTAAGAGAGATGGCTTGGCTCTTGCAAAAAATGTCAAAGATCGGTAATTGGGTAAGTACCTGGGAAAGGGAAGTGAAGGAAAACGACTTTACAAGTGGGGTAATAGCCTATGCCCTTGATGGGAGAGCGATAACTACTGATGAACTAACCTTGGCAAACGCAACAAACCTTATTAAAAAAATAAGGAAATCTCAGGTTGAAAAAAAGCTTCTGGAAGAATGGGAAAAAAGCTATTATCAAATAAAAAAGATAAATAAAAAAACAAGAAGGGTTAACGGGAAAAAAATTCTTGTTGGCGCAGAAAAGTTTTTAATTCTTCATTTAATCGCTAAAGGTTTTATCTAAAATGGCCACTCCTCTATTCATTTTAGAGCTACCTCAAATTACTATTTTTGTAATTGATATTCTAGGATGCTTTTTAGGAATTTGGGTTTTGAGTTCTAGCCCGAAAAGTAAAATTAATAGATATTTTTCTTTGATGGTTGTGTCTTATGTTGCTTGGATTAGTTTTTATTACATAATGCGACTGCAAACCCAAACAGAGACTGCTTTTGTCTGGGCAAAACTGGGTTTTGCCGGAGTGTTTATTTTTATAATGTTTCTTTATTTTTTCTCCCTGCATTTTTTGAACAAAATAAAAGACTTTCCTGTTTTAAACAAAGCTGTGACAATTGCCGGTCTTTCTTTAGTCTTTCTGTCGCTATTTACCAACTTCGTTGCAAGCAGGATGGAAACGACTGAATGGGGCATGAATCCTATTTTGCCTAACGTTGGCAAATTTATCTTTTTTGGTTTTGTTTTCCTGATATGTATTTTTATACTGATATTATTTTCCAAAAAATATTATAAAACCTCGGAGCCTCAAGAAAGACTAAAAATCCAATACGTACTTTTGGGTTTCTTTTTCTTGATTGTAATAAACTTTATTTTTAACATTTTTTTTCCTCTTTGGCTGGACGATTTTCGCTATTCGTACTTTGGGAACTATTCTTTTATATTTCTTATCGGCTTTACGGCCTATGCGATTGTAAAGAGAGAGCTTTTTGGAATGAGGGTGGTTTTGACGCAGATTTTGGTTGGGGTGATTGCCATTTTGCTTCTAGTTAACATTTTGATATCAGAATCATTGTTTGAATATATCTGGAAAATCGTCCTTTTTATTCTTTTTGTTATCTTTGGCTACTTCTTAATCCGCAGTGTTATTCAAGAAATTAAAAGGCGAGTTGAACTCCAGCGTTTGTACGCACAGGTAGACAAATTGAGCAAAAGCAAGTCAGAGTTTATTTCCATTGCCTCTCATCAACTAAGAACGCCTCTTGCAGTTGTAAAGGGCTACATATCAATGATTATTGAGGGCACCTATGGAAAGTTATCTCCAAAACTCTCAAGGCCCATGGAGAATGTATATGAGAGCAATGAGAGATTAATAGGCTTGGTCAGTGATTTGTTAAACTTATCAAGGCTGGAAGCAGGCAGGATTGAATTAAACTTGGAGTCAGCTTCTTTGGAACAGATAATCCAGAGCGTTATTTCGGAGTTGGGTATTAATGCAGAAAAGAAAGGGCTGTCTCTTCAGTTTAAGAAGATTTCTCCTTTGCCCAAAATGAGAATGGACGCAGATAAAATGAGGCAGGTTGTTTTAAATATTGTAGATAATGCTATAAAATACACTCAGGAAGGAGGCATTATTGTTGAATTAAAAAGAACAGGCCAAACAGCCCAGATAAAGGTGTCTGACACAGGACAAGGCATGACAAAAAAGGAGATGCAAGACATTTTTGAGATGTTCACCCGAGCCAGAACTGGCCACAGGCACTTTATCCAGGGAGCAGGAATTGGCTTGTATATTGCCAGGAAATTTGTTGAAATGCATAAAGGCAGGATCTGGGCAGAATCAGAAGGCAAAAACAAAGGATCCACCTTTTTTATTGAATTACCAATAGGTCAAAGAAGATAAATCTTATTTTTCACTTTCGCTTCCTTCGGAAGCTCGGTAAATGAAAAAGAAAATCCTTATTATCGAAGATGAAAAGATTTTAGGGGAGATGTATCGCGATAAGTTCATTCAGGCTGGTTTTGGGGTGGATTTATTTGAGATGGGAGGAGAGGCGCTAAAAGAAATTTCCAAAGAAAAACCAGATTTAATTTTACTTGATATTTTACTTCCAAAAGAAAATGGGATTAGCTTTTTAAGAAAGTTAAGAAAAAAGAGAGGTTTAGCCTTGATCCCAGTGGTTGTTTTTTCAAATTATGATGACCAAAAGACAAAAGAAGAAGCTTTGAAATTAGGGGTAAAAGAGTATTTGATCAAAACTGCCTACACCCCCAAAGAGATTATTAATAAAGTAAAAAGTTATTTAAAAGGTCAATGAGCTTTGCTCATTTCCACCTTCGCCCGCTCGTGGCGGGCTCGGTAAATGAAGAGAATTTTGAACAAAGAGACAACTAAATATCTTGGAAAATCAGTTAAGGTTTGCGGCTGGGTTAATACCAGAAGAGATCATGGAAAGATTATTTTTATTGATTTGAGAGACATAAGCGGCCTACTCCAGGTTGTCTTTACGCCTAAAGAAGAAAAAACCTACAAAATAGCAAACACTTTGAGGCCAGAGTGGGTGATTTACGTCGAGGGGAAAGTAAAAAACAGACCCGAAGGAATGCAAAACCCAAAAGTTGAAACTGGAAAAATGGAGCTAGAGGCAGAAAAGTTGGCAGTTCTGGCTGAGGCTAAAACTCTACCGATTTCTATTGATGATGCAGGTTATAAGATAAACGAAGAAAAAAGATTAAAATACCGCTATCTGGATTTGAGAAGAGAGAGAATGAAAAGGAATTTAATTGTCAGGCAGGAAGTCATCCACTTTATGAGAAATTTCTTGAAAGATGAAGGGTTTATTGAAGTAGAAACGCCTATCTTAACTAAATCCACGCCTGAGGGGGCTAGAGACTTTCTGGTTCCTTCAAGATTACAACCAGGTAAATTTTATGCTCTTCCCCAAAGCCCTCAACAATTTAAACAAATGTTGATGGTTTCCG
>Ga0066637_10000997_pt1 | contig 17844 bp, 14 predicted proteins | sample CryGeyCG2014_020_FD_62737 | JGI IMG/M metagenome (GOLD analysis project Ga0066637, IMG submission 62737) | Groundwater microbial communities from aquifer - Crystal Geyser CG08_land_8/20/14_0.20 | ecosystem: Environmental > Aquatic > Deep subsurface > Groundwater | place: USA: Utah: Grand County...
GGCAAGAAAAACATTCCTTGATTTTGCTGCCCGGCTCAGCTCCTTTACCAGAACACCTTGCACATGAAATTTCTTTTTCTAAAACTATTGTTTTTCTCTGATTTGCCAACACGTCCTCTAGGGGAATTTCGATATCAAGCCTAATGTCACTTCCTCTTTTGGGATCAGTTCTGGTTTTAGTGGACCCGAAGTTAAAAAATTCTTCCATTATATCTCCGAAATTACCAAAGTCGAATTCAAAATCCACCCCCCCTGGCCCACCCCAAGCCCAGTTAAATTGTGAATTAGGATCAAAACCAGAGTTGGCTGCACCTTCAAAAACCTGACCAAATCTATCATATTGAGATTTTTTATTCTTATCAGAAAGAGTCTGATAAGCTTCGTTTATCTCCTTGAATTTATTCTCGTCGCCTCCGCTCTTATCAGGATGGTATTTGTGAGCCAAACCATAATAGGCCTTTCTGATATCGTCCTGAGAAGCGTCTCGAGAAACGCCTAAGATTTTGTAATAATCCTTCATTGTTTATCACTTTTTTTCTTTGTATTCTCCTTCTTCAACGTCCTTATTGTCCTGATTGCCATCCGGGCTCTTGCCCTCTTGAGCTGCTTTATACATTTCTGCTCCAATCTTTTGTAAAACCTGGGATAATTCCTGGGTTTTAATTTGAATGTCTTCAATTTTATCACTGTCCTTTACTTTTTTCAATGCCTCAATTTTCTCTTGAATTTCTTTTTTCACCTCTTCTGACACTTTGTTTCCAGCTTCTTTAAGCGTTTTTTCAGTTGTATAAACCAAATTGTCAGCCAGGTTTTTAGCCTCAATCAATTCTTTCTTTTTCTTGTCCTGTTCCGCGTGCATATCAGCCTCTTTCTTCATTTTTTCCACCTCTTCTTTAGACAAACCAATAGAACCTTCAATCCTGATAGATTGGCTTTTATTAGTTGCCCTGTCTTTAGCAGTAGCAGTCAGGATACCGTTAGCATCAATGTCAAAAGTAACCTCAACCTGAGGAATACCCCTGGGTGAAGGCGGAATGCCGTCTAGAATGAACCTTCCTAATGATCTGTTGTCAGAAGCCATTGCCCTTTCGCCCTGCAGAACATTGACTTCAACCGAAGGCTGATTATCAGCAGCGGTTGAGAAAATCTGGGTTTTAGCAGTTGGAATGGTGGTGTTTTTAGCAATCATCACAGTATTAACTCCTCCCAAAGTCTCAATGCCCAAAGAAAGAGGCAAAACATCCAATAGTAAAACGCTTTTGATTTCTCCCTCAGGAGACCTGCCTTCTTGTTTGGCCTTAAGAATCTCAGCCTGAATAGCAGCGCCCATTGCTACCACCTCTTGAGGATTGATAGACTTGTTGGGTTCTTTGCCGAAAAACCGCCTAACCTCTTCTCTGACAGCTGGAATTAAGCTCGTTCCTCCAACCAAGACAATTTCATTTATATCAGCCTTGGAAAGCTTTGCTTCTTTAATCGTTTTCCCGGTTCTATCAATAGATCTGTCTACTAATTCTCTGATAAGGTTTTCTAGTTCTGTTCTGGATATTTTGTAATAAAGATGCTTAGGCCCTGCTTCGTCTCCAGAAACAAAGGGCAGATTAATTTCTGTTTCTAGGGCGCTTGATAATTCTATTTTAGCTTTTTCAGCTGCTTCTCTTAGTCTTTGAAGGGCTAACGGATCTCTCGACAAATCAATGCCCTGGTCTTTCTTAAACTTATCAACCAACCAGTCAATCAGCTTTTGGTCAAAATCTTCTCCTCCCAAATGAGGCTCTCCGCCGGTGGCTAAAACTTCCACCGTGTCTGGCGAAATATTAAGTATGGTAACATCAAAAGTTCCACCCCCGAAATCGTAAACAGCAACCTTTTCTGGCTGTTTTTTGCCAAAACCATAACTTAAAGCAGCAGAGGTAGGTTCATTGATTATTCTCAAGACATTAAATCCTGCTATTTCTCCAGCTGTCTTAGTAGCCTTTCTTTGGGAATCATCAAAATTAGCCGGACAGGTAATAACTGCGTCAGCTACTTTTTCTCCCAACTTTTCTTCGGCATCAGCCTTAATCTTCTGAAGAATCATTGAAGAGATTTCAATCGGGCTGTACCATTTTTGTCCCATTTTAATTTCCACTCCCCCGCTTTCTTTCTTTCTGGTTTCGTAGGGCAGCCGCTTTAATTCTTCTTGAACTTCCTGGTCATCATAATGCCTTCCAACAAATCTCTTAACAGCAAAAATGGTATTCTGAGGATTGGTAACAGCCTGTCTTTTGGCTAAAATTCCGACCAATCTTTCGTTGTTTTTTGACAAAGCAACAAACGAGGGCACCAATATTGAACCCTCCCTGCTTTCTAAACACTTTGGCTCACCATCTTGAATTACGGCCATTTTTGTAATTGATGTTCCTAAATCAATACCTAAAACTTTTGACATATTTTTTTAATTTTAATTTTATTTTCGAACGAAGTGAGAAAACAAGGTTCTGAGGAGCGAAGCGACGAACGGTTCTTATTTCGAACGAAGTGAGAAAACAAGGTTCTGAGGAGCGAAGCGACGAACGGTTCTTATTTTGAAACCCTCACCCTGGCAACCCTGATCACCCTTTCATTTATCTTGTACCCCTTTTTTATCTCTTCAATGACCATGCCGGGCTCCTGGCCGTCAGCGTCAATCTCTTCAACTGCTTCATGAAGGATGGGATCAAACTTTTTTCCCACCGATTCAATTTCTTCAACACCCTGCTTTTTTAAAAAATCTTGGAGCTGGGCCTTAATCTGCAACAACCCTTTTGTTTCATCATTAATTAACTCTCCAGAGACCTGATTCTCAGCTATTTCAAAATTATCTAAAATAGGCAGAATTTTAAGAATTAAATCAGTATTGGCATAACTTACAATTTCGCCTATCCTGCTTAATTCTTGTTTTTTATAGTTCAAAAAATCAGCCCTTTCTCTTTTCCAATTAGACAGATATTCATCTTTTAACCTCTTGTATTTCTCAACCTCTTTTCTCAGTTTTTCTAAACTTAATTTATCTTGTTCCATTTTTTTATCTTTTCTAAGCATTAAAAAGCTGACATCATTTCTCTGACAGAATTAATCAAAGCAATGTTTCTATCATAAGCCATCCTCTTTGGTCCTAAAATTGAAACAAAGCCCTGTTCTCTGTCGGGAAAAGAACATTTAGTAATTATGATGCTGAATTCTCTGGCTTTAGGAAAAGGAGTTTCTCTGCCAATAAATACTTTAATTTCTGAATTAAGCTTTATCTTTTCAATTTCTTCTTCAAACGCTTCCAGAAATCTAACAAAATTTGATATCTGATTATTTGCCTGAAATTCTGGTTCCTGCAGCAAATTTTCCCAGCCTTCTTTCCATAAAATTCTTTCCCGGCAAAGATAGCCAATTGCCAGACCCGAAGAAGTAGAGGCCAATTCTTTTATCAAAACCTGAATCAGTCTTAAAGATTTCTTTTTCTTATTCAAATCTTTTTTCTCTATTCTTGGGCCCTTCGTTTTCCTGCCTAAATCTTTTTCTAAAATCCTATTAACAAAAAAACGGTAAGCTTTATCAGTTGGAATTCTTCCAGCCGAGGTATGAGGCTGGGAAAGAAAACCAAACTGGGTCAGTCTTTGCATTTCGTTTCTAATGGTAGCTGGACAAATTCCAAAATCATACTTTTCCTCAAGTTTCTTAGAACTGACTGGTTCGGCTGAATAAATGTATTCCTTAATTATTCTTTCCAATATTAGTTTTTGTCTGTCGGGATTGACCATCATACTTTTTCATTTTAAGGGATTAGCGCTCTGCCGTCAAGAGTGATAAATCAACAGTTTGGAACATCATCAGAGTATGATATAATTTTTTAATGAAACGGTCTAATATAATTCTTTTAATTATCCTTTTAATAGCTGCGTTTTTTAGGGTGTGGCAGCTATCTTCAATTCCTCCGGGCCTTTATCCCGATGAAGCCATTAATGGCAATGAAGCTATTATAAATCCAGGTAAATTATTTTATCCAGAAAACAATGGCCGAGAGGGTCTTTTTATGAACCTAATCAATCTTTCTTTTTCTCTTTTTGGAACATCAGTTTGGTCTTTAAGAATAGTGTCTGCTTTTTTTGGTATTTTAACTGTTTTGGGTATCTATCTCTTGACAAAAGAATTGTTCGGTCAAGAAACCACTGCGCTTCTTGCTGCTTTTTTCTTAGCCGTTTCTTTTTGGCATATTAATTTTTCGAGAATTGTCTTCAGGGCAATTTTGGTTCCTTTTATCTTAGTTTTCGCCTTTTATTTCTTGTTTAAAGGATTAAAACTAAATAAAAAACTTAATCTTTTAATTGCCGGCATTTTCTTTGGCCTGGGCTTCTACACCTATATTTCCTATAGATTTGTTGTCTTGTTACTGCCCTTCAGTTTAATACCTCAGTGGTTGATTTACAGAAAAGAAAATCGCCAAAAAGAATTCTTGATTAACGTCTGCTGTTTAATGCTTGCTATTTTTATCGTTGCCCTGCCCATTGGTTTTTATTTCCTTCAAAACCCTCAGGATTTTATGAGCAGATCGGGTCCAATCTCTATTTTTTCAGCTGAAAATCCAATTAAAGAGTTAGCTAAATCTACTATACTCCATTTAGCAATGTTTAATATTGCTGGCGACTGGAATTGGCGCCATAACTTTTCCGGCTCCCCTCAACTGTTTTGGCCCATCGGAATAATGTTTTTAACTGGCCTTTATATATCTTTGAGAAAATCTCAAAACTCCTTTCTTGTTATCTGGTTATTAATAATGGCCCTGCCCGGAATCTTAACTTATGAGGGCGTTCCTCATTCTCTCAGAGTCATCGGCGTAATCCCAGCAGTATATATTTTAGCTGCTTTGGGAGGACAACACTTGTGTCGCTGGCTCAAAGACAGACTTAAAAACAAAAGGCTTTTAGCTTTAAGTTGTTTTGTATTCCTTAATTTTTTAATATTTGCCCAATTCAATAAATACTTTATCCTTTGGTCTCAAAATCCAAATACCCAAGATGCGTTTTCCAAAGATTTTGTCTGTCTTGGCAATTATCTAAATTCTTTATCAGCCGATGTTCAAAAATACATTATTGTTAATATGCCCGGCGTATCAGTGCCTTTACCGGATGGAATTTCTGTATCCGCCCAAACCCCAATGTTTATTGAAAGAACTAAATGGAACGAGTTAAGAGCTGAATATATAAAATCAGACCAAATAGACGAAATTAGAGCAGACGAACGGGAAACCGTAATTATTCCTATGAAATACGATCCAATCTTGCTTACCCAGCTTCAAGAAAAATTTCCCCGAGGAATAATGGAAAACAAAAACGGGATTCTGATATTTAATATTCAGAAAAATAATTAATCAATCAAAAATATATGTCCAGCAAACTTATTAATATTACAGCTGTTTTTCTGTTGCTTTTTATGGTTATTATGGCCATAACCAGCATGGCCCAAGATTCTTTGACAATGGATGAGGTTGCCCATTTGCCAGCCGGCTATTCCTATTTAACCCAAAAAGACATGCGGTTAAACCCAGAACATCCTCCTCTCATAAAAAATTTAGCGGCCTTGCCTCTTCTTTTCTTCAAAGATGAAATCAATTTTCCCTCTCAAATCCAGGCTTGGCAGGAAGATGTTAACGGCCAGTGGACTTTTGGCTATAATTTTCTCTATCACAGCAACAACCCAGTAGATAAAATGACATTCTGGGCAAGAATACCCATGGTTTTAATCTTGCTGGTCCTTGGTTTTTATTTATTTAAATGGACAAAAGAACTGTTTGGAGAAAAGGCTGCTTTATTAAGCATATTTCTCTTTTCTTTCTCCCCTACCTTTCTAGCCCACAGCAGATTGGTTACAACAGATGTGGGCGCTGCTGCCGGCATATTTATAGCCACTTATTATTTCATTAAAGCTCTTAAAAACCCGATTCAAAAGAACATTATCCTGTCTGGTATTTCTTTTGGCATAGCTCAGCTGTGCAAATTTTCAGTTGTTCTTTTAATTCCATTTTTCTTTATCACCGCCTTTTTCTTCTGGTTAATGAGATTAGACAAGCTAAAAAATGTAATCAAAAACATATTTTTAATAATGGTAATTGGTTTTATTGTTATCTGGCCTCTTTATCAATATCATGTCTGGAATTATCCTTCAGAAAGACAATACCGAGACACTGAGGTTTACCTAAAAGACTATCCCGTCTTTATCCAAAAGCCAGTTTTATGGCTAACCACTGTACCGGTTTTAAGAGCTTATGCTCAGTATATAACTGGCGTTTTAATGGTTCTGCACCGAGCTGCTTTTGGCCATACCATGTATTTTATGGGCGAAATTTCAAACCTGGGATGGAGAAATTACTTCCCAATAGTGTACTTAATAAAAGAACCGCTATCCCTGCATATTCTAACCCTGATATCCCTTTTAATATCCACTATTTATATTGCTCAATCAATCAAAAAACCGTTCTGGCAAGAAACTCGGGTAAGGCTAAAAACATGGATAAAAGAATACTTTAGCCAGTTTGCCATGCTGATTTTCCTTGTAATTTACTGGGCAAGCAGTTTAACTTCTAGCTTAAATTTGGGAGTGCGTCATCTTTTGCCGGTTTTTCCTTTTGTTTTTCTTTTGGTGGGAGGCGTAATAAGCAAATTCCTAAAAGAACCTTATCTGAAATTAAAAGTTCTTATCCTGGGATTTTTAATGGCCTTTCAGGCTTCTTCGGTAATTTCTGTTTATCCTCATTTTCTCGCCTATTTCAATGAAATAGCCGGAGGACCTGAAAATGGCTACATCTTTACAGTGGATTCTAATTTAGACTGGGGCCAGGACTTAAGAAGATTAACAGAATGGGTTAATCAAAACAAAATAGACAGAATCTATGTTGATTATTTTGGCGGAGGAGATCCTCGGTATTACTTAAAAGAAAAATATTCCCCCTGGTCCGGCAACAAAACAGAACAAGAGTTCCCCAAAGAAAACTACTTAGCAGTTTCAGCTAGTCCTTTACAGGGAGGACGAGGAGTGGCAGCCCCAGGTTTTGATCAGCTCACTGGATATTATAATTGGCTAAACAAATATCAGCCCGTAAAAAGAATAGGCTACTCAATATTTATTTATTACATTGATTAGAATTCTTTGTATTTATAGGGAGCGAAATTGCCAAATCTTAACTCAATATACTCTAGATTTTTTCTGCTTTCAGGAGGAATTTCTTCTTTTAAGTTTACCTCTAATTTAGTTAGCTGCCATTCAACTCTTTCTTGGGGATTCAAATAAATCCTCCAGTTTTCTTTTGTAACAATATTTAGCTTCTCTTTAGAATCTATTTCAAATTCTTGAATTGCCAGTCCTAAGTTTTCTATCTTGGGAACAATCTCTAAAAGCTGATACAGGTTCTCTGACCCAATAACCTCTTTTCCCAAAACTAGTTCTTCTGGAGTGTTTAAATTTTGTATTTTAAGAAGCTCTTTATCAATTTCAGAAACCTGGTCAAAAACAATCCCGTTTTTGTCTACGAGAAAACACTTGTCTTCCTGACACCATTGGGCTACCCCCTTCTTTCTACTCAGATAAATATTCAGCGTATTGTCGAAAAACCTTCTTTCAATCTCCATTTTTTCTATTTCAGGAAAAAGAGCCAGCGTTTCTTGTTTTACTTTTTGAGCATTAAACAGAAAGATGCTTCTGGCATCCCAGAACAATATCGTTTTGCTTACCTCTTTCTCTGCCATGACGTGAGCCTTTTCTAAGATTTCTCCCGAAATCAGACTAATTCCCGGACTCGTCGTTGCTTCTTCTCTTCTGATTTCAATATTTTCTACTTGAGCAAAAGAAGAAAAGCAAATTAGATAAAAAAACCCCCCTCCGATTAGCAATGCCAGGATTGCTAACCAAAAGGTACGGTATTGAAAAAAAAGTTTGCGTTTTTTGATATAACCAATATAACGAATATAATCAGGTCTTTTGACCCTCCTTTTCTTAATCATAATCCCCTCTTCATCTTCCTTAATTTCTCAAAGATGAACGTAAGCCAATATTTATTGGACAGCGGAAAATCCTGGGCAGGAACATATTCTTTAGAATAACCACCAAAACCCTTTTTAAATAAACTTAATCCTGCCCAGGGATGAGACCTTTCTTTTTCGGGAGCTATTCCCCAGAAATTGAATATATGACAATTTCTTTTTTTTGCCTCTTTAATCGCTTCCCACTGCAGTGAATAAACAACGGGAATTTTGGGGTATTTTAACAGGGAGGCACCGTGATGATAAAATCCGATTCCCTGCCAGAAAACAAAAATCCCCGAGGCGATCATTTCTCCTTTATAATTTCCCAGAAAAATAGAAATTTGATTGTCTGGTTGAAAAGCTAAAAACTCATTTCTCAAATAACTCAAAGAGAAAGGAATAAATTGATGGCGCTTAACTGTTTCCTGGTTTATTTTATCAAATATCTCAAGGTCCTCTGCATTCTGACTTTGAATTATATCAATATCTTCATTTTTAAGTGCTTGCCTGATCAAATAGCGGGTGGTCTTGCGCATATTCATTAAAAGCTCTTGTTCCGATGGTATTATGCTTAACTCCCAGCTTAATTCAGGATGCATATGAATCGGGGCTTTTCTAAAACCCAAATTTTCAAAAACTCTACGATTATCTTCATTTTTTTCCCAAATCGGACTCACCCTAATAAAATCAACTCTCTCCTCTTTAGCTATTCGTTTTAATCCCATTAAAAGAGTTTCTAATATTTTTGATTTTTGATTTTTGATTTTTGACTTGACCATTGGCCCATGAGGCACAAATAGAAAACTACCTCTTTTTGCTTTTATCTTAATAACCAAAGCCACGGCAAGTAAATTATTGCTATCATAAACCCCAAATCTCCATATCTTATTTCCCTCTAACCCCTGAAATTCTCCCCAATTCCAAGACTGAAGAAATGTTTTTTCTTCGCATTGCCCTAAAAAACCTTCCCAAGTTTCTTTGTTTTTTATCTCTCTACTTTCCATTTATTAAATCAATGATTTTTTGTGCCTCTTTTTGGGAAATATTAATATGGGTTGGCAGATTAATAATTGATTCAGCAATCCTTTCTGCCCTGGGACAACTCCCTGACTGATAATTCATTTTCCCCAAGTCGGTATCAGGAGGAACTATTGGGCTTTTTCTCCAGCCGTCATCCAGGAAAATCTTTCTTTTCCTAGCTTGTTTCAAAATATAGTCTGTGTTGTCAGTTGTCAAAATCGGATAACGCATAAATACTGGCTCAACAATAACCTTTTCTTTACCCAGCACCATTGCTTTGGTGCTGGGTTTATCAAAAGGCGTAACAAAATATTCCTTTTGAATGTTTTTCTGATAAAAACCTGCTATCTCTCTGCGGTGTTCGTTAAATCTTTCTAATTTTCTAAACTGATTTAAGCCCAAAATGGCTAGGGCATTAGGTAGCTTTTTAGGAAATTGCTCAACTAATTCTCCTTCTTTTTCTTTCTTGTAAACCGCCTTAGAAAGAATTGAGAATAAATGTAGGCCACTTAATAAAAACTTTCCCATGATGGCGCTCAAAGCATAAGCTGGCATTACAATATAGTTTGTTACAAAAGGATGTAATAATTGCTGAAAAATCCAGAAACTAGAAGGATATTCTATTTTTTCCTGAAAAGATTTGATTTTATCAACCAACTTGGCATTATTAACAATTGCCAATCCGCCAAAAACAGAAGAAATCACTTTATCTCTTCCCAGACTGAAAAATGCTGCATCGCCTAGTGTGCCGCAAAGCCTTCCCCTCCACTCAGCTCCTAAAGAATGGGCACAATCCTCAATCAGAAAAAGATTGTTTTCTTTTGTAATTTCTAAAATCTCCTCCATTTTTGCTGGCCAGCCAAAAGTATGCTGAACAATTACCGCTTTGGAACGAGAGGTAAGTTTTTTCTTTAAAACAACTGGATCAATATTCAAAGTATCATCAATATCAACAAAAACTGGCTTTGCTCCCAACTTAAGAATGGGATTTACTGCCGCATTGCAAGTAAACCCTTGCAACAAAACCTCGTCGCCCTCCCCCATTCCCAGAGCATCTAAAATTGCCAATAAAGATGAGCGACCGCTGTTAAATGTAAAAACATTATTTACTCCCAAATAATCTTTAAACTCTTTTTCTATTTCCTTAATTCCATTCCCCTTTTTCCATTTCCAGGGTTGAAAAATCAACTTCAAAGAAAGGAGAATGTCATCTTTTCCTGTATTCGGGGACAAGGAGGTAAAAATTGGCTTCGTGAAGCACATTTTTTAATCAATAACTAATTTTTTAATAAGAAACTGGGGAACCCTTCCCTCCAATAAAACCATGTCTCCAGGAGAAGAAAGAATCTTAATTTTTTCAAAAATAGTTTCAGGATTTTCTATGAAAAAAATATTATTCTCCTTCATTCCTTTTTCTACAGCTCCCTCTTTTATCTCTTTGAGTCTGTCTTTAGTGGTTATTATGGCCCAGTCGCAAACCTCAGCTATTTTCTGACCTATTTCTTGATGAATTCTTTTACTGGCAGAACCCAGCTCAATTAAACAAGATATGACAATAACTTTTTTACCTGGTTGAGTTTTTAAATAATCTAAATGAGCAATAACCCCATCTGGATTAGCAGAATAACTGGCATCAATTACATCTAGGCTATTTCTTCCTTTTTTAATTTTAACTCCTGACAGTTTATCTTTAATCTCTTGACAGGCTTTTAATATTTCTTCTTCGCCCATCCCTAATTCTCTGGCAACCGCTTTAGCCCCCTCGATATTCTCTTCTCCAGGAAGCTTGGCTTCCTGTCCATAGAGTATTTTCTTAATTTTTGTTTTCTGGTAAAGATCTAAACAATATTTGTTTTTTCCATTGAAAAAAGCAATTCCGTTTTCTGGCAAGCTTTCTATCAATTCAAACTTTGTCTTAATAATATTCTCCTGTGATCCGAATAAAGCCATGTGCTGTTCGTTAATTCCGGTTAAAATGCCCATTTTCGGCTTAACAATATCACAAAGCAATTTTATCCCTCCCCTGTTATAGGCGCCCATTTCGCAAATGAAAACCTCGTGAGATGAGCTTAGCTCGTCTAAAATGCACTGGGAAATACCAACCTCTGAGTTTTGATGCTCTTTTGTTTTTAAAACCCTGTATTTTTTACTCAAAATACTTGCTAAAAGCTCTTTAGTTGAGGTTTTTCCATAGCTTCCGGTAATTCCAATAACCAATAGATTCTGGAATTGCTCCCGTTTCTTTCTGGCTTTTTCCAAAAATCTATTTCGCCAGATAGCGGTTGGTATTTGAAAAATTAAGGGAACAAAAAGAATTAAAAGAAAAGTAGAAAAACAGAGCCCTCTGGAAAACATCAAAATTGCTAAAAACATGCTGACAAAAGAAATAACTATTATTTTAAAGGTAAACTTTGGGTATTTTATTCGCCATAAGCTTGAAATGATTTTTTTTATTGCCTGGCCCTCTCTAAAATGAGCAATAAAGCGTCCAATATGATATTCCTTCAACTGCCAAAGCCAAAGCCAAAAAAACAAAAGCTTAACAAAAATTAAAAAATTGAGAATCAGGTAAACCATTTAATTACAATTTATTTTTTAAAAAATTATCAATAGTTTTGGCCAAATCTTCTGGTATTTCTCGATGGGGACTATGTTTTACTCTGGGAAATATTTTTAATTCTGAGTTGGGAATATTTTCCTTAAAGATATGAGCTGCTTTAAGGGGCACCATATTATCTTTTTCTCCCCAAACTATTAAGGTTTTACTTTTAATTTGAGGAAGTTCTGGCAAAAGATCTTCAGCTATCACCAGTTTTAATGTTTCCCTCATAATGCCCTTAGCTCTAACATAATCCTTGTGACGCAGAAAAAAATAAAATATATTCTTGGCTACTTTTTTGAAACCAGAAAGCAGTCTTTTAGAAAATAAAAAGCTGCCCAATCTGCTTATTGCAAAAACTGCTTTGGTTTTTGAGTCCAGCTCTAATTTAATACCAGAGGCATTGCAAAGAATTAAAGCCTTAATCTTCTCAGGATGTTTTCGGGCAAACCTGATAGAGATCCTTCCCCCAAAAGAATGTCCTAAAAGAAAAAAAGAAGAAAGCTTTAATTCCTCACTCAGTTTTGAGATAAAATCGTGGTAATCCCCTACTGCCCAGGCCCGCTGAGGAGCATCGCTCTGACCGAAACCAGGCAAATCAGGAATAATAACCTTAAAACCTTTTTCAGCCAAAAACTCTTGAACCCTTAACCAAGACTTAATAGAGCTTCCCCAACCATGCAAAATCAAAAGGGGCTCTCCGCTTCCTGACACACTGAGATTAATTCTTAAGTTGCCGATAGAAATTATTTTTTCGCTCATCTGCTAATTTTCTTAAGCCCCAAATATTTCTGAAGCACTTTGGGCACTAAAATTGAACCGTCTTTTTGCTGATAGTTTTCCATTATAGCAATAATGATTCTCCCGATGGCTAAAGCTGTTCCATTTAACATATGAACAAACTCTAATTTACCCTCTTTATTCTTGAATCTAATATTTAATCTTCTGGCCTGAAAATCAGTACAATTAGATGTTGAGTGAGTTTCTCTGTATCTGCCCTGAGCCGGCATCCAGGCTTCAATATCATATTTCTTAGCAGCTGGATCTCCCAAATCTCCAGTGCAGATATTAATCACCTGATAAGGAAGTTTAAGCTCTTGCATTAATTTTTCCTCTATCGACAGCATTAATTCGTGTTCCTTGGGAGAGTTTGCTGGCTCGCAAAAGCTAAACATTTCCAGCTTGTCAAACTGGTGAACCCTTAAAATTCCTTTAGTATCTTTTCCGTAAGAACCTGCCTCTCTTCGGAAACAGCTGGAAAAACCAACATATCTTTTGGGCAAATCTTTCAATTCAAAAGTTTCGTCAGCATGCATCGGCCCAATAACTTGTTCGGAAGTGCCAACTAAATAAAGATTATCTTTTTCAAGAAAATAGATTTCTTCTCCTCCTCTTTCCACATAACCCATGCCCTCCATCATCTCGGTTTTAAGCATTACCGGAGGAACAACCAAGACAAAACCATGTTTTTGCAGAATATCCAGGCCAAAACTAATCAAAGCAAATTCCATTCTGGCTATTTCATTTTTCAGAAACCCAAACCTGCTTCCTGAGGTTTTAGCCGCTCTCTGGGTATCAATAACATCTAATTGCTCGCCCAAAGCCATGTGATCTTTTGGCTCAAAATCAAAACGAGTGGGCTGACCAACTTTCTTAAAAACTTTGTTATCAGAATCATCTTTTCCAACTGGTACCTCATCAAAAGGAAGGTTGGGAATCTGGCGCATTATTTTATCAAATTCCTGCTCAGCTTGTTTAAGATTTTCTTCTATTGCCTTAACTTGTGAGCTGAGATTTCTGCCGCTAGTGATCAGCTCTTCTTTTTTCTTATCATCTTTTTCTCTGCTTACCCGTTCGCTGATTTTGTTCTGTTCAGCCCTTAATGATTCCAGTTCTTGAATAATTGCTCTTTTCTTCTGATCTATTGCCAAAAGCTTATCAATATCGACTTTGATCTGCTTTTTTTGACAACCCTCTTTAACCTTATCGGGGTTTTGACGAATGAATTTAATGTCTAACATATTTTTAATTTAGTAAGTTACTTTTGATTAATTTTAATGAAAAAACTCGCCTTTGTCGACTATTACTAATAATCTCCAAGGGCGAGTTTTAATTCCGCGGTGCCACCTTGATTCACAATTGCATTATCGCAATTGCCTCATTTTTTCGCTTTGACGGACGAATCCGGAACAGGTTAGTCACGCCTTCTCTTTATCAAAGATACGTGTTTTCCCTGTCAGCTCAGGAGGGGGAAAACCCTCCCTCATTGCCTTTCAGGTTTATTCAATTTTTAAACAAACTGTCTTCTATTTTATTATTTTCTAGAAACCATATCAAGAATGTTATAATCCCAATTCTTCACTAATTTCTTGCATTGCTTTAAGGCCAATATCAATAAATTTTTCCAAAGTTAAATCTATTTCAGAACACTTTTGAATAATTTCCCGGGTAGCTCCCCGAGCAAAGGCTTTTTCCTGAAAACGATTTAAAACATTGTCAACGGTCAAGTCTTTTATCTTCTTCTCAGGCAAAACCAAAGTGGCAGCAACAATCAGGCCGGTTAACGGATCTAAACAAAAAAGCGCTTTAGCCATTAAGTCTTGGGGAGGAAAACCATGCATTTCATTATGGGTTCTAACCGCTTCAACAATATCTTTATTTATACCTAACTGCTCAAGCATTTCTGCACCAGCCAGAGAATGTCTTTCTGGGTTACCCTTAGTTTCTTCGTAATCTATGTCGTGAAGCAAGCCAGCCAATCCCCATTTCTCTGAATCTTGATTAAAATGTTCAGCTAAAGCTCTCATGCAGGCTTCTACTGCCAAACAGTGTTTTACAAGATTCTTGTTCTTAATCTTGTCTTCAACTAATTTTAGAGCTTCTTGTCTATCCATTTTTAGGTTTCATTAAGGGAAATAAAGTAACTTCTCTCAGGGGCTTATCCGCCAAAACCGAAAAGAACCTTTCTCCGAAACCAAATCCGCAGGTAGGCGGCATGCCGTGTTCAAGCATTTCCACAAAATCCCAATCGGGCATCATCGCTTCTTTTTCTCCCGCCTCTAAAAGCTTTTGCTGAATTTCAAACCTTTTTGCCTGATCAATTGGGTCATTTAATTCTGAGTAGCCGTTACCCACCTCTGTGCCAGCAATAATAATCTGGAATCTTTCTGTTAATCCGGGCTCATTTTCTTTCTCTTTAGCCAAAGGTGAAACAAATTTAGGATGATCTATCAGAAAAGATGGTCCGACAATATTTTTCCGGCAATGCTTCAATAAAGAATCAACCAGCCTGGGCCTACTTTCGCCCTCATGCTTAATCTTCAACTCTTCTAACTTTTGCTTTATCTCTTTTTCTGATGACTCTAAAACATCTATGCCCGTTTGAGACAATATTTCTTTTTGATAACTAATCTTTTTCCATTCTTTGGATAAATCATAGTTAAAATCTTTGGATTGAAACTTGGTAGTTCCGAAAACCTGACGGGCGATTTCCCTGAACATCTTTTGAGTTAATTTCATCCCGTCTTCGTAATTGGCATAAGCCCAATAAAACTCCATGTTCGTAAATTCCTGTAAATGATCAGGACTGCTGCCTTCGTTGCGATAGACTCTGCCTATTTCAAAAGTTTTCTCAAAGCCAGCAGCCATTAATCTTTTTTGCCAGAGTTCGCCAACCGAAATCCTTAAATAAACATCTGCATCAAAATCATCGTGATGGGTTTTGAATGGATTGGCCTCTGCTCCTCCAGTAGTTATTTCTAAACTGGGAGTTTCAACCTCAAAGAAACCATTTTTCTTCATAAACTCCCTGGTAACATCCCAGAACTTTTCCTTTTTAACAAAAATCTCTTTTAAGTCCTCGTTGAGCAATAGGTCTAAATATCTTTTTCGATATCTCTCTTCATAGTCTTGAAGTCCGTGCCATTTTTCAGGCAGAGGAAGCAAGCTCTTTGTTAAAATCCGGAAATGATGAATTTCTAAAGTCTTTTCTCCTCTTTTGGTTTTAAACAATGTTCCCGATAACTCAACAATGTCACCAATATCAAAATTTTCCAAAAAGAAAGTATAGTCTTTTTCCCCTACTTTATCTTTATTCAAAAAAGCCTGAATTTTACCAGTCCCGTCTCGAACATCTAAAAAGGTGGCTCCACCATGGCTTCTTAAAGACATAATTCTACCGCTTAAAACAACCTTCTTTTTAGAACGAGAGGCTTGAGGGAATTTCTTTAAAGCCTGTTCGATTAAATGGGTTCTCTTGCTTTTGGCAGGAAATGGATTTAAGCCCGCTTTCTTAATCGCCTCAAGCTTTTTAAGTCTTGCTTTTCTAATATTGTCTATCTGAGCCATTTTAACTATGTTTTTTAATTATCTTAATTATATTAATTATTCTCAGCTTGTTCAATCTTTATGAAATTTTAATAATCTTATACTCCACTGCGCCATCAGGGTTTTTAATCCTAACAATACTCCCTTCTTTTTTCTCCATCAGGGCTTGTCCCAAAGGAGACTTGTGTGAAATTCTTCCTTTAAGAGGATCACTCTCAGCGTCTCCGACAATCTGAAAACTTAATTCTTCCTGTCCGCACCTTAACAAAACTTGAGAGCCTAATTCTACTTTACCTCTTTTATGATTTTGAACAATTTCAGCTGAGCCAATAATCTTTTTTAATTCCAAAATCCTGCCTTCTAAAAAAGCTTGGGCATCTTTAGCCTCAGAATAAGCTGCGTTTTCTGATAAATCGCCAAAAGAAATTGCTTTTTTTAATTTTTGGGCAATTTCTCTCCTTTTGGTGTTTTTTAAATATTCTAATTCTCCTTTCAGCTTTTCAAGCCCTTCTTGAGTTAGATAATGCTTCTTTTCCATGTTTTCCATATTTATTCGAAGTACCATTGTAAAACATCTCTGGCAACTGGCAAAACAGCTGCTCTAATTTCTTCCACCTCCAAGATAACAATTGCTAAAACAATTTGGGGTTTTTCATAGGGAGCGAAGGCAACAACCCAGTTATGGTAATAATTCTCTCTGGCAGTTTGAGAAGTTCCTGTTTTAGCAGCAACTTCTATCGACAATCCATCCAACCAACCAGTGGCTGAACCGCTGGTAACGGCCTGGCGCATACCTTCTCTGACTATCTGCAGATTTTCCGGTGAAATAAAGCCCTGATTAACAATTTCAGGCATAAGTTCTTCCAAGACCACAACTGAGCCATCAGAAGAAGTTTCAATAATCTTATGAACAACCCTGGGCTCATAAACAGTGCCTCCATTGGCTATTGCTGCAAAAGCATTAGCTACCTGCAAAGGAGTAACGGCAAAAGGACCCTGGCCAATAGATAAATGATAAGTATTGCCCAGTCGCCAATTCTCGTCTATTTCAGGTAAAACACCTGTTCCTTCTCCTGCTAAATCGATACCAGTAGGCCTTCCCCAACCAAACATTCTTAAATATTCTTCAATTTTGATTGGTCCCAATCCTCGCTGTTCTTGATATCCTCCCCCAAGTCGATAAAAATAAACATTACATGACTCAGCGATAGCTTTTCTTAAATCAGTCAGACCGTGAGTCCGTAGGTCATGATAATAATACTGCTTGGGCCCTGAGTCTGGATTATCGGGATTATAATAAATATTATCAACCGAGATTACACCCTGACAGTTAATGGTTTTATTTGGATCAATAATCTTTTCTTCTAAGGCAGCTGAGGCAATTAAGGGTTTAATAACAGAACCTGTTGGATAACCAATTCCAGCTATAGCTTGATTGAAAAGAGGATTATCCTTATCTGTTAGTAAAATCTTGAGCGACTCCTGGTTTCCTTCAGAAAAAAGATTGTTGTCAAAAGAAGGCAAAGAAACTAATGCCAAAACTCCTCCAGTGTTTGGATCTAGGGCTATTGCAACTGCTTTCTTAGCTCCTATTTCTTTGAGTTTTGCCTGAAGCTCAGTTTTAATTTTTCTCTGCAAGTCTGCGTCTAACCACAAAAGTAAGTTTTGGCCTGATTCCGGGAGTTGAATTGTCTGCTCAGACAGAATATTGCCCAAAGCATCTCTTTCTATTTGCAGTTTACCGGAGTTTTTACGCAAAACATCTTCGTAAAAATACTCTAAAGCCTCTCTGCCTACGTAGTCGTTAATCTCATAAATATCAGGTTCTTCTTTTAATTCTGAGCTCTTAATCTTACCGAGATAGCCAATGAG
>Ga0066637_10000999_pt1 | contig 17839 bp, 11 predicted proteins | sample CryGeyCG2014_020_FD_62737 | JGI IMG/M metagenome (GOLD analysis project Ga0066637, IMG submission 62737) | Groundwater microbial communities from aquifer - Crystal Geyser CG08_land_8/20/14_0.20 | ecosystem: Environmental > Aquatic > Deep subsurface > Groundwater | place: USA: Utah: Grand County...
GCTCTAATGCATCACGAGGAATGCTTCTGCCATCACCTTTTTTTACCATATAAAATACAAGAAGCACTACTATATTAATTTTATTGTGGTAGAGTGATATAATCAAGGGGAATATCTATATATATTAATCAATCAGGCTAGAATTCTCCAAATAACAAAAAAGGCTGCCAATCCAATTAGTGTCCAGACTATAATATCCCCCAGCCAAGTTTCCATGTTTTTATAAGGAAGAGCAAGTATTTAATTTTTTCGCTTATATTTTCGGAAAGATTTAAAAACCTTATTTTTTTAATAAAACTCATGTCTATCAAAAAACAAAGAGGTTTTAGATTTTTTAAAAACTTGTTTGCCATAGACAAAACCATATCTATTATAGATACTATTTAAGCAGCGAGCTGATTTTCTGGCTTGCAGGATTTAAAATGTTAGAAGAGCATGTATTAACAGATGAAGAAAAAGCAGAAGTTGGAGAAACATTTTTAGGGCTTTATAATAATGGAAACTATAGAGGAGCTTTAAAATTCCATGGGGGATTAAATAAACCAGCCAAAGCCTATGTTAACAGGAATTATCATTATGAATTGCTTAATGCAAGAACTGATCATAAACGTGAGAGGAAGAAATAAAATTTATAAAAGAAAGTTTAAAAATGCGGAAAAGCTAGTACTATTAATAAATTAACAAAGATAAAAGAGAGTGAAAAATGTACAATTTCAAAGAAACTGAAGAGCAGATATTAAAGTTTTGGAAAGAGAAAAAGATTTATGAGAAATCTCTGGAGAAAACAAAAAACAAGAAACAATACACTTTCTATGATGGCCCGCCTTTTGCAACTGGACTGCCCCACTATGGGCATATCTTGGGCTCAATTGTAAAAGATGTCATACCTAGATTCTGGACAATGAAGGGATTTTATGTCAGGAGAGTATGGGGCTGGGACTGCCATGGACTGCCCATAGAGAATATAACTGAAAAAGCAATGGGAATTAAAACCAAGGATGAGATTGAAAAAATAGGAGTTGCAAAATTTAATAATTTCTGTAGAAGCCAGGTTCTAAAATACACTGAAGAATGGAAAAAAACAATTGAGAGAATTGCAAGATGGGTTGATATGGATAATGCATACAAAACAATGGATAGCAGTTATATGGAAAGTGTCTGGTGGGCATTCAAAGAGCTATATAACAAAAAACTTGTTTACAAAGGAGAAAAAGTATTAATGTACTGCCCGAGATGCGAGACTCCTTTGGCAGCATCTGAGATTTCAATGGACCAATCTTACAAGACAGTAACAGAAAATACGATTACAGTGAGATTTAAATTGAAAAGTGAAAATGTATATGCTTTGGCATGGACAACAACTCCCTGGACTCTGCCATCTAATCTTGCGCTAACTGTAAATAGAAACCTGAAATATGCGTATATACAAGATTTAAATGACAAGAATACTTATATTCTTGCTGAAGATTTGATAAAAAATTATTACAAAACTAATAAAGATTACAAAATCCTAAAAATTGTTGATGGAAATTCGCTTATTGGAAAGAAGTATGAGCCTTTATTTAATTATTTTGAAAATTTGAAGAACTCATTTAGAATTATTCCAGGAGATTTTGTAACAGCAGAAGATGGAACAGGAATTGTTCATACAGCTCCGGCTTTTGGAGAAGATGATTATAATGCATCTAAAGATAATGGCATTGATTTTGTAATGCCTGTTGACAAGCAAGGAAAGTTCACAAAAGAGGTTACAGACTTTGCTGGGCAGAGCATATTTGACTCTAATGAAAAGATAATTGAATTTTTAAAAGAACATGGCAACTCGTTTAGAATCGAGCGAAAAGACCATGAATATCCTTTTTGCTATAGATGCGAGACTCCTTTAATATACAGAGCAATTCCTTCCTGGTTTATTAATATCCAAAAAATAAAACCAAATTTGCTTAAGCTATACAAAAAAATGAATTGGCATCCGGATTTTCTAAAAGAAGGCAGATTTAGATATAATATAGAAAATGCCCCTGACTGGAATGTTTCAAGGAACAGATACTGGGCAAGCGCAATTCCAATATGGGAATGCAAGGAATGCGGAAAGATAAAAGTTATTGGAAGCATTAAAGAATTGAAAAAAGAAGCAATTAATGCTCCGAAAGGAAAAGAAGTAGATTTACATAAAGACTTTCTTGATAATGTTAAACTAAAATGCTCTTGCGGAGAAGAGATGAAGAGAGTTCCTGAAGTTTTAGACTGCTGGTTTGAATCAGGAAGCATGCCTTTTGCGCAGTTTCATTATCCTTTTGAAAACAAAAAAGAGTTTGAGAAGAGCTTTCCTGGAGATTTTGTTTCTGAATACATTGCCCAGACAAGAACCTGGTATTATTATTGTTCAGTACTTGCTGCGGCATTATTTAGTAATATTCCTTATAAAAATGTTTCAGTTACAGGAACTATACTTGCAGAAGACGGGAGCAAGATGAGCAAAAGCAAAGGAAATTTTCCTGAACCTGATTTAATAATGAACAAGTACGGAGCAGATTCATTAAGATTCTACTTGCTTTCATCGACGTTAATGAATGCAGAGGACGCAAATTTTTCAGAAAAAGGTGTAGAAGAAGTTTATAAAAAAATTTTGGTGGTTTTATACAATGTTTGCAGATTTTATGAATTGTACAAAACAGATAAACTAAAAATAAACAGCCAATCTAAAAATATTGTTGACTTATGGATTATTTCAAGACTGAATGAACTAATAAAAGAATCGACAGATTATATGAATAAGTATAACATGATAAAAACCTGCCAGGGGATAGAAATATTTGTAAATGATTTATCCACTTGGTATATTAGGAGAAGCAGAGATAGGTTTAACAATGATGATAAAGATGCAAAGAGGACATTAGGGTTTGTTTTGGACAATCTTTCGAAAATAATCGCGCCGATTATCCCTTATGTTTCAGAAAGCATTTATCAGGCAGTTAATGGAAAAAACGAGTCTGTACATTTACAGCACTGGCCTAAATCTGGAAAGATTGATAAGAAAGTTTTAGAAAATATGAAAGTGGCAAGAGAAATCTCTTCCTTGGCATTAAAGGAAAGAGATGTCACTAAAATTGCATTAAAACAACCTCTGGCAAAACTTCTTGTTTCAGGGGTGAAACTGCTTAAAGAGTATCAGGAAATCGTTGCTGATGAATTGAATGTTAAAAAAATTGAGCTCAAAGAAGGCAAGAAAATAGAGGTTAAATTAGACACAAAAATTACAAAAGAATTAGAAGAAGAAGGTTTTGCCCGCGAAATTTCAAGAAAAATTCAGGACGCGAGAAAAAAAGCCGGGCTTGTTAAGAAAGACAAAATTAATTTAGCCATTGTTACCGACTTGCAACTTGAAAAGCAAAAAAAATTTATTAAAGAAAGAACACATGCTGATAAAATTTTAATTTTAAAAGAAATCAAGGATATAGAAGAGAAAAGCTACAAAAACAAAGACGAGACAAAAATAAAAGACGAGAAAATTAAAATTTTATTTACCAAGCTGTAGAGATTTTTTTGCAGAAAGAAAAAGAAAACATTTAAATACTATAAAACTTTTTAATTTTAAAGACTTCGGGAATTTTCTTAATTCCTGAGTACTACCACAATGGTAGTAATTAAAAAAGAGCAAACTAAAAATGATTGTGAAAGAAGAGTTTTTAAGTAGGCTGAGAAAAATTTTTGATTTGAATTTATACGAGGTGAAAGTTTGGACTGCATTGCTTTCTAGAGGTGTTTCAACTGCTGGAGAGTTAAGTAATATAAGTGATGTTCCGAGAAGCAGAACATACGATATTCTTGAGAGCTTAGAGAAAAAAGGATTTATTGTACTGAAGTTAGGAAAGCCGATAAAATTTGTGGCTTTGAAACCAGAAGAAGTTATAGAAAGGGTGAAGAAAAACTTGGTTGTAGATGCACAAACTAAAAGCAAAAGATTAGAGCAGTTAAAAGGCGACGATGTTTTGAGGGAATTGGGAATTTTGTTTACGCAGGGAATTAAGTTTGTACAGCCAGCTGACTTATCTGGAAGCTTGAGAGGAAGGCAGAATTTATACAACCATTTGGACATGATGATACGAGAGGCACAGAAGTCAATAACAATTGCTACAACAAGCGATGGCTTGAACAGAAAATTGGAAGTGTTAATGCCAAGTTTAGAAAAAGCAAAGAAAAGAGGAGTAAAAATAAAAGTAGCAGCTCCGATAAACCAAGGAAATTTGAAAATTGCCAAAGAGTTCTCTAAAGTTGCAGAAATAAAAAGTTCAGAAAATGTGAAAGCTAGATTTATGATTGTTGACGGACAGCAACTTTTAATGATGTTGTTGGATGACGAGAAAGTGCATCCTAACTACGATTTAGGTGTCTGGATAAACACAGAATTTTTTGCACCAGCTTTAGAGCAGTTATTTGAATTGGCATGGGCAGATATGAAGCCTGTAAACAAAGTTGGAAAGTAAGAATAAAAAATCAAAAAGAAAAGGGGACTAGTTGGTAGAAACAAGAACAAAGCAAAAACTTAACAAAGCTGAAAGAAAAGGATAAAAAAGGGGAAAGAAAGCACTTAAAGAAATTTGAATTTTCTTATTTTTAGAAGTTTTTTGTTTGTAGATTTAAAAGAAAGAATGTGATGAATTTTTTAGATTTTTGCAGATGAGTTGTTGCAAACTGCGAGTTCTGCTTAACAGAGTTAAAAATAGCAATCTTTATTAATTCTCAAACTGTATAATCATATGCAAAAAAAAGGTGGATTAAAGTTAATTTTGTCTTTAATCTTAATTGTTATTTTAGCAATAATTATCTTTATTTTTTACCAGTATTTTAAAAGCCCTTATAGAAAAATTGGTTTAGGAGCTGAAATAGAAAATTTTACAATAAGCCGAGACGGAAAAATAGCTTATATAAAATTAAGAGGAGGAAGTTTTGTTAATATTACAAAAATTAAGTTTATTTTTAGCTCTGAAGGTAAAGAATATCACTATGAAACAACAGAAGGAATTGAAGAGATAGAAGTGCCTTTTAAAAGAAGTTTTTGGCAGTGGTTTTTTGGAAATCCGAGATACAAAGGACGATTTGATTATGAACTTGGCTCAAATGAGGCAGGTTTAGATAATTTTGAGAGCATTGAAAGAGTTGATGTTATATTTGAATATCAAATAGGAACAGGACAAATTGAAACTCTTCCTTTAACTACAGGAACACCAACAAATCAAACCCAACCGCCTGCTGGTGGGGGTGGAGGAGGGGGAGGCGGCGGAGGTGGAAATGGGGGTGATGAACCACCGCCAACTCAAGAGTTTATCCAACCAGAATCTATAATTCCCCGTCCTCAAAATATAACCATATTATCTTCTTCTCCAGTAGTTGTAGATTCTTCATGGAAAATTGTTGCGGATTTAAATGATGAATATGAAAATTTCACAGCTTATTATCTAAAAAATAAAACTCTTGAGAACTCTTCTGGAATTATTAATCTAGAAGTTATCAATATAAGCAACATGCCTGCAACTAAAAGAATTGTGATAGGAAATCCCAATAAAAATTTAAATATAAGTGAAATTGCATCTTCAGAAGGAGTAAATATAAGTTTAGAATTACAAAAAGGATTTAACCAGGGCTATATCTTGTTAATAAAGCCAGAACAAATCTTAATTCTTGCAAACAGCACAGCAGGAACTTTTTATGGAGTTATTTCTTTAACCTGGCTTTTGAAATATGACGGAGCAATAAAACTCCCAAACACAAAAATAACAGACTGGCCGGATTTAGAAGTTAGAGGATTTTATGGGGGCAGCGAGAATAAGGTAATGTTTGACATATATTCTCGAAAAAGTTGGCCCCCTTATTATAAAACAGCAAAAGAATGGATTGAGCAATTAGCAAAATACAAGTATAACTTATGGACAAGTGCTCCTGGATATATATCGAGTGGTTCCAATCCAACAAGTACCATTCAATTTAAAGATTTCATCAAAAAACGGCATTTTTTTCCTGTTTCAACGTTTAGCCCTCAAACTCTGGCTTACTATAATCCTAACTATTACGAGGGAGTCTATGCATATAATATATCTATGCAATTTGATGAGGATGATTCAGCTATTTCTTTAGAAGAACAATTTGAAAATTCTCAATATTTTAATAATTTTGATTTTGAAGAAGACACTGATTCAAATGGAATGCCTGATTATTGGAGCTTTTCAAATAATACTCCTTTAGATGCAGGAAATGATTGGAACTGGGATTGCACAGAAAGCTATTCTGGAAATTGCTCTCTTAAATTGAATCTTACTCATGGTCTTCCAGGAACAAGTTCAAGTGAATATGCTTATAATAGCAATATTAGTTCAAAATTACCTTCACCTTACTTTTATTACTTTAATTTAAAGCCCAATCAAATTTATATTTTAAGTTTTGCAGCAAAAAAATATACTCAAAATGAAAGTGGACAGACACAAGTCACTTTTGTATTGAGATTTCCTGATGGCCATCAATATAATTCTTCTGTAATGGAATACACTCAAAGTTCTGTGTTTCCAAATATTTCTTCTTGGGTGAATTATACAATAAAATTTTCAACTTATAATAATGAGACAAAAGTTAGGCTTTACTCACGAGCCCAGTCAACAGACCCTCTTGTTATGTGGATTGATAATTTTAAGCTGATGACTTTAAATGATAAACTCTATAATGTTTTAAGAACTCCTGATACAAGACTTCATGTGTATAATAAAGATAGGACCATTGAATATGAAGAAGGATTAGATTATTATTTAGTTGAGAACGGAACAATAAAACCATTTGATATCCTAAATAGTTCTGTAAAAAAGACACTAGTTAAAAGAAATATTTCTGGAAATATTTTTCCTGATTCTGAAATAAAAATTGACTATGACTATGCAGTAAGTTTAGAAGCAAGCTCAAATGGTTGGACTACATTTGCAGATGATTCTTTTTTTGATTATTATGAAAACTTAATTATTAAGCCGACAATGGAAAACATAAGTCCTGATTTTGTTTTTATAAATTATGATGAAATTAGAGGATATAATAGAGACAGCAGGTCAATTGAAAAAAATATGACTAATGCTGAATTGCTAGCTGATTTTATGAAGAAGTATCTTGAAAGAATAAAGAAATACAATCCTAATGTGAGGATAATTGTATGGGATGACATGCAATCTCCGTTTCATAATGGACAGGACCTCATTTATCAGGTGGTATATGGCGGGCCATTTGGATATAGTTGGTATGCCTTAGATTTAATGAACCGAAGTCATGAACAAATTGTATGGTGGTATGGATTTGATGATAGAATGAATGCAATGAGAATGGCCCCGCAATTGTATAATAAATATGGATTTAAATGGTATTCTGGACCATGGTATGATGAAAAAAATATAAAAGAATGGTCTTATTTATCAAATAAGTATGGCGCCGCTGGAATGATTGATCACGAGTTTTACAATAACATAGGGGGTGTTGAATCAGTTGCAAATTATTCCTGGAATGCTATTAAAACACACACCCAAGAATGCAATCCAGAATATTTGGAAATTTGCGATGGAATCGATAATGATTGTGATAATATTTATACTAAACCCACTGCTTCTTGGATAAGCTATACCTGGCCAAATAAAACAGATGAAGGATATTATCTTAATAATGATACTTTTAACTGCGGCAGCTGTGGAAATATCTGCTATTCTCCTCAGGCATACACAAAATGTAATAATAGTATATGCGAAATAGACACTTCCTTGGGAGATAACGGATGCTCTAGAGGGTATACTTGTTCAAAAATCTTAGCACCCTTCTTAACAACCACAAAAGAGGAGAAAATAGAAGAAATAAAAACTGAAAAACCAACAAGCGAAACAAGAACATTAAGTCCTTTTGCAAAAATTGTTAATTTTTTCAAATCTCTTTTAACCAAAAAAACCGCTTATGCTATTACTGGAAACACAATAAAAAGAAAATTGACATATAGAAATGAAAGTAAAATTTAATCACCTCTCTTCTATAACATCTACTCCTAAAATAAAAGCTCAATCATATCTCGTGTTGGAAACACTGGAACTTTAAATTGCTGTTTAAAAGAGGGCTCGTTGCTCCAAATAGGGCAATTAAGTTTTAATGCTAATGCAAATATAGGAACATTTTTTTCATGTGTTAATTGCTCAGCTTCTTTTTTGAATTCTTTAGAAGATTCATCTGGAATAATTTCAACAAGGTTTTTTAATTTCTCAAATACTAAATTAACTTGTTCTAATGGAAGTTTTGAATATTTTGAAATTAAGGGACTAATCTTAAGCAATTCTTTCCAGCGGTGTTCTGGAGAATATAGTTCTAGGCTTAATTTGTGTGAATTAGATATTATAGACTTAACAGGATTATCTCTAAAAAAGGAAATTAAAATATTAGTGTCAACTACTAATCTCATTTACCATCCCTCTTTTTTTAATTTTTCCCAAGCTTTTTGTTTTACTTCTCTTCCTAGTTTAAGAGCCTCTTCATCAAATTCTTTTTCAGATTCTAATTGTCTTAGCATCTCTTGTTTCCACATAAGTTTTTTAACTTTCGATTCTATAGCTACTCTTACAAATCCACTCCAGTTAATTTCTGGATATCTTTTCATTTGGATTCTTACTTCTTCTGGAACCGATAGAGTTATAGATACCATTTCACTTTTGTTTTAAATTTAATTTATGTATAAAAACGTAAAAACGTTAAAGTATTTAAATCTTTCGTTTTTTTGATTTGCGGCTTTAAAATTTGAGTTTTCTTATTTTTTAGATTTTATTCCTTACATTCTATATTTTTATAAATAAAAGGAGCAGTGGAATTTTCTCCAACACTCACTTCAAAACATCTCTTTTTAATAGGGAAGCCTACGCAATAAGATTTCATACCCATATCAGCACAATTAGCAGATTCAAATCTTCCACCGCAAGTTTCATATTTCAAACCTAAGCAAGTACATTCTTTTTTGTAAAAAGGATTAGGTAAAACATATCCTCCTTGAGAATAACCACATTTTTTTGGAAAAAGAATTATTATTAATAAAATGACTACAAGAATCAAAACAATCCACCACTTCTTTTTCATAACTATCATAAGAAACTCTTAAATTTAAATCTTTCTACATCTCTTCCATAACTTCAATTCCTAAAAGCCACAAAGAATTTTTGATTGTTGTTTTAAATGCTTGAACAAGTTTCAATCTAAAAGCTTCTTGCTCGCTTCCTATGACTTGACAAGAATGATAAAATTCATTGAAAATCTGCGCGAGCTCAAAAGAGTAATTGGCTATTAAGCTTGGATTTAGGGAAGAAGAGGCTCTTTCTACAATTTCTGGAAATTCAGAAATTGATTTTACTAAACTTGCTTCTTCTATGCTTAGTTTTTCTATCTTAATTTTTGATTTGCTAAAATTTCCTGCTTTTCTTAGGATGGAAGAGGCTCTTGCATAGCTGTATTGTAAATAAGGGCCGGTGTCACCTTCGAAATTAAGCGCCTGCTCCCAAGAAAACTGAACATCTCGAGCCGGCTCATTTTTTAAAATTACATATTTAACTGCCCCTACTCCTACTTTTTCTGCATCGCCTCTTCTGTTTCTTTTGCTTATTTCTTGCTTTGCCTTTTCAATTGTTTTTTTTAACACATCTTCTAAAAGGATTATATCTCCTGTTCTTGTTGCCAGAATTTCCGCCCCAAATTTAACCACCCCAAAAGGCAGGTGTGTAAGTTTATCTGAGAAATCATATCCAGCTAATTTTAGAATCGCAAATAACTGGGAAAAATGGTCTTTTTGCCTGAAATCTGTTACATAAATCATTCTATCAAATTTATATTTTTTGGCTCTTTCAACAGCTGCACCTAGATCATAAGTAATATAAGAAGCGGTTTTATTTGCCCTTAAAATGTATTTTTTCTGCTCCCCAATCTCAACATAGACTGCTCCATCTTCTTCTGATTTTGCTATGCGCTTTAACAACAGACTTGAAACAATCTGCTTTCCTTTTTTTCCAAATTCGCTCTGACCGACTGTCTCATTAAAATCTACATTAAGCAGTTCATAAATTCTATTAAATCCTTTTCCTGAATATTTTCTTATTTCATCCCATGTTTTTTTGGTTTTTTTGTCTCCTAACTCCCAAAGCTTTAGCTTTTCTTTTGCTTTTTTTGTCCATTCATCATCTTGAAACTCTTCTTCTAATCCTTCTTGTACCTCTGATTTTTCCTTACTGCAGAACTTAACATACAATCTTAAAAGTTCTGCGACCGGGTCTTTTTCAAGTGCTTTTTTATCAAGCCATAATTCATATGCAACTATAAGTTTTCCTATATGGAGCCCTATATCTCCTAAATAGTTAACACCAATTGGCTCATAGTCTAGAAAATTAAAAATCCTCATCAAAGAGTCTCCTATTATTGTAGAACGAATATGCCCGATATGCATCGGCTTGCCTACGTTCGGAGCAGAGAAATCTATGACTATCTTTTTTTTCTTTCCTATCGCAGTTTTGCCATAATTTGCATTTATTTTAATAATCTGCTCTGCAATTAGCTTTTTGTTTACAAAGAAATTAAGATATGGGCCTTTTGCTTCTATTCGTTCAATCTCTGCCGGAAGTTTTATGTCTTTAGCTAAATGCTCTGCAATTAAATTCGGAGCTTTTTTTTGTTTTTTAGCCAAAACAAAGCATGGAAAAGCATAATCTCCTAATTTTTCATCTGGAGGAATTTCAATTAAAGACTCAATTTCCTGCTCCCTTAAATGAGTTTGCTTTATAAGCAAATTTATAATCTCTTTTTTCATTTTAAAGATTCTATTAAATTTTTTCTTATTTCACTTATTTTTTCATTAGTAAGCTTGGATATATAATCTTTAATTCTACTATTAAATCTTTCTGTTATTGAAATTGCTTCTAAGACATCTTGATTGTTTATATAAAAATCAGCATAATACTGCTTGTCTATTCTTTCTTCTTTTGCTTTGGAAATTTGTTTGTTGTCAAAATTAAATAACTCTTTTAGTATTATAATTGTGGCTCCATGATTTTCGCATTTAATTCCACATTTGAAAAATAAGGCAGTGGTTGCATGATACATGCTATAATAGGTCATAGAAATGGCTTCTGCCAACAAATTTCTTTCTAATAAAACCTTAGATGCCAGAAGATTTGAGTCTGATTTTTCAAGATAAGACTGCTTAACTTCTTCACTTGGTTCAACAAATTCTAATTTGCCTTCTTTATGGAGCTCATTCAAAAAATTGATTTTTTTCATAAAACACCTCTAAACCTTTGATCATAACATGATTTTTTATTATCTCTTTTATCAAGAGAGAAGATAAATTAAAGTTCCCTATTTTAGTATTGATATTGGAGTTAATTTCAGATATTTCTTGCTTTAATTTCCTATCTTCAGTATCTATATAAATATCAATATCGCTGTTTTCTTTTGCTAAACACTTGGCATAAGAACCGAACAAAACAGCCAAGTTTATCTTGCTATTTTTTTGAATTTTTTCAATAATTGGAGCAAGTAATGGATATTTTTTTATTACCTTTAAGAGTTTATAATTTTCAGCATTAAAAACATATATTCTTGCTTCTGCAGATTTTTTTAATTCATAAACTTTGTTTTTGCCTTCTTGCTTATAATCAATTATATTTTTATTTCTAAGTTCTTTTAAGAGTCTAATTAAGGTTGTTAGAGGTATAGAAAGTTTTTTAGATAACTCTCTTGCATGAATCTTTCCTTTGAGCAATTCTAAAATAATCTCAAATTCATTGTTGTTCCATTTTTGGTTCATATGAACCATTAATGGTTCATAGTTTATAAATGTTGTGGTTGCGAAGATATGTTTATAAAACTTGCTTGTTTCTTGAATTTATGGCAAAGAAGTGTGTGAATTGCAAGAATGAAATAGAAGAAGAATTTGGAAAGCTGCAGGGAACAATGCTGAAGATAAAGGAAAATGAAAAGAACTTTTTTGTTTATGTTTGTTCTACATGCCAGAAACAAGAAGATTGGGTGGAGACAGCGAAAGTAAAAAGTGTGTAAAGACAAAGGCGCCTCAGTAGCTCAGTTAGTCTTAGAGCGATTGCTTCGTATTGCAAGAATGATGAGATGACAGAAAAAGCAATAGGTCGCAGGTGCAAATCCTGCCTGAGGCTTTTACGAGACAATTTCCAAAAGATATTTAAATGAGTTGTTCTACATTATTTTAAGCAAATTTGCCCAAAAAGAGTATATTCGTAAATATACTTAACCTTTCCACTCAATTCAAATTTGTGCTAAAAGATGGTGTATAAGAAGTATGTATATAAAAGAGGTAAAAGGCACGGCCCGTATTATTATCACTCTTACAGAGATGGTGAAAGCGTAAGGAAAGTGTATATTGGTGGAAAAGAAGAGTATGGGGAGTGGTTGAAAAAAAGGCAAGAAAACAAAGAAAAAAGTAGAACAACTTTTCAGCTTCCTTTTATAACAAAAAAGAAATACTCTTTAATCATTCCAATTGCTATTTTATTGATTATTATAGGATTTGTTATTTATAACTATCAAATCACAGGCAAGGCAAGTTTAGATATTCAAAACTCTTATATTGCAGGAGAAAATATATCTGGAGTTTTAAAATTAGGATTGAAAAAAGGAGAATTATTGCCTATAGATTCAAAAATTGTTATAGAGCAAGAAGGAGTTATTAAAGAATATCCTTTAGCTCAGTTTGTTAATGCTAATTCTGAAGGTAAATTTTTTATAGAGAACACTGAGTTGAGTGGAAATGGTTTAGGGTATGGTTTTTCTGGTGAAAAAGAAACATACCCCGCAGTGTTCTTTAGATTAAAGATATATTCTGAACAAGAAACTAAAAAAGAACCAGAAGAGCCCACAAAAAAACCAGAAGAAAATATAACTGAAGAAAAACCAAGTGAAGAAATAATAGAAACTCCAGAAGAAACAACAAAACCAGAAGCTACAACAGAAACTCCAACAGAAGAAAGTGAAGTTAGCAAAAGCGAAATAACTAAAACTGAAGAAGAAACAGGAGGAAGTTTAATTACAGGAGAAGTAATTAGTGAAACCGCAGAAGAAGAAGAAGAGATTGAAGAAAGCTGCTCAAAAGATAATCCTTTTGTTTATCAGCTTGGCGCAGGAAAAAGCGCAGAAATCAAGCAAGGAAGCGTGGAAATTGAAACTTTTGATGAAAATGGAAATACAATAAGAGAAAAAATATCAGAAAATGCAGTTAATTTACAAATTTCAGACTCTCAAGCAAATGTAACTACAGATTATTCAATTACAAAAGGAGGTTTTGGACAGGAATTTTTAACAGACGAGCAAGAATTTTTAGAAATTAGTTTGAAAGATTTAGGAATTATAGCAGAACAGGGGATTTTGAAAATTTCTTTGGTTTATGAAGACAAAACACTAGTTGAAGTGAGTGAAGAAATTAGTGTAGAACAACCAGCAGAAAGAAAAATAGAAGAAATAGAAAACGAAACAGTAGTTACTCCCACAGAAAATATAACTGCAGGAGAAAATACTACATTAATAGAAAATATAACTGAAATTAATATAACAATAACTAATTTAACTTTGATTAAGGCTATTCCTGAAATAGAAATAGCAAAAAATTCTAATTTTAGTTTAGATTTAAATGAATATTTTGCAAATGCAGAATCTTATTCTATTGAAAAAATAGAAAACATATCAGTTACCCCACAAAAAAATATCTTGACAATTATACCAGATATTAATTTTATAGGTGAAAGACAGGCAAGAGTTATAGCAAACAGAGAAAATGAGTCAGTTGAAAGCAATTTATTTAATATAATTGTTTATGAAACAAATATAACAATAACAACAATTCAGGAAAAAGCAGTTATTGGCAGGCCAGTTAGATGGAAAAAATCTGTTAAACTTGAAAAACCAGAGAATATTACAATAAAATTGCCAAAAGAGGCGAAAGAAATTAATGTTTATAAATTTACAGAAAAAGACAAAGATGTAGAAATTGAAGAAGATATAACTTCAAGACTAACTGGACAGATAACAGCTGAACTTGATTTAGAAAAAGAAGGTATTTTAACAAGATTATGGAAGAAATTAATAAGCAGTTTAACAGGAAGAGCAATAGCAGAAATAAATGAAAGTGAAGAAATTGAAGTTATGTTGCAGGAAAACGCAACAGAATATGAAATAACTTATGAAACAGAAGCTCCGCAAGCTTATGAAGAAAATATAACAAATGGAAAAAGAATAATTGTTTCTGGGCCAGACGCATTACATTATGAAAATGTTTTGGCTTACACAAACATAAATGAAATTGTTTCTGTTGAAAATAAAGATAAAATAAAATTATACTGGTTAAAAGAGACGGGCAAAGAGCAAGAAATAGGAAAAGAACAAGAGCAAGAAGAAAATTTGAGTGCAGGACAACTAATTGAAAACATAAGTGAAGAAATTAATATTTCTAAAATTGAGAATATTACAGAGGAAGTTAATGTTTCCTTACAAAAAATAACAGATGAAACAATTCAAACACAAGAAAAAACAAGTGAAACTTTTGACTCTACAGGTTTAATAACAGGGCAGGCTGTATTAGAAGAGAATATAACTGGAGAAACAAGCGAAACTAATGGCTCTGAAAGCAATTTATTAATTAATGAATCAAATGAAAGCATAGCTGAGCAAGTTGGGCAGGGCATTAAAGAAGTTATCAGAGAAATAGTTAATATAAATGAAACGCAAGAACAAATAAGCCAGCAGATAATAAGAAAAGAAATTAACTTCACTGCTTATGATTTAGATAATGACGGCATGATTGATTATATAGAATGGAATGCAGAAAGATTAAGCAACCAAACTTATGAGCTTATCATTGAAATAAGCAAAGCAGAGCATTTAGATGAAAACCGCACTTTTTTATCAGATGTTTATGAGCAAGTTAAAGCTTTAGATAATAATTGGAGCGAGCCAATAAACAATAATGAATATGTGAGGGTAACTTTTGAAAGAAATTTGACAAGAGACAGAGATATAACAATTTATGCACGTTCAGCAGATAATAATTCTGCTGAAATTGAAGTTTATATTGAAAATAGCAATGAAACAATAGCAAAATTTGAAAATATTAAAGAAGAAAATTGGTATAAAGTTTACTTGACAAATTTAAGTGAGTCTTATGATAATGAGACGCAGATTTTGACATTGGATGAAAATGGAGAGGAAGAATGGAAATATTTTTATGAATTAAACAAAAATGAAAAAGTTGCTACTTTGAATCAAGATAATAGAGAATTAGAATATCAAAACCCAATTGAATATCAAGAATTTGATTACGATGATGATATGTATAAAATTGAATTAGAAGATGGCTCCAATTTATTAGTTAGTGAGAAGCATAAGGTTTATGTTTCTTATGCTGAAGAAAGAGGCTCTACTGTAAATTTATCTTCATATAATGTTATGAACTTACCCTCAAAATCTTCTGATTTGGTTTCTTTAAGTAATTTAGAAAATGAATTTAATAATAATTCTGGATTGTCTTGCGGGGTTCTTAACCAGACAATTGAGAATATTGTTTCTTTGTTATATAGGGATTCTTCAGTAAAATCCCAATCATTAGTCACAAATACTCTTTGTTCTGATTTAGAGAACTCTGATAATTTGCCATTGTCAAGTTGTTTGGGTTTGAAAATTACATCAAAATCTTTTTTAAGAAATTGCAGTAATTCTTTTTTGACATTCTCATCAAGCAGGAATTTGAGTTTCTTGTCTTTTGATGTTGATGACAACATTGTCTCCTCCTTTAACAAGACTTCCTGCATAATGCAAAGCTGCTTTGATATGTTGTTTTGTGAGGGGTACAAGGAATGCATTAAGAATTTTTTCTGCTGGAACTCCAGCTTCGAGCATCTCCAAGACTTGCCAGACCATGATTCTTGTGCCTTTGAAAGTGGGCTTTCCATGACAGATATTGCTGTCTGCAACAATATACTCATTGATTTTAATTCTCATTGTGAAGATATTAATAATAATGATTATTTAAGTTTTTCTATAGCTAAAAACTTGTTAGATTTCAAACTCCAACCAATCACAGAAACTTATGAAGAAATAAAGCAGGGCAAAGAGCTTTATTTCTTAGATGCTGGGAATAATCCTGTTAGAGTTAGGAGCATAGAAAAGCAAGATTATGATGGCAAGATATATGATGTTGATGTTGAAAATGATATTGTGCTTGTGAGAAGGAATAAAAGAGTTGATAATTTAGAAGAAAACTCAATTAAATCTCAAAATATTAATGATAAAGATTCTGATAATTTAAATGATAAATTAAGTTATAAAGATGATACTGGTGAGCTAGAAGAGAGTCAAACTTTATTAGAAAATAGGCAGGGGAAAAAGATTATAAGAGAGAAAGGGGTGGGAGAGATTATAAGAGAAGGAATTGCTGTTTGGAGTGGAAATTCAGACAGCCAAGATGTTTTTGATTTAAGAGTTGTTGATGGAAGTGTAGAGTTTGATTATATTGTTGACCCTCCTGATGAAGAAATTCTTTATGTTGATAGTTATACTGGAACAAGACAAGAATGGACAACGAGAAATTCACCATCTCCATATCTTGCTGATGAAACTACAGGTTATATTCATGAAGACAAAACAGCTAGTGCAGAAGAAGGTAATTTTGGTTTTGCTAATACAACTACTGACAAGACAGGTGTAATAGCACAAACTTTTTTGTATTTTGAGGCATACGGAGATGACAATAACGATGGATTTAATGTATATCTTGATTCTGAAGATGGAAGCGGCTTTGTTAATGAAGGCAGCATAACAATAACAAGTGTTGGAAGTTATGATTGGTTTGAGTTAAATGTAACATCAAGAGTTAATACGTGGAGTGAAGTTGATGCTCTGTCTATGTATCTTGATACTTGGAATGGTGGTGCTGGTGATGACAGATATGTAAGAAGAGTTTATTTAAATGTAAGTTTTTTTCCTGACGAAACACCACCGACAGTAAATTTAATTTCTCCGGTAAATTACGCAAATACAAGTGCTAGTGTAACTTTTAACTGCACTCAGAGTAATGATAACCTAAAAAATGCAACTTTATATGGGAATTGGAGTTTAGGATGGCATGCAAATGAAACAAAAACAATTACAGGAACAAGCAATGAAACAACTTTCGCAAAAACACTAACAGAAGGGAATTATATATGGAATTGTTATGCTTGTGATATAGCTAATAATTGCGCTTTTAATGCAACAAACTGGACTTTTAGTGTTGATACAAATGCTCCTCTTGTTACAATTGTCAGGCCTGAAACCATAACATATACAACTTCATCAATTCCATTTAATTTCACTTTAAATGAAGCTGGGACTTGTTTGTTCAGCTTAAATACCGGTGTAACAAATTATACAATGACTGCAAATGCAAGCAATACAGGATTTAATGCTACAAATACAAGTATAGCAGATGGCTCTTACACAACAACAGCATATTGTAATGATACTGCAGGAAATAAAAATTATACAACAACAAAAGTGTTTAGTAAAGATACAACTCCTCCTCTAATAAATGTTGTTTCTCCAACAGGCCAGATAAATTATTCAACTACAACAGTCCAGTTTAATGTAACTTTGAATGAAGCTGGAAACTGGTGCGGATTTAGCTTAGATGGGGCTGCAAATATAACAATGACTTCAAATTCTTCTAATACTGGGTTTGGATTTATTAATTCAACAATGACTCAGGGGGGCCATAGTGTTGTGTTTGCATGTAATGATACAT
>Ga0066637_10001000_pt1 | contig 17831 bp, 12 predicted proteins | sample CryGeyCG2014_020_FD_62737 | JGI IMG/M metagenome (GOLD analysis project Ga0066637, IMG submission 62737) | Groundwater microbial communities from aquifer - Crystal Geyser CG08_land_8/20/14_0.20 | ecosystem: Environmental > Aquatic > Deep subsurface > Groundwater | place: USA: Utah: Grand County...
CGTTATACAATTGAATTGAAGTCTTCTTCATGGTGTAGAATTGATTAATTTTAGTCTGAAAAATGCTACTTCAATTTTACACTAAAAAAAGGATTTTTTCTATTTCGTAATTCAAGGTATCAAACACAACTTACAATTCAGACGATTCAGCTTAAAACAAAAATGGAAGTGTGAAATAGAACTAGGACTTGTTTGTATTTCTCATAATCTTAAAAAGATCCAAAAGAGAATTCAAAGAATACAGAAATTAACAGAATACGAGGCTGAATTACAACAAGTCTGGCAATCAGGACAAATTTTAGGGTATGTGCCAGTTTCTAGTTAGTCACACGCCTTAAAATTTTTCCTGATTTTCTGGCCTAATAGATTGTTTTCGGACAGTCTGTCGCTATCTTTTGGAATTTGTAAAGATTGTTTTATTTTGATAAAATTTTTGTTAGAATACAAATAAGGTCGATAAAATGTTTAATAAGTAATCCACAAAACTAGACTATTGCGTTTTCTAGAATTGTGGTATACTAAAAAAACATATGGTGATACTATTTTGGTGGATAATTGGAATAATTGTTTTCTTTATTCTCGTTGGCTTGAGAATAGTTGACCAATATGAACGAGGAGTAATTTTGACGCTTGGAAAATATACCAGCACAAGACAGCCGGGTTTAAATTGGATACTAGTCGGTATTCAAAGAATGATTAAAGTTGATTTGCGGATTGCCACGGTTGACATTCCTCAACAGGAAGTCATTACAAAAGACAATGTGACAGTTGGAATAAACGCTGTTGTATATTTTAAAGTAGATAGCGCAGAAAAAGCGGTTTTAGAGATCCAAGATTTTCGCCACGCCGTTGCTCTCTATGCGCAAGCAGCATTAAGAGATGTGATTGGTGGAGTAGAGTTGGACTTTCTACTTTCTGAACGAGATAAAATCGCTGAAGAAATAAAAAAGATCGTTGATGTTGCAACCGATCCTTGGGGGATAGATGTTTCTATAATTAAAATTCAGGATATTGAACTTCCGGCGGATATGAAAAGGGTGATGGCTAAGCAGGCAGAAGCAGAAAGAGAAAGAAGGGCAATTATTGTCCGGGCCGAAGGTGAGTATACGGCGGCGGACAAATTATCTCAAGCGGCTCAAATTTTGAGTTCTGTGCCAGGAGGTATTTCAATGAGAACACTCCAAACCATTGAAAAGATTAATCCTGATCCCTCAAAAACTGTACTTTTTGCTTTACCGATTGAATTTTTTGAAGGACTGAAAACTCTTGCTAACTTTCTTAAGAGCAAAACAAAGGAAAAGGAATAAGTTGATTTTACTTAATCTCTTTTAGAAATTCTTCCGCAAGTTTTGCGGTATCTGAGGCGCTTTGAAAAAATGATTTCCACACTACTACAATATCAGCGTCGTTAAAAACTGCTCGCTGTACCTCCCTGATTGTATCGCCTCCGGCAATAGAAATAAGAATATCATAATTTCCTTTGATTCGTCGTATTTCGTGCAAAGGAATTTGTTTTTCCTTGTTGAATCTCTCTTCGTCCACTCCCCGATGTAAGATAACTACTCGCGGTAGTTTTTTTAATTGACGGAGTATAGATAAAGGAAATTCAACATTCATCATATCAACCATTGCGTCTAATCTCAATTCTTCGCATTTTTGAATGAAAGCGTTAAGAGATTCGATGGGCGAGTGTCCCAGCGCTATTGCGGCGTCAGCTCCGGCACGGGCAGCTATTTCTACTTCGGTTTCGCCTCTATCCATCATTTTCAAATCTGCCACAACATAAGGTACTATTTCTGAGCTTGGTAATTGCTTTTGCGGTGGGCGTACTTTGGAATAATCCTTTGTTGCCACTTTCAATAAAAGCGAAAGGAGTGAGGTTTTAGATGGAGTTTCGATGGATTCAAGGAATTGTCCGAAAATACGCTGTTCATACCACTGTTTAATTTTTCTTATTCCTTCCTCTCCATATCGTTTAATAAGTGGCGTTCCTGCTTCAATTAATATTCTATCGCTAATAGGGACTTGAGTAATTATTCTTTGAGCTTCTTCGAGCGTGCTGTTAAGAGCTATCTGTAGATAGCGTTTCCGCGAACTAAGTTTTGAAATTGTTTTATTCATATACATTTTCTATACATTTTCATTATATTAAATTTTTAAAAATCTTACAATCTTTACAAATTCCAAAAGATAGCGAGGTTCGCCGAAGGCGAGCCGAGCAATGCGGAGGCGGCTGCGGCGAGGAAAAGGGGTTTGAGGGAAAGGAATCGCCGCAGCCGCCGACGCTGTTAATTTTCAGGAATTTTTGATAAAATAGGTTCGAGTGGAATCATATAAATGCTCCAAAATTTGAGCGGGTGAGCGGAGTCGAACCGCCGTATTTTGATTGGCAATCAAACGCACTAACCATTGTGCTACACCCGCCTAATAAAAATTAAATATCAAAAATTAAATCTCAAAATTACAAATTAAAATTCAAAATTTTTTATTTTAATGAAGCGATTGTGCCGCGAGCCAGACTTGCACTGGCCACCCCAGCTTTTTCAGAGCTGTGCTCTACTACCTGAGCTATCGCGGCAGTTTGGTGGGCGGTGCAGGATTTGGACCCGCGACCTCTGCGGTGTAAACGCAACGCTCTACCAACTGAGCTAACCGCCCCTCACCTAAATTGCACCATCTTTTAATATATCTGCGCAAAGCGCAGTGCAATTTAAGTGAGGGGCTAACTGCCCTTTTCCCTTTGGTCTTCCATTTCAATTTCTAATTTGTTTCACTCTACTGTGCCCGGGAAGGGACTTGTTCTTGTTGCCCTGGGCTTGTCCGTCAAAGACATGGACAAGCCCTTTAAGTTCCAACGAAAGGCAATAAATTGCCTTTCTCCCCGTTCCCAAAACTTCGTTTTGTGCCCGGGGTGGGACTCGAACCCACACGCCCAAAATAGGGCATAGAGCCTCAGTCTATTGCGTTTACCAATTACGCCACCCGGGCATTATTAGCCTCTTTGAGCTTCCTCTCGACTTTTTAATTTTGCTTTTCTTCCCCTTTTACCTCTCAAATAATAAAGCTTTGCCCTTCTTACCCTCCCTCTTTTTAAAATCTCAACTTTCTCAAGGGAAGGGGAGTGTAAGGGAATAGTTTTTTCTACTCCAATACCCTCAATAATCTTCCTTACTGTAATTGTTGCCGAAATACCCTTGCCATGCTTTCTTGCTATTACAACTCCCTCAAAGGTTTGAATTCTTTCTTTTTCTTCTTGAGGAGTCTTAGAATCTTTGGTCGCTTTTGGGGCCTCTTTGATTTTTTGGTATAGCTTAACCGTATCTCCTGGCCTTATATCAGGGAGATCTTTTTTCAAAAATGACTGCATAAATTGTTCTGTTTTCGTTGGCATAATAGTTCTTTAATATAAACTAACAAAAAATAATAAAAATTGCAATTTTTTAAAAATGACAACCTTAAATGTCTTCTTTGTCGTTTTTAGACTACTAAAAATGTTCAGGGGATTCTGGATTGGTAAAAATTTTGTGGGCGGTAGAGGGCTCGAGCCTCTGAAACCTCCCCTCACTTTCTTCTTTGGGCGATATAGGATTCGAACCTATAACCTTTCGCACGTCAAGCGAACGCTCTAGCCATTGAGCTAATCGCCCATTTGAAAGTGGGGGGCGCTCTAACCAACTGAGCTAACCGCCCCCTCACCCAGATTGCACTGTTTTATAAAGCATTTTGCGCAAAGCGCAGTGCAATCTGGGTGAGGTGTTGACTCCCCTTAGTGCGCGTGGATGGACTCGAACCATCGAACCTTCCGCTTATAAGGCGGATGCTCTAACCAACTGAGCTACACGCGCGTAAAGACAGGGAGAGGTTTTAGCTATAACTCTTATTTTTTACTCTTTTTTTCTGAAGAATTTTCTCTTTTTACTTCCCCTTTCACCAGTTTTTCAAACTCTTCTTTTTCTATGGTTTCTTTTACGATTAAAACCCTGGCTATTTTTTCGAGGGTCTTTCTTTTTTTGTGCAAAATTTCCGTTGCTTTCTTTTCTGCTTCTTTTATAAATTTTTCTGTCTCTTTGTCAATGAGAGAGGCTATTCTTTCTGAGTAATTTCTTTCCGTTTCTTCTTCCCAACCAATGAATGGCAAGGTTTCTCTTTTTCCAAATGAAACAGGTCCAAGCTTTGACATTCCATATTTGGTAACCAAGCTTCGAGCTAATAAACTTGCTTTCTCTAAATCATTAGTTGCTCCAGTGGAAATTTCTTTAAATTTAATTTTCTCCGCGCAAAAACCAGCCAAAAGAACCGCCAGTTCTGCTAAAAATTCTTTTTTTAACTTTATCCTTTTTTCTTCTTTAGGGAGGGCCAACGTGTAACCAGCGGCTAAACCCCTTGAAACAACGGAGATTTTCCGGACCTCTTCAGCCTCTGGAATTGAGGCAGCCACTAAAGCATGACCGGCTTCGTGAAAGGCACAAATTTCTTTCTCCTGTTTTGTCAAAAGATGGCTTTTTCTTTCCGGACCTAACAAAACCTTTTCTATTGATTCTAAAAGATCTTCTTGATAAATTTGCTTTTTGTTTTTTTTGGTTGCCAAGATTGCAGCTTCATTGACTAAGTTTGCCAAGTCTGCTCCAGAAAAACCAGGTGTTCTTTCAGCGATTTCAGTTAGGTTAACATTTAAAGCCAAGGGTTTTTGACGACAGTGAATCTTAAGAATTTCTTCTCTTCCTTTAACATCAGGTAAATCCAAAACAATTCTCCTGTCAAATCTCCCTGGTCTCAACAAAGCTGGATCCAAGTATTCCGGTTTGTTAGTTGCAGCAAGAACAATGACACCGGTTTCTTTTTCAAAACCATCCATTTCTGCCAAAATCTGGTTTAAGGTTTGCTCTCTTTCTTCATGCCCTCCACCAATTCCTACTGTTCTTACTTTACCAATACTGTCTACTTCATCAATGAAGACAATACTGGGTTGATGTTTTTTGGCTGTGTCAAAAAGGCTTCTAACCCGGCTAGCACCAACTCCTACAAATAATTCTATAAACTCCGAACCTGACATTGAAAAGAAAGGAACACCAGCCTCGTTAGCAACAGCACGCGCCAAAAGGGTTTTGCCGCATCCTGGTGGTCCTATCAAAATAACCCCTCTGGGGATTCGAGCACCCATCTTCCAGAATTTTTTGGGATTTTTTAAGAAGTCAACAACTTCTTTTACTTCTTCCTTGGCTTCTTCGATTCCGGCAATATCCTTGAAGGTTACCTTTTCTCCCGGTGTTTTGCCACTGCCAAAGAGTTTAGCTGGCGCTCTCAAAAAACTGAAAGTTTGATTAGCCCCGGTTTTTGCTTGATTGAAAATAGTCCAGAAAAACCAACCAAAGATTAAAAGAGGAAGAAAAAATAAAATTAAAGGGAAAAGCCACCCTGAACTACTACCTTTTTCTTGTTGGAATTCCATTTCAACCGCCTCTAATTTTTCTGGCGTGACCCCATAACCTATCAGGTTTTCTCTTAAAGATACCTCATTTTCTTTTCTTGAAATAGCCTTCTCTTTTGAATCATAAACCAAAGAAATTTCATCGCCAGAAACAACAATCTTTTTAACCTTGCCTTGATTAATGTCTTCAACCACTTGGCTAAAAGGTATTTTTTTTGTTTTCTCAAATGTTTGGGGATTGAACAAGACGAAAAACCCCGAGATTAAAATAAGAATAAAAATAATAGAGATAAAATTTTTTAGAAAATTTTTCATGTTAGAAATTGTTGATGAACGAATACATAACTTGTTATGTATTCGTGAATCTTACAATTTCTTACCCCTCACCTATTTTGCCTCCAATATCTGATTTTAGTATGAAAAATACCCGCTAAAAAGGTTAAGCTTTGCAGCACACTCAATATGAATCATGTTGAGTGTGCTGTCAGGTTATTGGGTGGCAAAATAGGTGAGGGGAAAATTACTGCGGCTTCGCCTCTTGATTTTGAACAAAGCCCTTTAGGGAGAGATAGATTCTGTTATCGGCGATTTCAATAACTTTCGCTTTAACTTTTTCACCAACTTTTAAAAGTTTGGCAGGTGATTCACCCTCTTTATCAGAAATTTCCGTAGCACGGATTAAACCTTCAAGACCCTCATTAAGTTTCAAAAAAGCTCCGAAACTCGTGATGCCGCTGATTTCTCTTTCTATAATATCTCCTACTTTATACTTCATTATCTCTTTGTCTATTCTTTCTCTTTTGATTTCTTTTTCGGATAAAATAAGCTTTCTTTCAGTTCTGTTAACATCAAATACCTTGACCTTAAGTTTTCCGCCCACAAGTTTTTGGAGTTCTCTTACTATCTTTCCGCTTTCCCCGCCCTCAACTTTGGGGTAATGTTGGGGGGCTAATTGAGAGCTTGGTAAAAAAGCAGGAATTCTTTCTACGTCACAAACTAACCCTCCCTTGTTGGCACCTTTGATTTGAACTTCAAAGACGTCTCCTTTCTCTTTTAGCTCTTTTAGTCTTTCCCAAGCTATTTCTTGGTTAGCTTCAGCCAAAGAAAGCTCGCGATAACCATCATCTGTTTCCAGGTCTATAACTTTAGCTGTAACCGTATCGCCAATTTTTAAACTTTTTAATACATCTTTTGCATTGAAGAATTCTCTTCCGTAAATCATGCCAATCCCTCTTGCTCCCAAATCTAAAAACAAAGCACTCCTCCCTTTGCTTAAGATTTTTCCCTCTACGATTTCTCCTACCTTTGGTGGACAGATAATTTCAATTTTAATTTTTCTTAAATTTTTTGTTACCATAATTTAATTTATACCTTTTAGTATATATTAAAATTTTCATTATTGCAAATTTACTCCCACACTAAAAGATTTACCCCCACACTAAATCTTTTAGTGTGGGGGTTTAGTGTGGGGGTAAACTACATTGTCAAGCCCTAAAATTTATGATAAGATTTAAAAATGGATTTGACTCAAAAAATCATTTCTTTATGTAAAAGAAGGGGAATTGTTTTTCCTTCTTCTGAAATTTACGAGGGTTTTGGAGGGGTTTATGACTTTGGGCCCTTGGGTTTTGAATTGAAGAAAAACATTAAAAATGTTTGGTTGGAAGCAATACTAAACCAAGAAAACATCTTTCCTTTAGATTCAGCAATCTTAATGAACCCTTTGGTTTGGAAAGCCTCTGGTCATTTGAGTGCTGGATTCAGCGATACATTGGTAGAATGCAAATCTTGTCATAAAAGATTCAAAGGTGAGGAGATAAAAAATAACGAGTGTCCTGGATGCGGCGGGAAGATTACCCCTCCCCGAAAATTTAATTTAATGATGAAAACCTTTGTGGGCCCGGTTGAGAGTGAAGCCACAACTACTTATTTAAGAGGAGAGACCTGTCAGGGTATTTACATTAATTTTTTGAATATTTTAAATTCGATGAGATTGAAGATTCCCTTTGGCGTTGTCCAGATTGGGAAAGCGTTTCGCAACGAGATTAATCCAAAAAATTTTATTTTTCGAACAAGGGAGTTCGAACAGATGGAGTTAGAATGGTTCTGCCATCCCAAGGAGGCTGATAGGTGGTTTGAGTATTTCAAAAAACAGAGATTAGATTGGTATTTTAACTTAGGGAAAAAAAAAGAAAATTTAAGAAACAAAGAAATACCAGAAGGAAAGATGGCTCACTATGCCAAAAGACAGACAGATATTGAATATCATTTCCCATTTGGCTGGGAAGAGATAGAAGGAATTCACCACAGAGGCGATTGGGATTTGAGCAACCACTCAAAACACTCTGGAGAGGATTTACACTATTTTGATGATGAAACGGGAGAGAGATACTTTCCTTTTATTATTGAGACTTCAGTTGGTGTTGAGAGGGCCCTTTTTGTCCTTTTGTGTGAATCTTTTGAAGAGATAAAAGGAGGAAGGACTAAAACTACAGAATCTAAAAAAGAGGAAGAGGTTTTATTGAAACTTCCTAAAGCTTTAGCTCCAATAAAGGTTGCGGTTTTTCCTTTGGTTCGAAATAAACCAGAACTTGTCAAAAAAGCTAAAGAGGTTTACCAGCTTTTAAAACCCTGTTTCACCTGTCAGTATGACGAATTGGGGTCTATCGGTAGAAGATACAGAAGAGGAGATGAGATAGGTATTCCTTATGCGCTTACCATTGATTTTGAGACTCTCTCAAAAGACGATGTTACTGTTCGGGATAGAGATACTATGTCTCAAGAGAGGGTAAAAACTAATGAAATAGTTAAATACCTTAAAAACCAATTAGGTTCTTAACAACCTTAATTTAAAATAATGTACAAAAAAACTATTTTCAAAAACGGGTTAAGACTTATTACTGTGCCGAACCAACAGACAAAGACAGTAACAATTTTAGTCTTGGTAGGAGCTGGTTCTAAATACGAAAGAAAAGAGCTGAACGGAATCTCTCACTTTTTAGAGCATATGTTCTTTAAAGGGACTAAAAAAAGGCCTAATACTTTGAAAATCGCTGAAACCTTGGATAGAGTAGGAGGAATTTACAATGCCTTTACTGGAAAAGAATTTACTGGCTATTTTGCCAAGGTGAGTTCAGGACATTTAGATTTGGCTTTGGATTGGGTTTCGGATATTTTTTTGAACTCCACATTAAAAGAGAAAGAAGTTGAGAGAGCGAAAGGGGTGATAATTGAAGAATTGAATATGTACTTGGACACACCAACGAGATTTATCGAGGATTGTTTTGAAAGATTGCTTTACGGGGACCAGCCCGCTGGTTGGAATATTCTTGGGGGAAAAGAGAACATCCAAAATTTTCAAAAAAAACACCTTATTAATTACTTGAAAGATCATTATTCTGCCCTGAACACGGTTGTGGCTGTTGCTGGAGATTTTGACCCAAAACTAATAGAAAAAAAAATTAAGAAGCATTTCAAAAGAATAAACAAAAAACCCCCAAAGCAAAAGATAAAAGTATTTGAAAGACAAGATAGGTCTCAAAGTTTACTACATTTCAAAAAAACTGACCAGACTCATCTTTGTTTGGGCGTGAAAGCATGCGATTTGTTTGATAAAGAAAAATATACCCAAGAAATCTTAGCCACCATTTTAGGAGGTAATATGAGTTCAAGATTGTTTATTCTAATAAGAGAGAAAAAAGGTTTGGCTTATTATATTGATACTGACTCCCAGCTTTATACTGATACAGGCTATGTTGTTACCCAAGCAGGAGTGCCGCACAGAAAAGTGGAAGAAGTGATAAGTTTAATCTTAAGAGAGTATAAATGTCTTAAAGAAAGAAAGATTTCTGAAAAAGAGCTCCAAAAAGCAAAAGATTATTTAAAAGGGACATCGATTTTGAGCTTGGAGCCATCCGATGCCCAAGCTTCTTTCTATGCTCTGCAGGAGGTTCTTAGTGGAGAAATTTTGACACCCAAGGAAAAATTTGTCAAAATTGATGAAGTTACGATAAATGATGTTCAAAAATTGGCTCAAAGTATCTTTCGGGAAGATAAATTAAATTTAGCTATTATCGGTCCTCACAAAGATAAAGAGGAATTTCAGAAACTATTAAGTTTTTGAAAATAAGGTTTTGGTTAGTGGTCAGAGCAGCCAGCCAGGAAAAGTTTAAAGGTTATTGGTAACTTAAGCACTCTAAAGACCATAGACCATAGACCCAAAACCAGACTGGTAGCTAAGGCCAGAAACTATGAACGAGAACACTGCGTTAAATATAAGCTGGGGAGCAATCTTCAAAGTTTGCGTTGCTATAATTTTTCTCTACATACTTTTTCTTATTAAAGATATTATTATCTGGTTTATTTTCGCTTTGATTATTGGGATTTTGTTTAACTTTTTGATTGATCTTTTGGAGCAAAAGAGAATTCCTCGGATAATCTCAACTTTTCTTTTATACTTTGGGATAGTTGCTGTTTTTAGTTTCTTTGTTTATAAAACCGCTCCGGTTTTTCTTTTAGAGATCAAAGATTTTTCGAGGAATCTTCCAGAATATCTTCAAAAGATGTCTCCTCTGTTGGGTAAGTTAGGGATAGAAGCTTTTAAAACCAGTGAAAATTTAACCAGCACATTGCAAGATACTTTAGTGAGAGCGAGTCAGAGTATTTTTAGTGCTCTTTTTGCTCTCTTTGGCGGAGCTTTGTCTGCTTCTTTCGTTATTTTTTTAGCTTTCTTTATTTCTTTGGAAAGGAACTTTGGGGAGAAGATTTTAAAAACTATTTCTTCACCCAAAAATAGAGATTATATTCTTGACCTTTGGCAAAGGTCCAAGCAAAAAATAAGTGGTTGGTTTATTTCCAGAGTCACCGGGGCTTTATTCATTTTGGTTACCACTTATCTTATCTTGAGCATTTTAAACATTGAGTATTCATTTGTCTTAAGTTTAATGGCTGGAATTTTAGATTTTGTTCCTATTGTTGGTCCTATGATTGCAGGATTCGCTATAGCGTTAATTGCTGCTTTTAATTCTTTGTTTCAAGCTGGCTTCGTAATTATTGCTTTTTCCATAACCCAGTTTTTAGAGAATAATCTTTTAATTCCTCTTTTGTTTAAAAAACTTTCGGGAGTGCCGCCGGTTTTGGTTTTAATGGCTCTTGCCATTGGTGCACGGCTTTGGGGCTTTTTGGGAGCAATTTTGGCCATTCCCTTAGCAGGGGTTGTCTTTGAGATTTTAAAAGATTACTCTTTGAAAGCAAAAAAAGAAATTTCAGAGATTTTATAGGTTGATATTTGTAAAGAATATAAATGCCAAATAAAAAAGAAAAATTTTTTATTTCTACTGCTCTTCCTTATGTCAACTCTGTTCCTCACCTGGGCTTTGCCTTAGAAATAGTTCAAGCCGATGTTTTAGCTCGCTGGCATCGTCTTCAAGGAGAGGATGTTTTCTTTTTAACCGGCACTGACGAAAATAGTTTGAAGAATGTTTTGGCTGCAAAAAAAGAAAAATTATCTGTTAGAGAATTGGTTGATAGGAATGCCAAAAAGTTTTACGCCTTAAAAGATGCTTTAAATCTATCTTTTGACGATTTTATCCGGACAACCCAAAGAAGACATATCAAAGGAGCTCAAAATCTTTGGATGGCGTGTCAAAAAGATATTTACAAAAAGAATTACAAAGGACTTTATTGTGTTGGTTGTGAAGCATTTTTGAAAGAAGATGAATTGGAAAATGGTTGTTGCCCAGAGCACAGAAAAAAACCAGAGTTAATAGAGGAAGAAAATTATTTTTTTAAACTTTCAAAGTACCAAGAGAAAATAAAAAAACTAATTAAAGATGCTCGGGTAGAAATAATTCCTCAAACTAGGAAGAAAGAAATTTTAAGCTTTATAAATCAAGGCTTAGAAGATATTTGCGTATCCAGAAGCTCAAAGAGAGCTCAAGGATGGGGGATTGATGTGCCTCAAGATTTAAGTCAGAAAATGTGGTGTTGGTTTGAGGCTTTAGGAAATTATATAACTGCTTTAGGTTATGGGAAGGCCAGTGTTACTTTTGAGGAGTTCTGGCAAAGAAATGAAAACAAATTACATGTTATTGGTAAGGGGGTTGTTAGATTTCATGCGGTCTATTGGATAGGTTTTTTACTTTCTGCTGGTTTAAGTTTGCCCAACAAAGTATTTGTTCATGGTTATGTAACATCCTACGGTCAAAAGATGTCAAAGTCTTTGGGCAACGTTGTTGATCCTTTTGAATTGGTAAAAAAATATGGGACTGATGCCGTGCGGTACTTTCTCTTAAGAGAGATTTCTCCCTTTGAGGACGGAGATTTTACTCAAGAGAAATTTGAAACTCGCTATAATAGCGATTTAGCAAAGGGTTTGGGGAATCTGGTGGCAAGAATAATAACGTTAGGTGAAAAATCAAAGATTAATCCCGCCAAAGCGGGACAAAAATCCCGCCTTCGCCAAGGCTTCGGTGGGCAAGCAAAAATTAATGAAAATGGTTTTAAAATAATTGATGAAACTCAAAAAAAATATAAAGTCGCTTTGGAGAATTTTAACTTTAATGAAGCCCTGGGTGCTATTTGGGAGTTGATTGGTTTTTATGACCGCTACATTAATAAAACCCGACCTTGGGAGAAATCTGAAAAACAGTTAGAACTTATTGAAAATCTATTGTCTGCCTTATTTAATATTGCCCAATTTTTGCAGCCATTGTTGCCCCAGACTTCAGAAAAAATTTTTAGTCAGCTTGGCGTAAAGCCAAAAACAATAAAACCCCTAAAATTCAGAGTTAAAAAGAGCGGAGTATTGTTTCCTAAACTCTAAAGACAATAAAAATAGTGGGAAAGGGGCGTTGCTAAGCTAAGCAACGCCCATTTCAATTATTTAATCTTAGGAAAGCGTGGAAAGATTTCAGCTATTGCTAAAAAGCAGTGGTTAGTAGTTTTTTATTGACACAGTTTCTTGAGTTAAGATATAATTATAAAAAGCAGATGTGCGATATCTGATATATTTTATGAATCAGAAATCAAAAGAGGAGAATCCTTGCCAAGTCTATATATCGCTTAAGGAAGCAGGCAAATATTCTGGGTATTCCCAGGGTTATTTGAATTTAAGAATAAGACAAGGGAAGTTGAAAGGGTCAAAGATTGGCAGGAGCTGGATAACAACCAAGGAATGGGTTGATGACTATATAAAAAGAGTAAACGAATACAAAAATCATTTAACCGATACGAGGATAAAGAAAATGGTAGAGGCAGAGATGGCAAAAAAGGAAAGGAAGTCAAGAAAAGAAACAATGGTAGAATTTAAAGCATCAGAGATACTTAGCACATCAGAAATAGAGGAGATAAAAAAAGAATTAAATTTACTCCCACACCTAATCTTTAGGTGTGGGGGTTACATCCCAGGGCGCAGATGGCGTGCCATTGCGGTTGCTTGCGCACTGGCTTTTATTTTATTTTCAGCAGGATTTATTTTTAGTTATCCCTATTTTGAACAGATATTTAATCCAATCAAAAATTTTGTTTCTGATATCCCTTCAGAAATTCCTTTAGTGATTTCCGAATCAATAAATGAGACAACCAACAAAATAAATGGGATAACTTCAAAAGTTTTAAATATTGGAAGGTTTAAAGTCGTCAGGGTTGTTCCCTTTGATCCAAATTTCATCATTGATGTTACTGATGTTAAGAGTTTAAGCGGATATATCACTGAAAAAATAGACGGTACTACCCCTGTGGCTATTTATCTGACTCACTATGTAAAAAACATTTTTGACAACCTTGGTTACAATCTCGCTTTCTATATTAGTTATGATATGCAAGGCATAGAAAAGATTGAAAGTATGAAAAAGATGGGAGATATGGAAAAGATTGTTAGGGAAACTTTTTGTGACAATTTGGCGCGATCGCGCCAAATTGTCACAAATTTTTGGAGAGATGCCAAAGGCATTGTTGGAAATATCAAAGGAGATATCATTGGAAATATCAAAGGGAATATCAAAGGAATTGGAAATATCAAAGGAAATGTTAAAGAAAGAATACTCATATCAATAGAAAGGACATCCGAATCAATAATTGAAAACTCACAAAGGTTTATCGCTGACATTGGAGAAAACTTAACTTTAACTTATCAAGGACTCTCCAAAACCATCAAAAAGATTCCTCAAAAGATTATCTTCCTTTTTAAAAAAGAAGAAAAAACTTTTACCAAAGAAGAATTAGAAAAACTAACAACAGAAAACTTGTTGACAAAACAAGAGCTACAGGAACTAAAGGATGAATTAGAAAGATTAAAAGAGAGAGAAGCAGAGACTCAAAAGTTGATTCAAAGTTTTGTTGATAAATTAGAAGGGTGGTAGTAACAATAGATACGTCGAAACCTGTTGAAAATTATTTTGTTTTGGTTAAAATAAATAAAAATCGCTTTTTTAATTAATCGTACTTTCTTTTTATGTGGCAAAAAATTATAAAGTTTAGTATTTTAGCTTTAGTATTTTTAATGCCGATTTTTTGGCTGCCTTTTACTTTTGAGGCATTAGAGTTTAACAAGGTCTATCTTTTGTTCTTTTTTGTGTCCTTGGGTACTCTTTCGTGGTTTGGCAAAATGATTTTTCAAGATAAAGAAATTAGATTTAGAACCGGGTCACTCAATTTAGCAGTTTTGGTTTTTTTAATTGTGGCGATTTTAAACATCTATCTTTCAATTGATAAAAACGCGAGTATCTTTGGGTTTTATGGAAGATTTTGGCCGAGTCTCATTGGACTTTTATCTTTAGGTGGGTTTTATTTTCTTGTCACAAATAATGTAGATGGTCAGGAGTTGAAGGTCAGGGCAGCCGGTCAGGAAAATAGTAAAAAGTCAGTGGAAAGACCAAAGACCAAGCCCTCAAACCAAACTGGCAGCCAAGACGAAAAACCATTAACTATAAACGGAATACTAAAAGTGTTTTTGGCTTCCTCCTTTTTTGTGGTTTTAATGAGTTATCTTTCTATTTTTGGGGTTTGGCAGATTCTAAATGACAATTTGGTTTCAATAAATCCTAAATTAGTTCTGCCTCAGATAATGTTATCAAGGGTTTTTAATACCGTGAGTGGTTCTTTAGAAGGTTTGAGTATGTTTTTGGCTTTTTTAATAGTTTTCTTGGTAGGGAAGTTTGCTTTTTTGAAGAAAGAAAAAACAAGTTTATTAAATAAGATACTGTTTGTTTTTGGATACATTTTACTTTTAGCGAGTTTTTTGCTGCTGACGATTATTAATTTTCCGCCGAGCTGGCTTGTTATTTTCTTTTCTCTCTTCTTCTTTTTGGTTTTTAGTTTTGCCAAGAGAATTTTCAGAGAAGATGTTAATCGTCTTACCCTTTCGATTTTATTCCTTTTGATTTCTTTGTTTTTTGTATTCTTTAATCCTTTAAAAAATACCTTACAGAATAACGCTTTATTAAGCGGCCTACCCAAAGAAATTCTCCTTTCTCAAAAATTGAGCTGGAGAGTGGCTTTTGAAGCGTTAAAAGAAAAGCCGATTTTGGGTTCAGGAATTAGTACTTTTAGTTTTATCTTTTCTAAATTTAAACCGGAAAGCTTTTTGAAAACCCAATTTTGGAATTTAAGATTTGACAGGGGTACAAGTTATATTGCCGAACTTCTTGGCACAATGGGAATATTAGGAATTTTGACCTATTTTTTGGTGATTGGAATGTTTTTTGCCAAGATACTGTGTAGCAAAAACTGTCAAAATTGGAAAGTTAAAATAGCTAATTTGTTCGGCAGGAAGTGGTTTACGAAAAAAGGCAGGGTTTCTGGAGTTCAGGTATTGACAAAAAACCAAAAAATAGAACCTAAAGACCAAACCGAAATAAATAGCGATGTAAAAATTCCCTTAGTACTTGGTTTTTTAGCTTTGTTTATTGCTCAATTTTTCTATTATCAAAATATAACTTTAGCTTTTTGCTTTTGGTTTTTCCTCTCGCTGGCCGTTGCTCGAAATATCGAAATATCGGAATATCGAAAATTCTCTTTCAAGGATTTTCCGGAACTCGGCTTGGTTTTAAATGCCGTGTTTTGGATTTTGATTTTTGGCATTGCATTTTGCTATTTTACAATGGGAAAGTTTTATTTAGCAGATTACTATTATAGAAATTACCTGTTGCAGACGGATGGAGATATAGAATTTCTTGAGAAAGCCACAAAGCTCTGGGAATCAAATGCTTTTTATCACAATATTTTAGCCAGGGCTTATCTTGAGAAAATTTCCCAAGAGTTTACTAAGACTCAACCCGATATTCAGGTTATAAGTAACACAGCGAGTTTAGCAGTTGAAGAAGCAAAAAAGAGTGAAAGAATTAATGAAAGAAGCATTGCCACCCAAGAAACTTTAGGGGTTGTTTATAGGGACATTCAAGGTCTTGCTCAAGGAGCTTTGGAATGGGGGATTAAGTATTTTGAAAAAGCCCTCACTTTAGAGCCAAAAAATCCGGTTTTATTAACAGAGTTAGGCAAGCTTTATCTACTTACTCAAGAGAGTAACCGAGTCCAAAAAGCTAAAGATTCATTGAATAAAGCTTTGACTTTGAGGCCAAATTTTATTGATGCCACTTTACAACTTGCTCTTTTGGAAGAAAGCGAAGGAAAGACAGGAGAAGCGAAAGCAAGATTAGAAAATTTAGTTCAACAAAATCCTTTATCAGTTGAGACGCATTTTCAATTAGGGAGATTGTATTACAATGAAAAAGAGTACGAAAAAGCAATTGGAGAGTTTAGTACCGCTTTACAAATTTTCCCCAATCATTCGAATTCCCTGTTTTCTTTAGGCATGGTTTACCAACAACAAGGCAAAAAAGATTTAGCTTTACAATACTTTGAAAAAGTTTTAGAGTTAAATCTAGGCAATCAAGATGTGATGCAAAGGATTGAGGAACTTAGGGAGTAATTTTCAATTTTCAAACTCCAATTTTCAATGAATTTTCAATTAACCAATTTTCAAAATAGTGCTTTAATTGATAATTTAAAAATTGAGAATTGATTGATAATTGAAAATTGATAATTAGAAAATCGAAGAGATGTCCAAAGAAACCAAAAAAAAGTCTAAAACAAAAGAACCTCTATTAAAACCACGCAAGATTAGGATTAGGGTGGTAGGAATTGGTGGCGGGGGGAGTTCAATTGTTTCTGATATAGCCCGCGGTTTAAAAAATGTAAGTTTTTTATTGGCAGATACGGATTCAAGAGTTTTTAAAAAGGCCAAAAGAGGAGTAAAAGTTTTTCAATTTGGAGAGAAATTACTGGGAGGAATGGGTACAGGAATGAATTCTGAAATTGCTTTCAAAGCGGCTAATGGAGAGATTGAAAAGATTGAAAAGATTTTTAAAGGGCAGGACCTTTCAATTTTGGTAGGATCGTTGGGTGGGGGGGTTTGTTCGGGAGCTGGTCCAATTTTTGCCCAGGGTGCTCGAAATCAAAGAAACATAACTTTAGGGATTTTCACCCTGCCTTTTTCCTTTGAAGGTGAAAAGAAAATGAGGATTGCTTATCAGGCTTTGCAAAAGATTAAGGAAAGCTTGTCAGGGACAATTGTTGTGCCTAATGAGAAGATTTTTCAGATAATTGACAGAAAGACACCTTTAAAAAAAGCCCTGTCTTTATTGAATCAGATTTTTGCAAACTGGTTGGGGGATTTAATCGAGATCATTTCCAAACCCAATTTAATTAACATTGACTTTGCCGATTTAAGGACGATTTTAAAAGAGCAAGGAGAAATGTTGTTTTTGGGCCAAGGGATAGGTCAAGGACAAAATAGAGTAGAAGAAGTGATAAAAAGCATTTCTCAAGGTCCTATTTTTGGTGAAATCCCCAAAAATGCTAAAAGAATTCTTTTTAACATTACAGGCGGGAAGGATTTAAAATTGAAAGAGGTCGAAAGTGTAAGCGAAAGCATTTCAAGATTTAACAGCAAAGCCAAGATAATCTTTGGGATCTCCGAGAATTCTAATTGTAAGGGAAAAATTAAAGTTACTTTATTGGCAGTGAGTGACGAAGAAAAAGGAAAAAACTACAAAAGAAAGAAGGTTTCTCTGAAAAAAAATACAAAAAGTTCTTTAGAACTAAAAAAGTCAAAAATTAAGAAAGTTATATCAGGCAAGAAAGAAAAAACTGGTGGAAGAAAGAAAGGGATTCGACGGAGCGCCTTGGAGGTTAAGAGAGCCGAAGAAGAAGAAGAAAAGAAAGAGATGACCCCAGAGACAGATTGGGCAATTCCTTCATTTTTGAGAAACAAGTTAAAATAAATTGTAAATTCAATTTAGAAGTGCAACTTTGAGTGCTAAGCTCAAGGTTGTATGTCTAAACAATACCAACAATTAAATCAGGAGGAAAGAGACCAAATTTACCTCCTTTTAAGGCAGGGCAA
>Ga0066637_10001002_pt1 | contig 17802 bp, 15 predicted proteins | sample CryGeyCG2014_020_FD_62737 | JGI IMG/M metagenome (GOLD analysis project Ga0066637, IMG submission 62737) | Groundwater microbial communities from aquifer - Crystal Geyser CG08_land_8/20/14_0.20 | ecosystem: Environmental > Aquatic > Deep subsurface > Groundwater | place: USA: Utah: Grand County...
CTGGGAGTGACCGTAAAATCCATGTCGGAAGAGCTGGACGAGATGAGTTCGAAGACCAATATGCTGGATGCCGGGGCTATGCTGGTTCTACCCAATCACTGGCATTTGGGCGCCTCGGCCATGAATTTGGGCGGAACCCAGAAATTTTACACCCAGAGCGACGCGGTCCCCAGCGCTTACAGGTTCGGTATCGCCAAGGATTTTCATACGGTAAAGGACCTGATGGTCTTCACTTTTTCCACGGACCTGGCGCGATACGAGGATACCGGCACGGCCTTTAATTTCGGCATGGAAACGGATATAATAAGGGTTTTTCAGCTCAGGTTCGGTTTCAAAAACCACAAAGACGAGGGCTCCAAGCTTTCCGGCGGTTTCGGAATGAATTTCGACAGGTTCACTTCCCAGGAAAGTTTTTTCAAGGGGATGCGCCTGGATTACGCGATGGTCGATTACGGCGACCTGGGCCTCACGCACAGGTTCGGCATGCAGCTCATCTGGTAAAAAAGCGGGAAAGCGTGAAAAACCGTAACTCGTAATTCGTGAATCGTGAAAAGAAAGATAAAAACCGAGTACCGAAACCGGAAAAATCCTCCGATTCATATGCTTTCGAATAATTTGTATAATCTTAGTAATGAATGCGATAAAATATCTCGAATTTTCCGCCGACAGGGTCAATAAAAGGCTCGCCTCCTGGCTGGCCTCTAAGCCTTTCGTTCATCCGGAACTCAGGAAGGCCATGCTTTATTCCGTCGGCGCGGGAGGGAAAAGGCTCAGGCCGGCGCTTATGTTCGCCTCCTATGAGATGTTCGGCGGCCGCGCCGCGGACATCCTCGACGCGGCCTGCGCCGTGGAAATGATACACACTTATTCGCTTGTTCACGACGACCTGCCGGCTATGGACGACGACGACCTGCGCCGGGGCAAGCCGACCAATCACAAGGTTTTCGGCGAGGCGCTGGCCATCCTCGCGGGTGACGGGCTTTTAACCGACGCTTTTTCCCTGCTGCTTTCCGGGAATAAAAAAATAAGGCCCGAAAACAGGCTTAAAGCGGCCGAAATACTGTCCTTCAGGGCTGGCGCCGCCGGCATGGTTTCCGGCCAGGCGGCCGACCTGGAAGCCGAAAATTTCCAGGCCATGAAAATCTCCCGAAAAAAACTGCCCGGCCTCCTGAATTATATACATCGCCATAAAACCGCCGATATGATAATGGCCTCCATGGAAATGGGCTGCGCGCTTTCCGGCAGGTTTAAATGCCTCCCGAAGATCTCCTCTTTCGCCGAAAAAGTAGGGCTTTGTTTTCAGGCGGTGGACGATATCCTCGACGTGACCGCGGACAAAAAAAAGCTTGGAAAATCCGGCAGCGACTCGAAGAATAAAAAGCTGACTTTCGTCTCGCTTTACGGCCTTGAAAAAGCGAAGAAGATGGCCGATAAATACGCGGCGGAAGCGCTGGAAATACTGGATTCAGTGAAATGCGGGGACCCCGTAAAAAAACGCGCGCTGAGGGAACTGGCCGTTTTTTCGCTCAGGAGAGACAGGTGAAATATCTAAGCAGGATAAACGGTTCCAAGGACCTTAAGAAACTTGCGGTAAGCGAATTGCCTGAGGCCGCCAAAGAGATAAGAAGGCTTATAGTGAATTCCATAAGCAAAACCGGCGGACACCTGGCTTCCAGTCTCGGCGCCACCGACCTCATAGTAGCCCTGCACTACGTTTATAACACTCCCCAGGATAAGATAGTTTTCGATACGGGGCATCAGGCTTACGCCCATAAAATAATAACCGGCAGGGCCGATAAATTCCACACCATAAGGCAGAAAGGCGGTATTTCCGGTTTCCTGAAAAGACATGAAAGCGAATACGACGCCTTTGGCGCCGGACACGCCTCCACGGCCCTTTCCGCGGCCTGCGGGATAGCGGCGGCGCGGGACATGATGAAAGACGATTTTAAAGTGGTCGGCTTCGTGGCCGACGGGGCTATGACCGGCGGGATGAGCTGGGAGGCGATGCAGAATATCGGCCATCTCGGCACCGACATTCTGGTGGTCCTTAACGACAATCAGATGTTCATTTCCCACAGGGTCGGCCAGCTCGGCAAGATACTCACCAAGATGCTGACGCTCGGCATGGTGAGGGATGCGGGCAGGAAAGTCGAAATGTTCCTCAACAGGTTCCAGTTCTGGGGGAAGAATGTCCTGAAACTCGCCAAAAGGGCCAAGGTGCTTTTCTTTCCCGGCATGATCTTCGAAGAGATGGGGTTCACCTATTTCGGTCCAATAGACGGGCACAATATAGCCGAACTGGTCGAAGTGCTGGGCTATATAAAAGATCTCAAAGGCCCGGTTCTCCTGCATGTGGTCACCAAAAAAGGCAAGGGCTACGAGCCTGCCGAGACGAAGCCCATCGGCTTTCACGGCACGGGAATGTTCGATATGGAAACCGGCGAAGCCTCGAAATTTTCAGGGCCCGGCCAGCCGCCGACCTTTACGGGCGTTTTTTCCGAAGCGCTGGTCAAAATGGCTTCCTCGGATAAAAAGATAGTCGCGATTACAGCGGCCATGCCCGAAGGCACTGGGCTGGATGCTTTCCGGGACAAATTTCCGCAGAGATATTTCGACGTCGGAATAGCGGAGGAGCATGCCGTTACCTTCGCCGCCGGCCTGGCTTCCGAGGGGCTCAAGCCGGTGGTAGCGATTTATTCCTCCTTCATGCAGCGTTCTTTCGACCAGGTAATGCACGATATCTGCCTTCAGAAACTGCCGGTGGTGATATGCATGGACAGGGCCGGGATAGTGGGGGAAGACGGCCCCACCCATCACGGGGTTTTCGACCTGGGGCTTTTCAGAATGCTGCCGGAACTGGTCGTCATGGCTCCCTCGGACGAGAACGAACTGAGGAACTGTCTCTATACGGCGCTGAATATGAACAGGCCCGTGGTGCTCCGTTATCCGCGCGGCAAGGGTTTTGGCGTAAAAATGGACTCCGAATTCAAAAAATACGAGCTCGGCAGGGGCCTGCGCCTGAAGGAAGGCTCGGACCTGAGCATCATAGCCGCGGGCAACAGGCTGCACCCGGCCCTTAAAGCCGCGGAAAGACTGTCCCGGGACGGCGTTTCGGCCGGCGTTTATTACGCCCGTTTTATAAAACCCGCCGACACCGAACTCATAAAACAGGCGGCCCTGACGGGTAAAATAGTTACCGTGGAAGACAACGCCCTTATTTCGGGTTTCGGAAGCTCCGTGCTGGAAGTCCTTAACGAACTTCAACTGAAGCCGGGAGTTTTGCGCCTGGGCATAGGCGATAAATTCGTGGAACAGGGTAAGCCAGACGAGCTTTACGCGGACCTCGGCCTGGATGAAAAGGGTATTTATGACAGCGTTTCCGCCTGGATAAAAAAGCGGGAAACGGCGGACAGTAAGTAGTAGACGCTACGGAGGATAAATGGAAAAGAAACTTCTCGACAGGGCGAAAATGATAAAAAGGTCCAGGGCTTATATAAAGGCCTACGAAGATCTCGATTTTTTAAGGAGCGACGAGCTCAGGCATATAAGAGTAGAACTGGAACTGCTGAAGCCGGAGATACTTCTGAGAAAACACAATGTAAACGGCACGGTCGTGGTTTTCGGCAGCGCCAGGATCTTCAGCCCCGAAGGGGCGCAGAAAAGGGTCAGGGAGATAGAGTTGATAATAAGAAAAAATCCCAAAGACGCCTCTCTTAAGGAAAAACTGGAAAGCGCCAAAGATTTGCTTAAATCCTCGAAGTTTTACGAAGAAGCGAGAAAATTCGGAAGGATAATCTCCAGGGAAAAGATAAACGGCCATAAGCTGATAGTCGTGACCGGCGGCGGCCCCGGAATAATGGAAGCCGCCAACAGGGGGGCTTACGAGGCGGGGGAAAAGACTATAGGCCTTAACATAACCCTGCCCATGGAGCAATATCCCAATCCGTACATCTCGCCGGAATTCGCCTTCAGGTTCCATTATTTCGCCATAAGGAAAATGCATTTCGTAATGCGCGCGAGAGCGCTGGTCGTTTTCCCGGGCGGCTTCGGGACTTATGACGAACTGTTCGAAGTGCTGACGCTGGTACAGACTTCCAAAAAGAGACATCTGCCCATCATTCTCTTCGGCAGCGACTACTGGAAAGACGTAATAAATTTCGAAAATATAGCCAAATGGGGATATATCTCATACGAGGACCTGGATCTTTTCAAGTTCGCGGACAAAGCCGAGGACGCGGTAAAGATAATAAAGGATTTTTACAAAAACCCCGCGATATGGAAAAAGCAAAAGGAAAAAGCGTAAGCGCGGCGTAAAGCGGGGGATAGTGTAGAGGGTAGAGGAAAGGAGTGCAAGCAAGACAGCAAGGCGAGCAGGAAAGTTAAAAGAAAGGCACAAGTTATGAAGGTAACTCTTTATTTAAACTTGTGACCTGCAACCTGAAACCTGAAACCTGTAACCTGTAACCTGTAACCTGTGACTTGTAACCTGCGACTTGAGACTTGCATCTTCCATTCTTCCAGAAGGAGGGGAAATGAAAGACGGAAAATGGCTGGAACCGAGATACGGCTCCAAGGATATTTTCGATAAGGATTATTCCAAAATAGACCTTTCCGGGCTGACCGTTCGCTGCCCCGGCTGTAAGGAGCAGGTGCAGCTTAACAGGAGATCGACCAACAATAAATCCGCCGGCTGGTGTAAAAAGTGCAACAGGGCGGTTACGGTATAGGCCTTTAGTCCTATGCGTTCATGGGCCCAAAGTACTTGAGCGGGGTCAAATTTTCTAATTATAATTTATCGGTAGCTCTTTATCCGGAGGGATTTGATGAAAAAAGCCGCATCTTTGTTCTTAGCACTCTCGTTTCTCGCCTTAAATCTTACCGCCCTGGACCTTAAAGAAGCTGAAAAATACAAAAATTCCACTTTCGAAAAGCTCATACAGGACATACAGTCAAGGCTGGATAACCCCTCTCTGCCCGAACCGGAGCTCTCCAAGGAGGCCCAGGACGACCTGAAGAGCGATCCGAGGAATTATCTCCGGGTTTCGGCCAGGGATAAGAAGGAGAGGACAAAGCTTTTAGAACTGGGAATGGACATAGTCGAGGTCAGAAAGGACGCTGTGCTCGGTTTCGCGCATTACAAGGACGTTCAGAAGATTTCGGAAAAGGATTTCCTCATACTCGAGAAAAAGACCTTCTACGACTGGGTCATGAGCGCTCTTAAGGATTTCCCCGCCGCGGACGCGGCTTATCACAATTACGCCGAGACCCAGGAAACCCTTAAAGCCCTGGCCGCGGCTAATTCCGACATAGCTTCTTTCTTTTCCATCGGCAAGACCATTGAGGGGCGGGATATATGGTGTTTGAGGATAAACAGCAGTTCCAAGGTCGCCCGGAAGAGCTCCAAGCCGGGCGCCGTTTTCGTGGGGACCCATCATGCCAGGGAGCATCTCTCTAACGAGGTTCCGCTTCTTTTCGCCGCTTACCTCATGGACCACCGGAAGGACGCCGAGATAAAAAAGTACATAGAAACCCTGGACATATATATAATCCCGCTTTTCAACCCTGACGGCGCCGAGTACGACGTCGCTACCGGGAAATACCGCTGGCAGAGGAAAAATATGCGGGTCAACGCGGACAAGTCCATAGGAGTGGACCTGAACAGGAATTATGACGCGACCTGGTGCGAGTCCGGTTCTTCGCACAGCTCCTATTCCGACACCTATTGCGGCACCGGCCCTTTTTCGGAACCTGAAAGCCAGGCCATGAAGAAATTCGTGGAAGCCAGGAAAAATCTCAAGACACTGCAGAGCTACCATTCCTACGCTTCGCTTATAATGTACCCTTGGGGAGGTCTTTATGACCCTGTCCCCGATGAAAAGGACAGGGCGGCCTTCATAAAAATGGCCGGGAAGATGGGCGAGCTCACCGGCTATGAAGCCATACAATCCAGCGACCTTTATGCCGCCTCCGGCGACACCTGCGACTGGGCTTATGCCCAGGCGAAAATCTTCGCCTTTACCACGGAACTCGAAGGGTCCAGCTTCTACCCCGGGGCCGGCATAATCAAAAACACCGTTGAAAAGAACATAAAAGCCGCCGTTTACCTGCTTTCCATGACGGCAGATCCGTATAAGCAATAGGCAGAAGGCGATAGGCGGAAGGCTAAAGGCATAACATGAAATCGAAACTGCCGCGCGTTCTGTTCGTAGTTTATCTGGTTTATTTTTCCGTCATGGCGGTGAATCCCTACAGCAGAAGCGTCTGGATAGCCGAAAACATCCCTGTAGTCCTTCTGGTCGCCTTTCTCGCCTTCACTTACAGGCGTTTCCCTTTTTCCCCGGCCGCCTATGTCCTTATGAGCGTCTTTATTTTCCTGCATACTACCGGCGGGCATTACACTTTCGAAAGGGTGCCTTTCGGCTTCGTGACCGAGCTTTTCGGTTTTTCCAGGAACCATTTCGACAGGATAGCCCATTTCTCCGTGGGTTTTTACGCCTACCCGATAGCGGAATTCATCTACAGGAAGAAATATTCCGAATCCAGGGGTCTGCTCGCCTTTACCGGGATAACCGCGATCTTTACCGTCGCGGCGGTTTATGAAATAATAGAATGGATCTACGCCGTTATGGCCGACCCGGCCTCGGGTATAGCCTTCCTGGGCAGCCAGGGAGATATCTGGGACGCCCAGAAAGATATGCTGGCCGACGGCCTGGGCGCCGTCTGCGCCTCTTTTTATTTTCTTTTTTCCTACAAGCGGACGAAAAAGTCCGAAATCCCTTCCTGAAAATCCCGTTATTAAATTTCTTTAAACTAAGTTCTCTAAACTAAATTACTCTAAACTGAATTGCTCTCTTGCTTGTATCGCTTTCACGCTGATTTAAGTTCCAGGGCGTAGGATTTTATTTTTTTGACCGGATAATAGGATTCTTTAGCCTTTACCAGGCCCGGCTTGCCCATGTCGGCTTCCTTGTTAACGAATTTGCAGGTTGAGGGCAGTGTTTTGGCGAATTCCCTGTCCAGGAACTGGTAGAGGCCTTTTATCTTCTTGTTGCCTTTCTCGAAATTGAGAGTTACGGTGTCCGCGGTCAGGCGGGAGGCTATGGCGAACCCCGCCATTTTTCCCTCGAGGTAAACGGAAAGGCCGAAAAGTTCATATTCTTCCCAGTACATGAGGGCGTTCTTAATGGCTTTTTTTTCGCAGTCTTTCATGTCCAGGCGGAGGTCCTCGGGATTTTCCTTTTCCCAGTAGGCGAGGAAATCGGTTATGTCGCCGGTATTGCTTTTATTCAGGACCAGCGTTTCGACCAGATTGTTGTCGACGTAGTTCTTTTCGAACTGGGAAATGAGATTCCTTTTTTTGGAATATTTGCCGCCTTTCAGCAAAGCCAGGTCTTCCGTGTTATAGACATAATCCATGCAGCCGGCCTGTTCGTAGACGTTAAAAAGGGTTTCGAGTTCTTTCCGGTGTTTTTCCACGTAATCTTCCGGCGCGTAATAGTAATATCTGTAACCGCAGGCGGAGAGAAATTCTTGTAGGCGGGAAGGGGGAAACTCTTTTTCCGAAACCGGCATAAGCAGCCTTTTTTTCTCCGGGTTTTCCAGGTCTATTTCCGCCAAAAGCAGGGTTCCGTCCCTGAAGGCGTAGCTGACTTTTTGGAGGCAGCCGTCCCACATGAAGACCGAAGAAAGCGAATAATAGGACAGTTCGTATTTCAGGTTTTCGAAGATTTTTTTGAATTCGGAATAGTTTTCCGGCTTAATTTCCTTAAAGTTTTCCATATACCATAGGGTGAGAATTTTTCATTACCTTAAAACCGCGCTTTTCATAGAAGGGGTAAGTGCCGTCCTGCGCTATAAGCCCTATCCAGCGGAACCCTTCTTTTTTGAGTTTTTTGACCAGAAAGTCCACCATCTTCCCGCCGATTTTTTTCTTCCTGAAGGCTTTGAGCACGGCGAGGTCCTGAATGTAGGCGTCGTTCGCCGAATCCGAGATGGCCCGGCCCATGCCTATCACTTTACCGCCGTCCAAAGCGGTCAGAAAAAAACGGCTGCCGGAGATAAATTTCCCGAGCCTTTTTTTATTGTCGGAGGCGGTCCACCAGCCCTGTTCCTTATAAATTGATATAATCTGGCTTAGAGTCCGGTCATCGGCTCTCTTGATGAGTTTCAGGCGCAACATACTATCTCTATGATAGCAAATTTGGAAAAGCGGACACGGAAAGGCTTAAGACTGAAGGCTTAAGGCGGAAGGGTAAAGAATAAAGACGAAGGATAAATATGATTGAAAAGGAACTGGGCGGATTTAAGGTTCTGCTCTTCGAGAAACTCAGGGACGAAAACGTTTTCTGCTGCCTGACCACCAAAGTTTACCGTGATAAGCCGGTTTTCGATATGAGAAGGGAAAATATTTCCAAAAAAACGCCTCTTTTCCGGAAATTTCTCGAAGCGGCCGGCGCGGAAAGATATTTCTACATGAGGCAGGCGCATACGTCCAATATAAACGTTTTTGAAGCCGGCTCCGCCGTCTGCGCGGAGGGGGATGCCGCTGCCACCTCCCTGAAAAAATCGGCTCTTCTCGGCTTTTCGGCCGATTGCTCTCTTTCCCTGTTTTACGACCGCAGGAACCGGGCCCTGGCCGTCTGCCACGCGGGGTGGAAAGGCGCCCTGCTGAATATTTACGAAAATCTTTTCCGCAGGATGCATCTGTCTTTCGGAACGCGCAAAGAAGATCTTTTTGTGGGAGCGGGGCCCTGCATTTCCGCCGAGAATTATCCGGTGAAAAAAGACCTTGCGGACAAGTTTTTCTGTCTTTACGGAAAGACCGCCGGCCGTTTCTTTCGCCGCCGGGGAGGGGAATGCCTTTTCAGCCTGGAAGCGGTCCTGAAATACCAGCTTAAAAATCTCGGGATAAAAGAATATGAATTTTCAAACCTTTGCACCTACGAAGAGCGGGAATTGCTTTATTCCCACAGAAGAGGCGACGAGGGCCGCTTCGCCATGTGCGCGATGTTGAATAAGTGAAAGAGGACTGGAGGTATAGAAGATTGATTTATTTGTAAAAAGTCATTTTGCCGTTTTGTAGCGGGCGAATCGCTATTCGCCTTTATTTGGCGGGATAGCAATCCCGGTTAGTTATTCCTTAACGAGCCTAAGAATCACCCTAAAACGGTTTTTTCTTCGCGACATACTGTTGTCGGGGTACTCTGCTATACTATATTAAGGAAGAAGCCGGTTAAGAGCCATAAAATCGTATTTTCGTATTGATAGTACCTTAGTTGAGATTTCAGGTTTTACAACACGGAGCGGCGGCCCCAGTCTTTGGGCGATAAGACTCCGTGGGAGACGTATAAGACAGGGATGTTTTGGAATGGCGACGACGGAAGGGAGAGATTGATGCAGTACACCTTAGGGAGGGCTTAAGACTGGTCTAGACTCTCCCGACTACCGCAGGCATTACGCGCCGTGGATGTTGTGCAGGTGCGTGCCTGCTGGGAAATGGAACGGCATATTGTTGAATTTCAGCAGGGCGGCACGGCCACTTGACGAATATGGAAAAATCTGCGATAATATCAATACATAGAGATGGTGCATGGACTACCCGGGTATCCAGCCGGCGGGGTCAGCCCGGTAAACTTTCGTGCGCTAGAATTTGCGCCGGCAAAATTTAACCCACTATTCGGTGGGTTTTTTTATTTATGGAAAATGATGTCTGCAAAACTATAATTTTTCTGACCAATAAACTCAGGAAAGAGGGGCGGGCCAGTTCTTTGGAGCGCATAGCCGTCCTTTTACAGGTTATTGATAATTTCAGCGAACCGGACAGGATTATGGTGCTACGGTGTTTTGTGGAGGCCGCCAAGGTAATATGTTCAAGACAGAACACTTTACGCAAGCAGCAATTAAAAATGAGGGAGATCCGTTCTGCTCTGGAACTTATTGTTTTCCACTACGACCAAACTTCCATTATAAACGCCGCTGACGCTCCATTAAGCGACCTGTTGGGCGTGGATTTAACAGAAGATATGGCCATTGAGTATTTTGAAAAACAGGTGGAAGGGGCAGTCTGCGACATTTACGGTAGAAAAATATTGATAACTGAAGATGCCTTGCGGCATTTATACAAGGATCCTGCCGGCAATCACACAAGGGAAACCGGGTATTTTCAGGCCAACCGGGGAAAACGTCTGCCATGGATTCGGAACACTCTTTCTGCTACCAAAGAAATATACAAAAAAAGGGATAGGGACTGGATAATTTACGCCTATGTTAAAGGATTTGCAGTTCCAACACACTCCGGCAGTGTGAATAACTATCTCTTTGCAGTGGCAAGAAGTGAAAATCCGCAGATGCCTATCAAATTTGTAACGGCGTATTATCTCAATAACCATGAGGACTTGCTCAAAAAATAGAGGAATTTGAGCCATATCACGGTCCCTTGAAGAGAGATTAACGGAGCGGGCATAAGTAATAATGAAAAATGAATCAACTATCTTTTGATTAGGTGTTAATGACGGTTGGACCTGGAAGAAAAAACGGGACAGAAGGCGGCGAATGGGAATAATTATTTGCCGCCAAAGAAGAATAAACGGATAGGGAAGGAATAAAATGCCGCTGTAGCGGTTCCCGGTAGAAGAAACGCTAAGCGAAAACAGGAGATACCACATGGCAAACTTAAACAAGGTCATGCTGATCGGTCGTCTGACCCGCGACCCGGAGATTAAGGAATTCAGCAACGGCGGGAAGGTGGCCAACATCGGCTTCGTCGTAAATAATCGTCGCAAAAACCAGCAAAGCGGGCAGTGGGAAGAAGTCCCTGTGTGGGTGGATTTAAAAGCGTTCAATCGCGAGTCCGGCCGAAAGTTGGCCGACTTGGTTGAAAAATACCTGCACAAGGGCCATCAGGTATATATTGAAGGCCACCTCGTCCTTGAAGAGTGGACCGGGAAGGAAGACGGCAAGAAACAATCCAAGATGGTGGTCTATGCCGACGAAATTGAATTCCTGGGAAAGCGCGAGGATGGGACTGCGGGCAATCGGGAGTCAAAAGAGCCCGCGACCGCCGAAGCGGCCGGAGCCGGCGGGGAAGGGGTTGACGAAGTTCCATTCTAACCTGAATCCTTCGGTTGCCGAAGGATTCATCGTTTACCCCGTTAGAGAAAGCCCCCGGCTTCCGCCGGGGGTAAAGTCCGGGTTTCAGCCGGTGGTTTAAAGCCGCCGGCTATTTCCGCGAAGCGCCCGTTGTCTCTAACGGGGTTTGCGTCTGCCACCTATTCATGCTGAAAGGGTGAAAAATCAGGAACAAAAATATTCCCGGCTTTCACGCTTTCCGGCTGATCCGCTTATCGGAGCATATCCCAGATTATTTTCGCCAACAGGATGTTGGAGACCAAAAAGATAAGCGGTCTGATGACCCAGACGCCTCTTTTAAGGGCGAAGTGGGAGCCCGCGTAATTCCCGGCCATGGAAAGCATGCCCATCATAAGGCCAAGTTTTATGTCCACTTTTCCCAGAAGAAGGAAGGTCGCCAGGGCCGAAACGTTGGAGACCAGATTCGTGAATTTGCTCAGCGCCGTGGCCCTCAACAGGTCGTAACCGCAGAACCTGGTGTAGGAAAGCGCCAGGAAGGTTCCCGTGCCCGGCCCCAGTATCCCGTCATAAAAACTGATAAAAAAAGAGATGAGGAAGGTCCTTTTCCGTATCTCATTTCCTCCCAGCGAGGCGCTGAAATCGGAAAGCCCGAAATTCCTGTTCAAAAGGAGGAAAATGGAAACGGCGGGCAAAGCCGCTATCAGAAAATACCGTATAAATTCTTTCGGTATGCCGCTTATGAAAAAGGCGCCCGCCGCCGAGCCCAGGGCGGAAAAGAAAAAAACGAAAAGAAGATATTTTTTTTCGAACCGCAGTTCCTTCAGGAATTTTATCACGGCCACGAAGGTCCCCATGGTAGAGGAAAGCTTGTTCGTGCCCAGGAGTAGCTCTTCCCTGAGCCCGTAATTCAGATAGGCCGGAAGAGTTATAATCCCGCCGCCGCCGGCTATGGCGTCCATGAACCCGGCCAGGCAGACCAGAAGGGAGAGATATATCAGCGCCTGCGTTTCCATACTATAAAATTATATTCAATTTTAGGGCAGAATTAAGTAAAATTGTAAAGTAGAGATTAGAGAGGAGAGAATAGGGGAAAGGAGTGCAAGCAAGACAGCAAGGCGAGCAGGAAAGTTAAGAGAAAGGCGCAAGTTATAAAGGTAACTCTTTATTTAAACTTGAGACTTGTGACTTGAGACTTGAGACCTGCTTCTGACCGCTCGTCCCTATCCCCTGTTTTAAACGGAGGTTTTATGAAAGATTTCAATGAAAGGGTTCAGGAAATAAAAGATACCATAGATATTTCTAGCGGCAACAAAAAAGTGGACACCCTTATAAAGAACGCCAGGGTGATAAACACTTTCTCCGGCGACATCTACAAGACCGACGTGGCCATAAACGCGGGGAAAATAATCGGTTTCGGCAATTACCCGGCCAGGCAGGTCATAGACATAAAAGGCGCCTACCTCTCCCCGGGTTTCATAGACGGCCATATACACGTAGAAAGCACCATGGTAAAGATCCCGGAGTTCGCGAAGGTCGTTATGCCCTGCGGAACCACCAGCGTCGTCATCGACCCTCATGAAATAGCCAACGTCCTCGGCCTCGACGGCATAAAATATATGCTCTCCTCCAGCGTGGACGCGAAGCTGGGCGTCTACGTCATGCTGCCTTCCTGCGTTCCCTCCACGAACCTGGAAACGGCGGGCGCGGAGCTTTCCAGCCACGACCTCAGCCTGCTCCTGAACGACGAAAGGGTGCTCGGTATAGGCGAAATGATGAATTATCCCGGCGTAATTTACAAGGACGACGAGGTGATAAAGAAAATAGCCATAGCCAAAAACAAGCTCATAGACGGCCATGCTCCCATGCTGAGGGACAAGCAGCTTTACGCTTACGTTTCGGCCGGAATAAAATCCGACCACGAATGCACGGACGTGAACGAGGCGAGGGAGAAACTCAGGGCCGGCATGTATATAATGATAAGGGAAGGCACGGCGGCGAAAAATCTCAAATCTCTGCTGCCCCTGGTCAATTCGGAAAATTCCAGGAAATTCATTTTCGTCACGGACGACAGACACCTGGAAGACATTTACAGGGAAGGCCATATAAATTATCTGGTGCGTACCGCCATAAAAATGGGGATAGAGCCCGTGAGGGCCATACAGATGGCCACCATAAATACGGCCGAATATTTCGGGTTGAAGGAGCTCGGGGCGGTGGTGCCGGGCTATAACGCCGACCTCATAGTCTTCGAAGACCTCAAGAAGATGAAGATAAGGAGCGTTTTTAAAGACGGGCAGCTGGTGGCGAAGGACGGAAAGATAATAGACGGGATAATCCCCGAATATAAGGGGAAGGTCAGGGGCACCCTGAACGTGAAATGGATAGAGCACGAGGATTTCGCCCTTAAAGCCGAGGGGAAATACGCCAAAGTTATAAACGTCATTCCCGGCGAGATACTGACCAAAGAGTCGGTGGAAAGAATAAAGGAAGACGCGGGCTACGTCTCCAGCGACGTGGAAAGAGACATACTGAAGATAGCGGTCATAGAAAGGCATATGGCCTCCGGCCGGATAGCCAAAGCCCTGGTAAAAGGCTTCGGCCTGAAAAAAGGAGCCATAGCCTCGAGCGTTTCCCACGATTCCCACAATATAGTGGTCATAGGCACTCACGACGGGGATATGTATACCGCGGCCGTGCAGGTGGTCAAGATGCAGGGCGGGATATGCGCCGCCCTTAACGGCCAGGTGCTGGAAGCCCTGCCGCTGCCGGTGGCCGGCCTGATGTCCGACCGGAGCGCGGAATTCGTGAGCGAAAAACTCAAGCGGCTTGAGGAAATAGCCAGGAGCCTCGGTTCCAGACTGCCGGACCCTTTTATGGCCATGTCCTTCCTGACCCTTCCTCCCATCCCCGAGATAAGGATAACGGACAGGGGGCTTATAGACGCCGTGAAATTCAAGGTGACAAATCTGTTCGTGAAGAAATAGGGGATAGGCAAAAGGGAGAAAGGCAGGGAAGCAGGGAGGCAAGGAGGCAGGGAAGTAAAGAGTTGAGAGTTTTAAACTAAACTCTCTAAACTGCTCTAAACTGAGAGTTCTTAATCTTAATTTACTGTTACGGGAAGAAGTAAGAGGCATAATAGCAAAACTAGCCAGAAAGCAAGAAAGTTAAGGGAAAAGAAAACCCGCCAAAGCCTTAGTGGCGGGAAGGGAAAACAACATGAGTGAAAAAAAAGTTTTGTTTTTTTTGCTTTTTATATTCTCTATTCTCTATTCTCTATTCTCTCCCGTAAGCGCGGCGCGTATAGAGCGGGGCCCCTATATAGAGAACATGTCCAAGGAAACCGCCAATCTCCGTTTCAGGACGGATGTGGCCACCGTTTCCTGGCTGACTTACGGCGACTATCCGGACTGCGACAGATTCGCCACGGTTTCCAGGATAACCGGCGAACACAGCGTAAATCTGAACGGTCTCCTGGCGGATACCAGCCATTGCTACAGGATATATCTGCCGGTAGACGGCTCCACCAACTCTTACAAGGCGGAAGAGTCCTATTTCAAGACCTTCAAAGACGACAAAAGCGTGGAATTTTCTTTCCTGGCTTTCGGCCCCTCCGGTATGCCGGAAGAGGACGAAAAGATAGCCGGGCTTATGTCCGTGGCCGGGAACGCGGATTTCGTCCTGCATACCGGAAACCTGGCCGGAATGGGAAAGGACGAGGACGCGGAAACGGCTTATTTCTCCAGGTATCGGGATATGCTTAAAAAGACGCCTTTTTTTGTAGCTCTCGGGAATTACGAATACGGCCCGGATTACGACAAAAAGGAAAGCTGGAAATTTATAAGGGAAAATTACTTCCCTTACCATAGCTGGCCCAGGAACGGCTCGGGCCCTTATTACTATTATTTCGATACCGCCAACGCCAGGTTCGCCGTCCTGGATGCGAACCTGTTTTACGGGGCTCTCTCGGCCCCGCCCCTGGCGAAAGATTCCCAGCAGTACAAGTGGCTGGAAATCGTCCTTAAGACGGCCGCGGATAAGACCTGGAAGTTCGTGGCGGTGCATCAGCCCCTGTATTCAAGCGCTCAAAACGGTCCCGCTCCGGGCCTCAAAGAGGCCCTCGCTCCCCTCCTGGAAAAATATGGCGTGGATATCGTTTTTCAGGGGCACGCCGGGGTCTATGAAAGGACCAAACCTTTAAAGGCCGATCTGCCCGACGAAGACGGCGTGATCTACGTGACCCTGGGCGGCGGGGGCGGGAGGAAAATGGAAGCCGGAGAGGATGAAGACGAAGACTGGACCGAGGCCTTTTCCTCAAATCCCCATTACTCTTTCATAACGGTGCAGGACAAGAAGCTCGAAATGAAGGTCCACGATTCCGGCGGCGAAGTCCTGGACGAGATAATCATACAAAAATAGAGAATAGAGACGAGAGGATAGGGGATAGCGAGGGTAATTCCCTAAATCAGGGAACATAACGCTTAATTTTGAAAATCAAACGACGGATGATTGATACCGGACGCGGAATGAAGTCTAAAATAAAATACCTCCTTTTGCCGGTCATAGCGTTAATCCTGATAACGGCGTATCAGAAATACAAAAATTCCTCCCTGCCGGTAAAAAAAGATTATTACGATTACCTCTGTTCACAGACGAAAAAGCCCTTCTTCAGGGAAGAAAACTCCGGGAAAAAACGTCTGGTAAAGCCGAACAGGCGATACGCCTGGGAATTCTCCTTCCCGGCGGGAAAAGAGGCGGGTAAAAAAAGAATTTTCATAATAGGGGAATCGGTTTCTTATATTCTGCGCACTCCCAACGGTATCTTCGACAATTCACGGGCGCCGGAATTCATTAATTTCAGCATGTCCGGCTACGACAGCGCGAGGGTTTTAGGGGTCTTTTCGGAGTCCCTGAAATACGACCCCGACCTCGCAGTAATAATGAGCGGTAACAACGAAACTTACGGAGATCTCTGTTCTCCTTCGGAATATCTGAGGCCGGCCCCGGATAAAACGACGGCTCTCAGCCGGACTCTCGACAGTTACGGAAAGAACCTGGAAAGGATGGCTAAGCTCGCCGGGGAAAAAGGCGTGCCGCTTTTTATCTGCACCCTGCCGGTAAATCTTGTTTACCCTCCTTACGGGGAACTGCCTTTCGACCCGGTTTTCCTGAAAGCTTTTAAAAAATATCTGTCCGGCGATTATCCGGTTTCAGCGCGCTTTTTCAGAAAATACGTTGAAAATAATCCTTATGAGCCTTTCGGGAATTATTTCCTCGGTCTCGTTTTAAGGGAAATGAAGGAATATGGAAAAGCCCGGTTTTATCTGGAAAGAGCGGTCTCTTTCGATAACAGGCTCGACAGGGCCGCTCCGGAGAAAAACGCTTTGGTCCGGTCGCTGGCCGGGGGGAACGGGGTTTATCTCGTAGACCTGGAAAAATACCTGAGCCGCCTCTCCGCGGGAGGGATAACGGACGGGACTTACCTGGTGGACGGCGTGCACTGGCTGGATGAAGAAGTAAAAAACTCGGTTCAGAAATTAATAACCGGGGAAATAGCCGCCAAAACGGCCGACCCCGTCCTGCGCTCTTCCCTTCTTGCGCTCATCCGGGAATATTCCTCTCCGAAAAAAAGCGCGGCCCCCCCGGGCTATGAGCCGCTGAATTACGCCGTCACTTATATGGGGTTTAACGACAGCATGGACGAGAGGATAATCTATATGCTGGATTACGCCCTCGGAAAGGGGATGATTTCCAAAAAACTTGATAAAGAGGAGCTCTCCGGCATGTTGAGGGACAATCTCTGGATAAAGATAAGGGAAAATCCCTCTTTGTGGTGGAACAGATACCTCTATTATCTTTCCGTAGTTTACCTGAGAAAAAATGACGCCGTTTCCGCTCTGGAGGTTTTAAGAAAAGCCGACCTGTCTTCCCTGGGTTCAGATTATTCCGACAAGTATCATCTCGCCTATCAACTGGCCTGCGCCGGGACCCGTTGCGCCGCCGGTGAAGCGGAAAAAATAAACTCCTATAAATTCCGCGACGAAAATTGTAAAACTTTTTTCGAAATATTCTCGGAGAAATGATCCGAAAGGCCGGATTTCTCCGCTCGCGCTTTTCTCCTCTGGGATTTTCTTTTTCCCTATGGGATAAAGAAAAAAGTCAATAAAAAGCGGAAAATTACGCTTACTCCCGCGCTATGGCGGCCGGATTCCGTCTTTAATTGACTTTTCCCCTCATTATAAAATCGCCCGTTCTTTTTGCAATCAATCCGTCTTTATGCTACAATATCTGTGCGGGGTAGAGCAGCCTGGTAGCTCGCAAGGCCCATAACCTTGAGGTCGCTGGTTCAAATCCAGCCCCCGCAAGAAAAACCCCCGGATTTTTTCCGGGGGTTTTTTTATTGGGGAAACTTTTTTAGCCCGTGTTTAATGCGCGTAGGCGCCGAGAATGAGCATGCCCATCTGTATTGAATAGCCCATACACCCTTCCGCCTCTATGCGATAGCTCACTTTCTTGCCGCCGAGAACGGCGGAATAGGTGGGGTTGACGAAGTGCCCTTTTTGTTCTTTTTCCGCAGAAATGGAGACGACGACTTCTTCGCCGTTTATCTTCAGTTTGAAGGTTTTGGACGGCATATCCGCGCCGGCGAAAAAAACGGAGGTTTTTTTAAGAAAGGAGCCTTCGCCGCTTTCTATAGTTCCGCCCAAGGATTTG